>JACCEE010861415.1_pt1 | contig 10144 bp, 13 predicted proteins | sample 7449931 | NCBI WGS metagenome assembly JACCEE01 (sample SAMN15323457, study PRJNA562643) | freshwater metagenome | isolation source: river surface water | place: USA:Blue River Watershed | collected 2017-08-19
TCCTATGATGGTGGCAAAAATTCCGATAATTAGAAATGCAGGAATTACGATTTTCGGTTTTGATAATATTTTTTTAATTTTGTTTTTCATATATTTATTTATTAACTACTAATTTATTAAGAATACGGGTTAGATTTTCTTGATCCTCGCTACTTAGTTTTGATAACATTTTTTTAAAGATAGAAACTTTCTTTTTGTGAACTGATATCATTAGCTTTTGAGCTTCAGGACTTAGAGATATATGGACAGTTCTTCTGTCTTTCTCTAATGGCACCCTTTTTACTAATTTCTTTTCAACCAAAGTATCTATTAGGACGCTGGCAGATGGGGGAGTGATGTGTAATATCTCCGCTACTTCTTTCATTGTCGCTTCGCTTGAATGGGATAAGAACATTAAAACTTCAAAGTGTGATAGTGATAATCCCAATCCTTTAGCTTCTGTTAATAATTGAGTCGTCATCATGTGACGGAAGGCAAGGAATGAATCCTCTAATTTTTGTGCAATTTTTATATTTTTCATAAGTTTATCTAATATTTAGACAAACTAAATATTATCAAAAACTAAAATATATGTCAAATACATATAGAAATAGCCCCGAGCCGCAGGCTCGGGGCTATTATTCAAATCTTTATATTACGGGCTGTGCACAGTGTGAGCACCTTTTGGCTTCTATGGGTATTTCGCTTAGACATTCAGCACATTTCTTGGTTGTAGGATCAGCAGGGGGTTCTTTGCGTGATCTCTTTATGAGGATATTCATTGGTCTGACGATAAAGAAGAACACCGAACCAGCTACTAATAAGAATGAAACTAAGGCATTTAGGAAGTGCCCATATTTAAATACACTCCCGTTGATCTTAAAGAATAGTCCATCAAAGCTGGGAACCTTGGCAATAGCTCCTATAAAAGGAGTAATTATATCTGTCACCAGGGCGGTAACAACTGCTCCAAATGCTGCACCGATAACGACACCGACAGCTAGGTCGACGACATTTCCGCGAAGCAAAAATTGTTTAAAGTCTTTCATCATATTTTAATTTTTTTTATATTAATAACTAAATTATACCCCGTAGTGAATTTTTTACCAAAATCTACTACAGGGTATATCATAAACATATCTCAAAGATTCAAACTCTGTTATAATAAACGCATGATAGGGCTAGAGACGATAATTTTAGGATTATTTGTGGGGCTTATGACAGGGCTGACTGGGGCCTCTGGTGTGCTTGTTCTAGTACCAATACTTTCTACTTTTTCAAACTTGCCCTTACCGGTAATACTGGGGACAAGTCTTTTTATTGATGTTATCGCTTCTATTCCAGTGTCATATACCTATGCAAAGGCCAAGAACCTGGATATTAAGGGTACAGGGTGGATTATTGCCGGAGCTTTACTCGGAGCACAAATCGGCTCCTACTTTGTGGTTTCAGTTTCGAAAATTTTAATTATGGTAGTTCTTGCTTTAGGAATGATTTATTTTGGAATCAAAATGTGGCAGAGTGGCTTCTCTAAAGAAATGGAATTCTCAATTAAGCTACCAGAAAAATTATCCAAGTATTTGCGTACTCAGGTGGGAATGATACTAAGTGGCCTTGTTATAGGATTGACCACTGGACTATTCGGAGCTGGTGGGGGACTGACAATATTTGTTATTCTTTATTCGTTCCTAAATTTCCCTCTAAAGAAAGCAATTGGAACTTCAAGTTTTGTGATGCTGATCACCGCACTTTCTGGGGTGATTGGGTATTGGGGTAATGGTAGCCTGCATATATATCTCGGTTTGATACTTGGAATATCGGCAGCTGTTGGTGGAACTTTTTCCTCTATTGTGGCAAACCAGATGCCAGAGAAAAAGCTTTCAAGATTTATTGGAATATTTTTCGTTTCATTAGCTATTATTATGATTGCACTAAAAGTTGTTTTGCCTTTATCTGGCTGGAGCTTATAAATAAAACAAAGCCCGAATTTCCTTCGGGCTTTTTAAATTAGTTTAAAACAACTAAATACTCCTGATTAATTTCTTCGATGATATCAATAGCATTGATATCGTTAGGGAGCCAGCGGAGCTTCCTGTTTTTTGCTTCAATGTGGTTTTCTGTAAAAACCATAAAGCAATTTTGGTCACTCGCGATTTCTTTTATCAATGAATCGTCTCTCATAAATATGGAAATGAATTTCATGTCATATCCATAATAGAATAAATCATTAATTAAGCTTTGGTGACTCTTTTGACTTTCGCTAGAGTTCCAGATAAAAAAGATTGTTTTCATAATAGTAGTTATTTTAAAAGGTTATTTTATTTTTGAATGTACAAAAGAACAAAAAATCAGTCACTTAGTTAAATGACTGATTTTTGTTTTTATGTTTGTAGAATAGATTATTTACATAAACGCAAAAATGAGCCCTTTAACTTGAAGGTATGTTTTTGGCACATTTGTTGCATAAATATATACATATTTTTATATTAGCAAAAATTAAAAACTTTGCAAGAATTTTTGCGGAGGCAGTGAGACCATGAGTACCTTTTTCGTCTTCAACTCAAAAAATTTCTCGTCAGAAATTTTTGGTCTAGCCACCAACTCGTTAAAATTTTCTGCTAAAAATTTTATACTCTGTCGTTCTCATCTCACACGCAAGCAAAGCAGTTTGCTTGCTCGCCTCCGCAGTTTTTTACTGCGTTTAAAACTGCGGAGGCGGTGAGATTCGAACTCACGGAACCGATTATGGTTCGACGGTTTAGTAAACCGTTGATTTAAACCACTCATCCACGCCTCCTTGCTTTAGTTAAATGGTTAACTTTGATTATCTTAGCATATTTATTTAATTTATAAAATACATTGAGAAATAGATATTATTATGCTAATTTATAAATACGGAGCCGTGTCAGAGTGGTCTAACGTACCTCTTTGCTAAAGAGGCAGGGTGTAAAAACCCTCGACGGTTCGAATCCGTCCGGCTCCGCCCGCTAAAAAATGAATACCTTAAATTTATAATTTAGGGTATAATTTTGTTTATGGAACAACAAAAAACTGGTGGTGAACAAAAAGTAGAAGAGTATATAAATAGAATAAGAAACGGAGAATCTAAAGATTTTGTTCTTAATAATCTTTCCCCATCATTTGTTAGTGCAGTTGAAAAGGGGTTAGAAATTAATAAGACTAAAGAAATAAAACAAAATGAAGAAGTTGTTATTCCTCCCCAATATGAAGGCTTAGATTCTGAAACTCTAGATTTTATTTGGACAATTCCGGAATATATAGATGTAAAAAAAACTAAAATTGAAAAAGAAAGAAAGGCCAAGGTTTTAGAGTCCTTGAGATTAAAAGAGCAAGAAAAAGACAAAAAAGAAGAACAGGATTTCTCAGATAAAGAAGATGTGGAAAAGCTAAAAAATGAATTAGGGATTTCCGGAATGGAACGGCCTATCATTGCCGAACAAGATAAATTTTCTGAATTCAGAATGAAAAACGGGGAGACAGACCAAGGTTTCTTCTGGAATGAATATAGAAATACTATTGCCAAAGAATTAAAAAATTCTGGGAAATTTGAGTGGGGTAAGGAGAGAATATATTTTGATGTTTCAATAGAAGATTGTGAAAAATTAAGAGATTTGGTTTTTAAAATAGCTAGTGAGCAAAAGATTCCCATAGCTTTTAAATATATTGATAATGAAAAGACTTTTCCTATCCATAAAGATGGCGGTGAGACTAGGTTCGTTATGAATTTTGCATCAAGCGATGATGCTCGAAGATTTTATTTATCTCTTTCCTTGTCTCAAGAATATAAAAATTTAAAACAAGACAGACAATTGGATTATAAAGGAATAAGAATTGATAATATTGCCGAATACGCTTCTGGTTTCAGGGAAAAAAGAGGGGCTTTGGAGAGAATAGTGAATGCAAAATTAAATGAGGATGGTTTGCATGAGTATTTAAGTGAAAGTGGTAGAAAGATGATATTAAATGAAAATGATTTTGATCTTTTTAAAAGCCAATATCAAAAATTAGAAGAAGATATCAATAAAGAAAAAGATTTATGGAATAAAATTAAAAACCAAGATTTACAAGCATAAATTTTTGAACGTGACTTGGTTTGATAGTGTGATACAATATAAGAATGGAAAACATTAAAAACAACAAATTTATTTTTATTAGTGGTGCGATGGTGATTTTTGCGCTGTTGATTTCGGCAGCTTTCTATATATCAGCCCACGATTTTTCAGATCAAGGCTCATACGTAGAAGTAAAAGGTCTTTCAGAAAAGATTGTGAAGGCCGATGTTGCTGTTTGGTCTATGAGTTTCGAAGTGAAGTCAAACGATGTTGATTCACTTTATGCTGATATAGAAAAGAACATTACAACAATCAAAGCTTTCTTGAAAGAAAAAGGATTTGAAGATAGTGAAATAAATGCTGCTCCAGTAAATATTTATCAAGATACATACAAGGGTGCAGTGTTTAGATATAATTCAACAAACCAAGTTTCTGTTTATACAAAGAAGGTTGATTTAGCAAAGTCTGCTTCAAACGAAACACTTATGCTAGTTAAAAGGGGGGTTGTGTTAAATCAAAATAGTATTTCATTTCAATTCTCCGATTTAAATAGTGTGAAGCCAGACATGCTTGCCGAAGCTATCAAGAATGCTCGTGATACAGCCGCTCAATTTGCTAATAACTCAGGTTCTGTGGTTGGTAGTGTTACAAGAGGGAATCAGGGAGTCTTCGATATTACAGACAAGGATCCAGGTTCTCCTGAATATAAAAAGATCCGCCTAGTTTCCACTCTTCGTTTCCTTTTGAAATAATATAAATAAAAAACCACGAGTTCACCTCGTGGTTTTTTATTGTGTGGCTAATAAATTGTGTTAATGATAAAATTCACTCATGGAAAATAATAAAAAAGTTTTGTTTATTTGTAAGGGGAATTGGTATCGGAGCCAGATGGCAGAAGCTATTTATAATAAGCTTACAAATTCTAAAGATGCTCATTCTGTGGGCGCTTGTGCTGGCGATCCTGGTGAGCCAGTAGGGCAGAAGCTTTCAGACTTATTTAAAAAAACAGATTTCTTTGAAGTGATGGAGAGTCACGGTATGAATGTTCGTGATAAAGTTACCAAGCGTTTATTGCCAGAAATGTTGGATCAATACGATACTATTGTCTCAATGGTAGAGGAACCTTTTATTCCAGAATTCCTAAAAAACCACGAAAAGGTTATTTGGTGGTCCGTAGAAAATCCAGAATTTGTAGATAAAAATGTAGCAGAAGGTACTTATGAAAAAATTGAGAAGTTGGTAAAAGATTTAATAAATATAAAAAATACAACACTGAAAGCCTAATTCAAATTATATTTGACAGTTCTGAATTAAAATGCTTTAATCTACGGGAATTAAAAGTTTCGTAGCTTAGGAGACGTGCTCTCCATACAAGAGCTTAACAAAATTTAAATTCTTTATTTAAAGGATTTTTACAGACTGAAACTTTTTTGTTCAAAAAAGAATCTTGGTGGATTCACCCCGGTGGACTTTGTCTATCCGGGGTTTTTTTATTATCTCTAATTTTATGCTAGAATAGCCAGACAAGATTAAAAATTATTATTAACAATATAGTAAGTTTCACAAATTATATTCTGAAAAAAGTCCTCGGACGAGGGGGACGGGAGCCGGTGCCAGACATTTTTTCATAAAATAATTTGTTACACTTTAAAAATTATGGCAAAAGATGCAAAAATCACAAAAATAATTGGTCGTGAAATACTAGATTCAAGAGGAAATCCTACCGTGGAGGTGGATGTTGTGCTTTCCGATGGTTCAATGGGTCGTGCTGGAGTTCCAAGTGGAGCTTCAACAGGATCACATGAAGCAGTTGAGCTTCGTGATGGAGACAAGAAGAGATTCGGTGGTAAGGGTGTTACAAAGGCAGTAAATAATGTAAATACTGAAATTGTAAAAAAGCTAAAAGGAAAAGTTTGGAATCAAAAGACTCTCGATGAGGCAATGATTGCACTTGATGGTACAGAAAATAAGGGCCGCCTTGGCGCCAATGCTATACTCGGTGTTTCTCTTGCTTTTGCCAAAGCTACTGCAGTGTCCGAAGGAAAGCCTTTATGGAAATACTTTAAGGACATTTCTAAAACAAAAGAAACAAAGCTTCCTGTTCCAATGATGAACATTCTAAATGGTGGAAGCCATGCTCTAAATTCTACAGACTTACAAGAATTCATGATTATGCCTACAGGGGCTAGGACTTTCAAGCAAGCTTTGCAATGGGGAACAGAAGTATTTCATGAACTCAAGAAAATTCTAAAAGAAAAAGGACTAAATACTTCAGTAGGTGATGAGGGTGGATATGCTCCAACTTTGCCTACAAACGAAGCAGCTATTGAGGTTATCTTAGAAGCTATCAAGAGAGCTGGTTATACTCCAGGCAAGGATATAAGTATTGCTATCGATGCAGCTGCAAGTGAATTCTATAAAGATGGCAAGTATGTACTTGCTACAGAGAACAGGAGTCTAACAAGTGAGGAAATGGTAGCCTTCTATGAAAATTGGGTAAATAAATATCCAATCGTTTCTATTGAAGATGGATTGGCCGAGGATGATTGGTCCGGATGGAATCTTATGACCAAGAAGCTTGGAAAGAAGATTCAAATAGTTGGAGATGATTTGTTCGTAACAAATATCAAGAGATTAGAAAAAGGAATAAATGAAAAAGCTGGAAATTCTATTCTCATCAAGTTAAACCAAATCGGTACTGTGTCTGAAACTATTAGTGCTATCCAAATGGCTCGCGAGGCTGGGTTCACTGCTGTGGTGTCACATCGTTCGGGGGAGACAGAGGATGCAACAATTGCAGACTTCGTAGTGGGCTTGGGTACAGGACAGATCAAGACTGGCTCACTTTGCCGAAGTGAAAGAGTTGCTAAATACAACCAGCTTCTACGTATTGAGGAATCTCTAGGTACCAAGGCTCTATTCCTTGGAAAGAAATCTTTGAAGGCATAATTGTAACTATAAAAATTCTCAAATAGCTCCTCTCAGAGGGCACGGATATTTTCTTGCTAGAAAATTCCTCGTGCTCGGGCCGTCGCCCTCGCAAGTCCCTCTGATAGGACTATTTAAGAATTTTTTTTATGATATAATATGAGTATGGATTTTATACAAACACTAATACAAACTATTTGGCTTTCAATATTGGCCTTGGGTTGGGTGAAGGTTGGGATTGTAGTTGTCGGTATTCTTATTATTTCAAAGTATCAGAATTTACTGGGTTTGCTAGCGACGGCGTTGTTCATAGCATATCTAGCAAATTGGATTCATTTCTAAAAATTTAAAACAGCCCCCCCGACCCGTGTCGGAGGGGGCTGTTTTGTTTTTTATACACTTTTGACAAAATAATATTTTAGTGTAGTATTTTAAACAAATACAAAAAAGAGATTTTTTAAAAAAACAACCGGCAGGTTGTTTTGTAGTTCTAACTAAATTAAATAGTAAAAAAATGAATGAAAATGGTAAAACCAGCAGCACACTCGCTGGAAAAAAGAGTGTAGTTTCTGATATGGCTGTATCAGAATCAATGTCGCTAACAGGTGGTAGGCCGAATCCTTCTATTGTTTACGAACAGGATAAAAAGCTTAATTCCAAGAACAAACCTGTTTTAAATCACGAATCTAGTTCAAAGTCTGAAAAGACAAGATACTCGGATTCAGAGCTGGCTGAATTCAAGGTTATAATCCTTGATAAATTAGAAAAAGCCCAAAAGGATTATGAGATGTACAGAAGTTCTATTACTCAGAGTGATGGAAACGATACAAATGATACATCTCCAACCTTTAAGGTTTTGGAGGAAGGAGCAGCCACGCTGTCGAAAGAAGAAGCAGGTAAGCTGGCTCAGCGTCAGCAAAAATTTATCCAGTATTTGCAAGCCGCATTGGTGCGCATTGAAAACAAGACATACGGAGTATGTCGTGAAACTGGTAAGTTGATAGATAGTGGTAGGTTAAAAGCGAATCCCATTGCTACTCTGTCGATTGATACCCCAGAGAAAAAGAAAGAAGGCATTTCTCCGATGGCCAGATTTTAAATTTTCATCAATTTTTATTTATTGCCCAGGCACGGTTGGTGTCTGGGTAATCTTTGTTTTAGGAGAACTTTATTATATAATATTAAGTACTTATGAAACCAAAAAATAATAAAACATGGTTATGGATATCACTCGCTATTATTCTTAACATACTTATTTTCCGTTTTATGTCCACAAGATTGGAAAGTTACATTTCTACAAACACAGAAAGCCAGGGTACACTGGAGGGTTACAATTATTTAGACTAGATTATGAAGACTACTGAATTAACATTTTGGCAAAAAATAAAAAAGAATATTTGGAAAAAGTTTTATTATGTTTTTCCTTGGATGCAGAAACACTTACTCAGATGGCATCTAGTTTGGCACGAGAAGGGGAGGCAGCCTTATCATATAGGATGGCTTGCTCCTGGTAAAACTTTGCAAGATTTAGAGAATCACCTTCATAATGAATGGGGTTTTGGTAATCATTTCGTAGCCTGGGAGGATAATGGCCAAGTTTTATCATGGAGAAAGCTTGAAAGCTTTGAAAAGCAGTACCACCTAAGAGTTTTCAAGGATGGGGAAATTAGGGGTCACTATGAGGATACTCCCGAGGATAAACCACTAGACCATTTCGTAGAAATTGGTGAGGAGTCAAGAATCGAAGATTTCAAGAAATTCCTAGGACACTACGCTGTTTATACCAAACATATATCACACCTAAGGAAGGATAATCGCAAAGCTCCAGATTCTGAGATAACGGTAGATAATGGTTTAGACAAAAATGGAAGACATCATCACAATAAATAAACAAATAAAATACGTCCCGACCTTCGGTCGGGACGTATTTTATTATTTAGGTTATTTTATTTGTTTATTTTACTTTTAGGATAAATCAAATCCCAAAGGACAGCAGCTACATTTCTTGGCTGGCCTACGAGAGGGAAGTGGTGGAGGTCTATGAATGGTGCAGAGTTACATTCTATTATTCCGCATCTCTCTTGTTCCTTCCATGACTTAGATACATCTTTCATAATGAAGTCTACACCTATCAATGGATCATCTAGGACCTCGGCTGCCTTCTCAAGCATAGCGATATTGTCCGGATGAATTTCATCTGTCATATCTGTGATTCCACCACCGACAGCACGGCTAGTCTTTTGGCCTAGGGTTATTATTTCTCCTTGGCTTGGTATTGTCTCTTCTGTCTTACCCCAGTGTTTAAGCTCCTTCACTGCCTCTTCATCTAATGAAAGCTTGTGGAATATTGGCCCTTCGCGTAATGGATTTTTGTTTTCAATTTCAATTAATTCTTTTACATTATGTATTCCATCACCTATGACATAAGCTGGCTCACGACGTAAACAAGCTACGAATTTTTTACCAATTAGTGTTCCTCTGAAAACATATCCTTCGAGTTCTTCTTCTATCATAACCCAGGGGGACAGTTGGTGAGCTTTCTTGTAAGCAGTTATCATTTCCTCTTCTGTTCCTATGTGGGTAGTAGTGTGTCTACTTCTGGATCCCAGGTTTGGCTTGGCTATTACTGGGTCTTTGAGTGATCGGAAAATCTTTAAAGCCCTTCTTTTGCTATTGGCGATGCCGCCATTGGCAACCGGAATTCCGGCTTTGATAAAATGCTTTTTCATTTCGCTTTTATTATCCATCCACTCTAGACCTTTTTGGTTATAGTATTTGGTGCGAGGAAGCACGTCGAAACATCTAGTTTCACCAGCATATTTAGAAATAAAAACATCTCTTCCAATACCAAAAAGCAGAAACTCTTTCATTTCTATATTTCTTTTTGTAGCTTCATCCCATAGGACTTTTGCTCTTAGGCTGTCTTTGTTATCTGGGGCATAATGAAACTTTCCTAATTTAACAAAAACCAAGAACCTTGTTAGTATTGGCCCAATCCATTCAAGCTTGCTGTCTGGTATCCAATTACTCATCCAGTTGGTCCATGGTTCCATGAATCCGCTCAACCAGATAGATATATAAGTCATCGTGTGGTTTGTCTGTGCTCCGCCACAATCCGGGCAATAATTTTTCTTTTTTTGTTCTTGCATGGCTACATAATATCA
>JACCEE010279924.1_pt1 | contig 10143 bp, 9 predicted proteins | sample 7449931 | NCBI WGS metagenome assembly JACCEE01 (sample SAMN15323457, study PRJNA562643) | freshwater metagenome | isolation source: river surface water | place: USA:Blue River Watershed | collected 2017-08-19
AACTGCAAATGGTGTAGTCAATCGGCATGGCATAAAACCGATATTGAAACCTACCCGTTGGTCGATAAACAAGCCGCAGTATCAGAAGCGCTTTCGAATCGCAAACAAGGTGTAGCAAGATTCTCGCTTGTTAGTAGCGGACGTACTGCAACCGATGCTGAAATAGAAAATTACATCGAAATTTATAACGATATACGCAAAAAAAGTGACATCCATTTATGTGCTTCTATGGGTTTACTGACAAAACCACAACTTCAAAAATTGAAAAATGCCGGCATCACCCATTATCATTGTAATTTAGAAACTGCACCATCATATTTTGCGCAAGTTTGCACAACTCACACCATAGCTGAAAAATTGCAAACAATTCGTTGGGCACAAGAGCTAGGCATTGGTACATGTTCGGGTGGAATTATAGGCATGGGCGAAACAATGGAACAACGTATCGAATTAGCTTTTGCACTTCGCGACATTGGAGCTAAATCTATACCTGTTAATGTTTTAAATCCAATCGAAGGAACGGCACTACAAGGGACAAAACCGCTAAGCGACACCGAAATTCTTACAACAATAGCAATATTCCGATTCATAAACCCCAACGCGTATCTTCGTTTTGCCGGAGGACGATTATTAATTCGCCATATACAAGAAAAAGCTTTAAAATCGGGCATTAACGCTTCGATTGTGGGCGATTTACTCACGACAATCGGATCAAATATTCAGGAAGATCTTCGCGACTTCAGACATGCAGGTTTTGATTGTTAATATAAAATACGAGAATTATGTCTGACTTCGATAAAAATCATCTGTGGCATCCCTATACGTCGGCTACCAATCCTCTCCCTTGTTATGAAGTTGCATCGGCAAAAGGTGTAAAACTAACCCTTTCTGACGGACGACAACTTATCGACGGCATGTCGAGTTGGTGGGCAGCCATTCACGGATACAATCACCCCACACTCAATGCTGCTGTAACAGAACAACTCAACAAGATGAGCCACGTTATGTTCGGAGGCATAACACATAAACCAGCCATTGAACTGGGAGAAGCATTACTTGAAATTGTTCCACAAGGGCTGGAATGGATTTTTTATAGCGACTCGGGCTCGGTTGCTGTTGAAGTTGCGATGAAAATGGCCATTCAATACTGGTATTCTTTAGGAAAACCACAAAAACGTCATTTTGCAACCATAAAGAGTGGTTATCATGGCGATACATGGCATGCAATGAGCGTTTGCGATCCGGTAACCGGAATGCATCAGGTTTTTCAAGGAACCTTACCGATTCAATATTTTGCAGAAATGCCTCAATGTGGCTTCTATGACGAATGGGATGAAAACGATATTAACTCGCTGAAACAAATCATCGAGAAGCATAAAGATGAATTGGCTGCCGTCATTCTAGAACCAATAGTGCAAGGTGCAGGAGGAATGCGATTTTACCATCCGGAATATCTTATTCAAGCAAAAGCTCTATGCGAACAACATGATATACTGTTCATTGCAGATGAAATAGCAACCGGCTTTGGAAGAACTGGTGAATTATTTGCCTGCAATTGGGCAAACATAACTCCTGATATTATGTGCGTTGGGAAAGCACTTACGGGTGGTTATTTAAGTTTTGCGGCAACAATTGCAACACGCCAAGTAGCACATACAATTTCAAGTGGAAGTCCGGGAGTTTTTATGCACGGTCCTACATTCATGGGCAATCCATTAGCATGTGCCGTTGCCAAAGCCAGCATAGACACATTACTTTCATACGACTGGCAAACAACCGTTTACAATATTGAAAAACAAATGACTGCCGAACTTGCCGTAGCCCGTGAATTGAAAACAGTTGCCGACGTCAGAATTCTTGGAGCCATAGGCGTTATAGAAACAAAAAAAGCGATTAATATGGCCGATATACAAAAACGATTTGTAGATGAGGGAGTGTGGGTTCGACCATTTGGCAAATTGGTATACATAATGCCACCATATATTATTGATTCGCATGACTTATCAAAACTCACATCGGCATTGGTAAAAACGGTGAAAGACATATAATTATAGCAATTTAAGCGTCAAAAAAATGGACATTACCCTGTAAATTTTGTATATTTATATAGAAACAGAAAACACGATGAAAGTTCCTTATTCAAAATATAAAAAGGCATTGGCCGATTTGGCAGAAAAGTCAAACATGCGTATTCTCCCAACAATTGTTGCGAGCAATATTTATAATCTTTCGTCGAACGATTATTTGGGTTTGATGAGCAATCCCGAATTGGGTGAACGATTTATGAAAGAATATCCCGATTCATTATGGAAATTTAGTTCTTCGTCATCGCGACTGCTGACCGGTAATTCAAAACCATATCAAGATCTTGAAGCTTGTGTTGCACGAACATTTGGCCGCGAAGCTTGTTTGGTATTCAACAGTGGTTACCATGCAAACATTGGAATTTTACCAGCACTAACATCGAAACGCGATTTGATTGTTGCCGACAAATTGATTCATGCTAGTTTAATTGATGGCATAAAACTCTCGCAAGCCGAATTTAAACGATACAATCATCTCGACTACGTGCAACTAGAACAAATCCTTGAAACAGGACGCGATTTGTATGAACATATATTTATCGTCAGTGAAAGTATTTTCAGCATGGATGGTGATAAATGTGATTTACAAAAACTTGTTGCTCTCAAGAAAAAATATGACTGCTATCTTTATATTGACGAAGCCCATGCTATTGGCGTCAACGGAGATATTGGATTAGGATTGGCCGAAGAGCAAAACTGTATTAACGATATCGACTTTATCATTGGCACATTTGGGAAAGCACTTGCCTCGTATGGAGCATATATTGTTTGCGATGAAGTAATCAAACAATACCTCATTAACACCGCACGCAGCATGATATTTACCACGGCTCTACCACCATTCAATGTTGCTTGGACTCATTTCATTTTCAACCAAATAGAAACATTTAAACCACTACGTGACAATTTAGTTGTTTTGTCCAAAGCATTTGGCGATGGAATTAAAATTCCTCAACAAAGTCACATTGTACCATACGTACTGGGGGAAAATGAAAAAGCCGTAGAATGTTCGACCTATTTACATGAACACGGCTTTTTGGTGTTACCAATCAGACACCCCACCGTTCCGATTGGTACAGCTCGATTGCGGTTTTCTTTATCGGCAAATTTAACAACCGAAATTATTTATAAAGTTACAGATCTATTAAACGCATTCGAAAAAAAATGAACAGCCAATTTTTACATAAAAAAAATAATCATGCTGTAATTCTGTTTTTCAATGGCTGGGGAATGGATGAACACGCTATTCAACATATAAAACCAATACATGCAGATGTTTTAATGCTCAACGACTTTCGATCTCTTTCATTCGACGAATCGTGCTTAAAAAACTACAAAACGATATATGTTGTTGCATGGTCGCTTGGAGTTTGGGTAGCCAACGCTTGGATGCAACAAAGTAAACAAAAAATCGATCGTTCAATTGCAATAAATGGAACCTGTATACCCATCAACAGTGGTTTTGGCATTGCTCCTGATGTATTTCAGGCAACTATCGATAATTGGACAATTGCTGGTCGGAACAAATTTCAACTCAGAATGTTCAAAGACCGAAGTCTCTATTCAGCAAACGAAGATAAATTGCCACATCGAAGTCTTGAAAACCAAAAAGAAGAGTTGATTTTTTTACAACAAATGATTCAACAATCGCACGTTGGAACTTACGAATGGAATAAAATATTTATTGGTATGGATGATTTAATCATTCCGGCATCAAACCAATCATTATTTTGGAAAGATAAAAACAAACATATTTTAATAACATCAATGCCCCACTACCCTTTTCTTGAACTCAAATCGTGGGAAGATATTTTACTATGAACAATAACTCAATTGACAAAAAACGTGTAGAACAATGTTTTAAAAAAAGCATCGAAACCTACAATCAAAATGCACTGATTCAAGACTGTATTTGCAATGATACAATTGCTCTTTTAACAAAAACATGTGGAAGTGTATTTTCGAAAGTCTTTGAAATTGGAGCAGGAACCGGATTATGTACCAAAAAAATATTAAAAAACTGTACAGTCAAAGACATTATACTAAATGACCTGGTTACCGAAATGAAACCCGTTTTACAAACGATATGCGAAACGTTTCCAAGTCTATCAATCTCATACCAAATGGGCGATGCAGAAACAATTTCTTATCCTACGAACTGTAATTTAATTATCAGTACGTCGAGCATACAATGGTTTACACAACATCAAACTTTTTTGGAAAAATCACATCAAAGTCTGGCAACAGGAGGCATACTTGCACTATCAAGTTTTGGTCCCGGTAATATTATAGAAATAGCTCAAATAAGTGGTAAAAAATTGCAATATCCAACGATAGAAAACTGGCAAAGGATGTTATCTGAACACTTTGAAATTCTTCACTTATCGGAAAAGTCATATACCATGCATTTTGATAAACCGAGTGATATACTCAATCACATGAAACATACCGGAGTAAATGGGATTGAATCGGCACGGTGGACAAAAAAAGACATGCTTGATTTTACTGAGGCATATAAACAGTTTTACACAGAAAAGGGATACTCATTGACCTATCAACCAATTTATATACTATGTAGAAAGAAGAATTTGTAAAGTTACGATCATCTTATTCGACCATGAGGAAACAACAAACAACGATGAATCTGCAAGATATGTTTTGCGATAAATTTAGTATTAATCGGAATATTTTACTGTATTGCAAAATAACCACAAACGATTAAAGTTATGGCAGAAAACGATATTACGATAATAACAGTGAAAGCAGAAATTGATGCACCAATTGAAACTGTTTGGAATTTATGGACCAATTCCGAAGATATTATTCGATGGAATGCAGCCTCTGACGATTGGCACACAACCCAAGCATTCAATGATTTACAAACCAACGGTCATTTTTCATACCGCATGGAAGCAAAAAATGGCAGCATGGGATTTGACTTTGCCGGCATTTACAAAACAGTCATTCCTAACAAACAAATCGATTATATCATTGGCGATGGCAGAAACGTCAGTATTATGTTTTCGTTCATCAATCATAAAACAACAATAATTGAAAGTTTTGAGGCCGAGCATTCATTCTCTGAAGACCAACAGCAAAAAGGATGGCAAGCTATTTTAGATAATTTTAAACGATACGCAGAATCTCAATAAAAAACAAAAAACTCCGAAACATGAACTTTCGGAGTTTCTTATATCTACTCAAATTATTTTCCATTTACCTATCATTTTCGGCTATTCGTCGATTTTTTTATCATGTATTAATTCTTTTCTTATACTTTTGAGCCAGAATTCCAACTATAGAGAATTTCTGTTGTCCTTAACTCAAAATTAGTAAAGAATAAATACATGAAATAGCCATAAGAAAAATGTCACGCAAAACTGACAATAATTATATGGCATATTTCATCTGACCATTAAAAATTATAAATATAAACAGATGAAAAAAACAATACCAACCCTCTTAATTCTGATGCTCAGTATTGGTAGCTTTGCTCAGAAATTTACAATAAGCGGATATCTAAAAGACAAAGCAACGGGCGAAGAATTAATCGGTGCAAGTGTAATAATAGGCGAACTAAAAGCCGGAGTAAGTACCAATGTTTATGGATTTTACTCACTCACCGTACCACAAGGAACATACACAATTACCTTTACTTACATAGGTTATAATAGCCAAAAACAAACGGTAACACTCAACAAAAACATGACGATAAACATGGAACTTGAGGCATCGAACACCCAATTGCAGGAAGTAACAATCAGCACCGAAGCTGCCAACCGAAATGTAACCTCAACCGAAATGAGTACCACGAAACTCAATATGCGAGAAGTGAAATCACTTCCCGTATTATTTGGAGAACAAGACGTTATAAAAACATTACAGCTAACACCTGGCGTTAAACCAGCAGGAGAAGGCAACAGCGGATTTTATGTTCGTGGTGGAAGTGCCGACCAAAATCTGATTATCCTTGATGAAGCTCCTGTTTACAACGCGTCGCATGTGTTTGGGTTTCTGTCTGTTTTCAACACCGAAGCAATTAAAGATGTAAAACTCTATAAAGGAAACATGCCAGCCGATTATGGCGGACGCTTATCGTCGGTGCTTGATATCAAGATGAAAGAAGGCAACATGAAAGAATATCATGGTGTTGGTTCAATTGGTACTATTGCAGCAAAATTTGAGGTCGAAGGACCAATCATAAAAGATAAATCATCATTTATGGTATCAGCACGAAGAACCTATTTCGATGCACTCTTTCTTCCATTTACTACCGACACAATTTTCGACGGAGCAAAATTATATTTCTACGATCTTAATGTGAAAGGAAATTACAAGCTCAATGACAAAAACCGTTTGTTTGTTTCTGGTTATTTCGGAAAAGATATTTTAAGCATAAAAGACCTTATGGGCACCAATTGGGGAAATGCAACAACAACATTACGTTGGAATCACCTTTTTAACGAAAAGCTCTTTTTAAACAGCACTGCCTTATATAGTAATTACAAATACGACATCGGATTTGACATGGGCGGAGAAATGGTAAATATGACCAGCAGCATAAGAGACTTCAGCGTGAAAGAAGATTTTCAATATTACCTCAATGCAGATAATAATATAACATTTGGAGTAAATAGTATTTACCACAAATTCAATCCCGGTGAAATGAACTCGAACATTCAAGGATTTAGCGACCTGAAAATGGATAAAAAATACGCCTTGGAATCATCAATCTATTTTTCGAACGACCAGAAAATTTCTGATAACATAAAATTAAATTACGGTTTCCGTATTGCCAATTTCACTTTGGCAGGACCGTTTAAATCGTACAGCTACGATAAAAACGGAGCAGTTGCAGATACCTCAATTTATAAAGATCACGAAGTAGTACGCTCCTATTATGGATTTGAACCCCGCATTTCAGGAACATTTACCATCGACGAATTTAGTTCAATCAAAGCGTCGTATTCTCGCACCTCACAATTTATGCACCTGTTGCAAAACTCTACAGTTGGCACCCCATTCGATTATTGGATACCAAGTACCGACAAGGTTAAACCCGAATCGGCCAATCAAGGTTCGATCGGATATTTCCGTAATTTCAATGAAAACATGTTCGAAAGTTCCGTTGAATTGTATTACAAAAAAATGGACAACCAGGTTGATTATAAAAGCGGTACCCAAATATTTCTGAACGAACACGTTGAACGCGACTTATTATTCGGCATTGGCGAATCGTTTGGCGCAGAATTTCAGGTTCGCAAAAAAACAGGCGATTTAACCGGTTGGATTGGATACACCATTTCGAAAACACGCAAAAAATTTGACGATATCAATAAAGGAAATTGGTTCGATGCCAAACAAGATCGTACACACGATATATCTGTTGTGGCAGTGTATCAAATTAACAAGAAACTGAGTATATCTGGTTCGTGGGTATATTACACCGGCGATGCGATAACATGGCCAACAGGCATTTATTATGTCGATGGAAAATTTGTAGAATCATATTCAGAACGGAACTCAAACCGTTTGCCCGACTATCATCGCCTCGACTTTGGATTGAATTACACCAAGGAAGCCAGCAATGGACATAAACACATATTCAACATTTCGGTGTATAATGTTTACGCAAAGAAAAATCCATATATGATTCAATTTGAACAAGATGAAAATGACCCTCGCAAGAAAAAAGCAATGGCCGTTTATTTGTTCCCAGTTCCAATTCCGGCACTATCTTACTCTTATGAATTTTAAAAAACAGTTAAACGATATTATGATGAAAAAACTTATTTTCCTTTTCGTATCAATAGTTCTTTTAGTCGGATGTCAAGAAGAGATTGACATTAAGTTAAAATCGAGCGATTATAAAACCGTAATTGAAGCAAAATATTCATCGTTGGCTCAAGGTATTATTGTAACAATAACGAAAAATGCAACCTACTTTGGTAACGATTCGCTGAAAGCAATAACAGGTGCCACAATAAAACTTACCGTTGGCGACACAAGTATCAGTTTACAAGCCATCGGCAACGGATTGTATGCTTCGCAAATACCGCCAAAGTATTTGAATAAAACCTACACGCTCAACGTTCAAGCCGACGGACAAAACTACCAAGCAGTATCGACAATGCCGGCAAAAGTTAAAATCGACAGTATTTCGGTAGAACAATCGACCGGAATAATGGCACGAGCCAGCAATATGACAAAAGACAGCACCTACAATTACACAGTAAATGTATATATGAAAGATCCGTCGGGACCAAACTATTACAAAATAATATTGTATAAAAACGGAGAACGAATTACAGAAGACCCCGAATCGAGCGAACAAGTTTTCGATGATGCGTTGTTAAAATCAAATACCACGATAAAAATGCCTTTGATCGCAAAATTAAAAGGGAATGAGATTATTACAGCAGAACTAATGTCAATAGACAAAGCTTCGTATGATTATTATGTGTCGTTATTGACAACCATTATGTCTGCAGGAGGTTCGTTTTCGGTACCGGAAAATCCTATCACAAACTTCAACAACGATGCGTTGGGATATTTCTCGGCATATAGTTCCGACACCGCATCGGCAAAAGCTCCAATGCCTAAAAAAGAATAAGATGATACACTGAATCACTCAGACTATGAATATTACCAACCGATTTCCCGCAACGTTTATTGGACACGGTTCGCCAATGAATATTATTCAGAAAAACGATTACACAGCGTTTTTGCACAATTATGCCCAAAGAATTGAAAAGCCCGAATGTATTGTTGTCATTTCGGCTCATTGGCTCACACGCGGCACGTTGATTACAGGTTCTAATCATCCAAAACAATTATTTGATTTCTATGGATTTCCTGCCGAACTGTACAATATCAAATATACTCCTGTGGGATCAAATAAAACAGCACAAGACATCTGTTATTATTCGCAAGATATTAGTATCGACGAAAACAGAGGTTTAGATCATGCAGCCTGGGCTATATTGAAACACATGTATCCGCAAGCCGATATTCCGGTATTGGAAATGAGTATTGATATGACAAAAACTCCCGAAGAACATTATTTATTTGCAAAACAATTGTCGCGTTTTAGAGAAAATGGCATTCTATTCATTGGCAGTGGTAATTTGATTCACAATTTACAGGTGTTTGATTTTCAAATCGATTCGTTACCAATGAAATGGGCCTTAGATATAGATTCTGTTTTAAAAGAGAAACTCGAACAAAAAAACATACATGATTTGATACATTATCAACATGGTATAAAGAATTATCAAATGGCAATTCCAACCAATGAACACTACTTACCCTTGCTTTATATTTTGGGTATGATGTCTGCCGAGGAACGAATTTCGACGATTCATGAATCCATTCAAAACGGCACCATTTCGATGAGAAGCATTGAAATACAATAGAATGTGGTTGCTATTTGTTTCGCTTATATAATGGCAATGATGCCAAACGAGCTATTGTTTCAGCTCCTTTTTCGCCCTCGTTACTAAAAGGCCAAACAAAGAGAGCTTTTATTGCATATTGCTGTTGAATGTTTTTTATTGCAGATAACGAGAGCTGTTTGGTTATACCTTTTCGACGATATTCCTCGAGTACTAAAGCCGAACATAAATAAATTGCATCGTATTGTGCGTCGAGTGGTGTTAAAAAGAAAAGCTCCTTCTCTGATATTTCTTTCGATAAAAAACGATGCATCAACACATTGGTTGTTGGAAAGATTAACACCCAAGCTACCGGACCATTTTCATCACTATAATCAGAAATCGTTGACGGGTGCATTTCTTGTAAGCGATTCATGACCTCGGGATTGACATCTAATTGATCGGGATCGTTTTTTACGGCAAAAGTTTCATCAGCCAATTGAATCATTCGTTTTAAATTTCGAGATGTCATATCTGTTCTTCAATTGAATTACATTGCTTGCTCAATAGTCACTCCTTAAGAAATATATAACAGCCATACCTCTAAGCTGTTGATTCATAAAAACAGTAGAATTGAGTAGTCATATATTGCAAGGGAAATGCTATATTTGGGCAAAATGCTTGCA
>JACCEE010782026.1_pt1 | contig 10143 bp, 12 predicted proteins | sample 7449931 | NCBI WGS metagenome assembly JACCEE01 (sample SAMN15323457, study PRJNA562643) | freshwater metagenome | isolation source: river surface water | place: USA:Blue River Watershed | collected 2017-08-19
AGCCGATTGTGAGGCTCTGATTGAGAAAACGGTTCAGCACTATGGCAAAATTGATGTGATGATCAATAATGCCGGAATCTCGATGCGTGCACTTTTTGAAGAAGTTGAACTTGATGTGATCAGACAACTGATGGATGTGAATTTTTATGGCACCGTTTATTGCAGTAAATATGCCCTTCCCTACCTCCTAAAAACAAAAGGTAGCCTGGTGGGTGTAATTTCAATCGCCGGATTTGTGGGTTTGCCCGGGCGTACCGGCTATTCAGCATCGAAATTTGCCATACGCGGTTTTTTGGATACCATCCGGATTGAGAATTTAAAAAAAGGATTGCATGTATTGGTTGCCGCACCCGGGTTCACGGCCTCCGAAGTACGAAAGGTTGCCTTAACCAGCGACGGCTCGAAACAAGGTGAAACGCCACGCAACGAGGATAAAATGATGTCAGCCGAGGAATGTGCCCGTCATATTGTAAAAGCCATTGAGAAACGCAAGCGCGAACTGATTCTGACCTTTGTTGAAGGAAAGCTGACCGTTTTTCTAGGGAAATTCTTCCCATCGCTGCTCGACAAACTTACTTACAGCCACATGGCCAAAGAACCAAATTCGCCGTTTAAGTAAAACGCCCGAACTTATTGAATTATGATTGTATCGGAGACTAAAATCAGGGTTTATTACGAAGATACCGACCAGATGGGCGTAGTTTATTATGGGAACTATGCCCGCTATTATGAGATTGGTCGCACCGAGATGATTCGTGATCTGGGATTTACCTACCGGCAGATGGAAGAGATGAACATCATGCTTCCGGCCAGAAGCCTGCATATTAATTACTTTAAATCGGCTTATTACGACGATTTGCTTACCGTTCGCACCATTGTCGACACCATTCCTAAAGTTAAGTTCCCGATCAAAACTGAAATCTACAACGAGAAAGGCGAGCTAATCAATTCCGGAGAAGTTGTATTGGCATTTTTTAATTCGAAAACAAACAAACCCTGCGCAGCACCAAAGTTTTTCACCGATGAGATGACACGAATTTTTAACCAGATAGCTCCAAATAAATAGTTGGTAATTACAAAATGCAAGTTGGTTGATTTTCGTAAAACAAAAGCATTGTTCTTCAATCAGCGAGAAATAATAAAAATTTCCCTAAAAAACAGCAATAATTCAGACACAATCAGGCACCGATCATTCCTTTCTGAACTGCAATAATCACCGTAACTATTACAAACAAAATAATCAGCGCTCCGGCAGTTTTGTTAATCCACCAAAGTACGCGCAGGTTAATTTTATGCCTGAAAAGACTGACAATTCCTGAAAGTGTAAACCACCAAAGAAAAGCGCCCAACGAAATACCCAGGATTACAAAGAAGGAATGAAAAGGCTTCTCCAGACTCACAGCCACTCCGGAACTTGTAAAGACCGCCAGAAAAACAAAAACAGTCAGTGGGTTTGACACCGTGACAAGGAAACTGGAAATAATATCCTGAAAATGGGTATTACCGCGAAGCCGGTTGCGGCGAAGATCGGATACCGGATTTTTAAAAAAGATCGAAATTCCCAAAATCAGTACCACCACTGCCCCAAGCGATTGAAATAACATTTCATGAGCCCGGATGAAATCGATAATAAAAGTAAGGCTAAACCCGGCAACAATAGCATAAAGCGTATCGGATAAAGCAGCACCCATACCCGATAAAAGTCCGGCTAAGCGGCTTTTATTCACTGTGCGCTGAATTACCAAAACGCCTATTGGTCCTAACGGAATAGAAACCAAAAGCCCGATCAGCATTCCCTTTATGATCAACATGATAAACATAGCGCAAAAATAAACCTTTTTCTCAGCAATTCACCCCGCATTTTAAAGCTTACAAATTTTTAACATCCGAAAATCTATTCAGCATAAATTCGTACTTTTAGACCCATCATAAACCTAAAAAACAATCAAAACAATATGGAAGAATTAGCAGTTGGTACCCGTGTCGATCATCCCCGGTATGGCGAAGGAATTGTCAGTAAAAATAAAATTACTTCCTACGAAATCTTTTTTGAACGTGGTGGTAAAATAGAAATTACCAAAAGCAATGCCGATCTGTCCGTACTCGAATCACCGGCCGACAAACCCCGAAACTCGCTCACCCTTGCCGAAATTGAGAAAGTACTCCGCTTTGTACTCGACCAGCAGGGCGCTCTGCAGGAAGTTGTTCCGCTTGGCGATAAATGGATGGGTGGAAACATGATTTTGCAACCGGCCAACGCTTCGCTCAAACCCAAAGAAATTCCGATTGAAGCATTCTTTCATAAAATTGTGATGCTTCGCGACCGTTTGAGAGTACTTGAACAAAACATCAACAGTCATGAAGTTTTGACTGATGAAGAAAAAATTAATTTACAGCAATACATTACCCGTATTTACGGCTCACTTACCACATTCAATATTTTATTTGCCGATAAAGACCAGTATTTTGTTGGCGCAAAATCGTAAAAAATGTACCGAAAATTAGCAACTATAGCATTGGTCATCATTAGTTTTACTACCATGGCACAAGATTTCAAACTTAAAGTATGGCCAAACGGGGCTCCCGACAGCAACGGGATGACCACCCCTGAAGAAACCTACGAAGGCAAACGTGTACGCAATGTCTCGGAAGCCGAAATATATGTTTATCTGCCTAAAATTGGCATCAACACCGGTGCTGCCGTGGTTATTTGTCCCGGCGGCGGATACATGATTGAAGCCATGGATCACGAAGGATATCAATTGGCAGAATGGCTTACCACACAAGGTGTAGCAGGTATTGTACTAAAATATCGTTTGCCTTACGGACACGATCAGATTCCTTTGGAAGATGCGCAACGCGCTTTACGCATTGTCAGACAGAAAGCCGCCGAGTGGGGAATCAATCCGGCAAAAATAGGTATTGCAGGTTCGTCGGCCGGAGGACATTTAGCCTCAACTGCCGGAACCCGTTTTGATTTGGGTAAACCTGAATCGAACGACCCCATTGATAAATACAGTTGCCGCCCCGATTTTATGTTGTTGCTTTACCCGGTTATCACCTTCAACGAAGAATTTGGGCATATGGGATCGCGAACCAACCTGATTGGTACCGGAAACAAATGGGAACTGGTTGAAAAATACTCGAACGAATTGAATGTTACTCCGCAAACTCCACCAACATTCCTGATTCTGGCCGATGATGACGGTGGCGTTCCTCCGCGCAACTCCATCGAATTTTATATGGCCCTCAAGAAAAACAAGATACCCGCCGAAATGCATATTTTCCGCGATGGCGGTCATGGTTTCGGGATGACCAAAAAGAATCTTCCGGTTGACCAATGGCCTAATTTATTTTCCCAATGGATGAAAGCCCAGGGAATTACGAAATAATTGAGGGATTGAAGGAACGAAGGATTGATTTTTTGTTGTCAAGGTTATAAGTGTTGTCAGGGTTTTCGTTGTTTAAACAGAATAACGGCAATGATATTAAAACTCAACAATTACAAACCCGACAACAACGAAACCAATTACAACTAATACAAGAAAAACACCGAATCAAGATTCGCTAAACATGTATTCACCAACTCATCCGGTAAATGTGCTGAAGCATTGTCCGCGTTGCGGATCGGCAAACTTTCCGGCCACCGGAAGTCGCTCATTTAAATGCTCCGACTGCTCATTTAATTACTATGTGAATGCCTCCGGGGCTGTGGCGGTGCTGCTTTTCAATCCGGAAGGCGAACTTTTACTCACGCGGCGGGCCATCGAACCACACAAAGGCAAGCTCGATTTACCCGGAGGTTTTATTGATCCGATGGAAACAGCCGAACAAGCTGCCAAACGTGAAATCCAGGAGGAATTGGGCGTCGAAATTCACTCATTGAACTACTTTTGCTCGTTCCCTAACGAATATATTTTTTCGGGATTCTCAGTGTTTACACTCGATCTGGCCTTTCTGGCTAAAACCGATCAACTCCACCAAATGAAAGCCATGGACGATATTTCGTCGTTCGAATTTTATAAACCGAATGATGTTGATCTGGAAGAATTGCCTTCCATTTCGATGAAAAACATCATCAAAGAATTGATACAACGTGAAGGAAATTATTAGAAACAGAATCAGCGATCTGCGTGCACAAATGCAGAAAGAGGGGCTCGATGCCTATGTGATTTTCGGTACCGATCCGCACATGAGCGAATACCTTCCGGCCCGCTGGCAAAACCGAGTATTTATTGCCGGATTCACCGGATCGGCCGGAATGGTGGTTATCAGTAAGGATAAAGCCGCTCTTTGGACCGACTCGCGCTATTTTTTACAAGCCGAAGACCAGCTTGCCGAAACCGGCATCGATCTGGTAAAAATGCGCACTCCCGGTCACCCCGAGCCCGATCAATGGCTGAAAGCCAGTCTCGGTAAAGGCGCAGTTGTTGGAACCGACGAATGGTGCGTTTCTGTAAATCAGTTTGCGGGAATGAAAAATAGCCTGACCAGGGCCGGCATCGAATTGCGCGAAGCAGGCGATTTGCTCGACGCTGTTTGGAACAACCGCCCTGTCCTGCCCGATTCGCCCGTTTTTGAACATGAGTTGAAATACGCCTGCACTTCGAGAAAGGAGAAAATAGATATGATTTGCGGCGAGCTCGAAAAAGCAGGAGCCAATATGCAAATCATTACCGCGCTCGACGATCTGGCATGGACCTTTAACCTCCGCGGAAGTGATGTGGAGTTTAACCCGGTTTTTATAGCTTATGCAGCGGTTTCGGCTTCCGAAACAGTGTTGTTTGTTCAGGAAAATAAACTTCCGGAGCAACTGAAAACAAAACTGCTTGCTGAAGGAATTAAAATCAGCCCGTACGAATCGTTGACAGCATACCTTAAGCAACTGGGAGCTGACCGGAAAATCCTGATCGATCGTGACCGGACCAACCAGGCTATCCGCAAAAATATTTCGGAACAATGTACGGTTGTCGATGGCCTTTCGGTGCCTTGCCGCCTGAAAGCCATTAAATCGGCAGGCGAAGTAAATCATATCCGGAATGCGCAACGAAAAGACGGAGCCGCGTTGGTTGAGTCTATTTACTGGATTAAAAACAACGTGGGCCAATTACCGGTCACCGAATATACGGTAGCCGAAAAACTGAACGAAATACGCGCCAAACAGCCCGGCTTTAAGGGCATCAGCTTTTACCCGATTGTGGGTTATAAGGAACATGGCGCCATCGTGCATTTTCATGTGGAAGAACACAATGCATTGCCGATTGAAAAGGATGGATTTTTACTGTTCGATTCCGGAGGACAATACCTCGACGGAACGACCGATACGACCCGCACGATTGCATTAAACGAATTATCGGCAAAACAGAAAAGCGATTTCACGATTACCCTGAAAGGAATGATCTCGCTGACGAACGCTAAATTCCCGGTTAACACGCGGGGTTATCATCTCGACATTCTGGCACGGAAAGATATGTGGCAACATGGCTTAAACTACGGACACGGAACCGGACACGGCGTAGGCTATTTCCTGAACGTGCACGAAGGGCCGATGAGCATCCGCCAGGAGTTTAACGACCGCGTGATTGAAGCAGGCATGGTGATGTCGAACGAACCGGCGCTGTATCGTTTGGGAGAATACGGACTGCGTACCGAAAATATGATGGTTTGTGTTCAGGACGAATCGACCGAATACGGCGATTTCCTTCGCTTCGAAACTTTAACCCTCTGCCCGATCGACCGCAACGCGATTGAAAAGAGTTTGCTGAATGCCGAAGAAATTGAATGGCTGAACAACTACCACCAATGGGTGTACAACGAGCTTTCGCCATTGCTGACCGACGAATTAAAAGCATTCCTGAAGGAAGAAACACAGGCGATTTAAGCAAAAATATTTTTATCTGACATCTTACAAGCCCCGGATTCTGTTTACACACAGGATTCGGGGCTTTTTTATTAACGTGAGTTCGATCTTAAATTGAATAGTTAATAAATGAAACGAGCCATGAGAGATAATCTCACACAGACTCATGATTATCGCTATGGCGAGTTCCATCTGGCAATTAAAAAACAAATTATAAACAAATGAAATAAGAGCTTAATAAGGTTAGTTCTGTTTGTGTATCTATTATCGACTAAGGTTGCTCTGAAAAAAATAAGGTTTTAAAACCTTGTTAGGCCTTCTTTAAGCTCAGTAGAAAGGAAAACACCAATGATTACAACCTTATTATATTATTTACTGAACTATACCCAATCGCTTATATCGAACTCAGGTTAATTATCCAATTTATTTAATCGGAACAGGAAGCAACAACAATGCCTTCGAATCCGTAAAGTGATTAAACGAACTTCATAGTCTGCATCACAAGATACTGGTTAGGCAGTGGTACAAAAATTTAGCTTTGAAATTTTTAAAATCAAAAGCCATGACCTCCATTATTTGTCCGAAATGCAAAGGCCACATTAGCGAATGGGATGTTATCTGTCTGGCATGTGGCCATAGTGTTAGTCCCGAAGAACGGAAAATACTGGTAAAAGAACAGGAAGAACTGCAAGCCCGCGAACAGGCCGAAAAAATGGCCGCTCATGCGCACTTGCACAAGCATGCACACCCCTTTCAAATGAAACTCGACCGTTTAAGTGTTGGTTTATTGCATGCCAACATCGATGTGGTTTCGGTATTTATCATTAGCATTTTTCTACTGGCTATTGCAGCCGTGCTGATGCTATTATAGAACTGAATTCGAGCATCAGTAAAGTTTAAACCGAATAAGAATAAAGAACTGTTTTCAGTATTATGAGCCTTTTCTGATTAAATATTAAATTTAGTTTCAGACATAATAACTTTATTTATTTCAATATCAGATTATAAAATTGCTTTTGTCGGGTAGATTTCAGAAATTTAACTAAACAATTTCTTCTGAATTAATCACTTCCCAAAATCCCGACATCATGAAAAATATTGCCCTCGAATTTTCAAAGCTTCAGATTTTAAAAGACAAGGAACGCTGGCGTCTTTATTTCATCCTGGTTACCGAACATCCGCAGGAAAACGACAAAATGATTGTCACTACGTTTCCCGATCCGTATATCCGCTTAAAACCCAATCAGGATAACCTGATCAGTTTTGAACCGGAAGGCAATGCGGGAACGGAAGGACTTACCGTGCTGGAGCGTGAGTTACCGGCCGATCAACGCATAAAAGTGCATGTTTATTTGCGTCACAGCCGAAAGCATACCCGAGATTTGGGCGAGTCGTTGCGCGATTTAAAAACCACCCTCGGCGGTGATGCTTTCGAGATTGTTGATGAATTACTGGGAACTACCGTTCCGTGGCTGGTGGTGGCCAAAAAGGCATTGCCGCTGATAGGAAACGCATTAAGCAAAATTGCAGATAAAGATATGGGCTTTGTTTCGATGGATGAGGCCTTCGATAAAGCTCCCTCCCCTGCCCCTGTGCTCGAACGGGCCAACAATTTCTCGACCGGTGAGGCAAAAATCTGGTGGAAATGGAAAATTGATGGGGAATAAAAACAAATTTCAAAAAAATGTTTTTTTGAGGGGAGGTAAAGACGCGATGCATCGCGTCTTTACGGCAAACCAATACAATTGACAATCGATGCATCTCGTCTACACGGCATTCCAACAAAATTGACAATGGATGCATCGCGTCTACACGGCATACAACAGAATTGACAATCGATGCATCGCGTCTCTACGACAAACAGAATGATGGATTGTTTTTTCATTTAATACATTGTTTTTACCCCATATCTTTCAAAGAATAAGATGTCAGACAAATTCATGGATATATATAGAATTCCTTCGTCGCGACTGGAATATTGGGATTATGGTTGGAGGGCTGCATATTTTGTAACCATATGTACTGCAGCACGCGAACATTATTTTGGCACAATTACAAATGGAGTTATGATTTTATCAGAAATTGGAAAGATCGTACAAGAGGAATGGATAAAAACTCCAAAAATCAGACCTGACATGAATATCCGATTAGACGAATTTATTGTGATGCCAAATCACATTCACGGAATTATAATAATTGGTAGGAATCAGTATAATAAATACAATTTGGGGAATAATGAGGTAGAGACGCGATATAATGACGTAAAGACGCAATGCATTGCGTCTCTACAGCAAACCAACAAAATTGACAATGGAGACATCGCGTCTCCACAGGAAACAAATGGGTTTGATAATGAATCCATTGCGTCTCTACAATCAGGCCAGATACAATCAAACCAATCGTTAGAAACCCATCTGCCGAAAAACAAATTTGCACCTCAATCAAAAAATCTGGCATCAATCATTCGAGGTTTTAAATCTTCGGTAACGAAACAAAGTCGCTTAATTCATGCTGACTTTGGATGGCAAACCAGATTCCATGAGCATATTATTCGCAACAAGCAATCGTATTATAAAGTAAGAAATTACATCAGGAATAACCCGGGGTATTGGGTAAATGATCAGTTATATTCCTGATAAATTGATTTTTGTTTTTAATTGAATTTGGTAGAGACGCGATGCATCGCGTCTCCACTGCAAACAAATAGAATTGACAATCGAGGCATCACATCACCACAACAAACCAATAGAATTGGGAATGGATGCACCGCATCACCACGGCATTCCAATCGATTTAAGACGCGAAACATCGCGTCTCTACAGCAAACCAACAAAAACGATAATCGAGGCATCGCATATCCATAACAAACCAATAGGATTGAAAATGATTGCATCACATCGACACGGCGAAACAACAGAATTGAGACGCGAAGCATCGCGTCTCTACTAGTAAAAATCACATACAACAATAGAGGCATCGCTTCCCACCATTGCATTATTATTAAATTTCTTCAAAAAAAATTAGGGTAAGAAAAATCTTGTGCGGTAATAGGGTGTTCCTGATTAATTCGGGAGTATTGAAATGAAAAAGCGAAATAATATTGAACACTTCTACCTATGCAAAAAAATTTTACTCTGTTAATTTTCGTCATGCTTTTTGCAGCATGCGGATTGCAGGCTCAAGACCTGTATCTGAAAACGAAAGATGGGACAACCACCATCAAGTCGCTCGAAACCATCAAGCGATTTACTTTCAGCAACAACAATTTGCTGTTGAATTATCTGAGTGGGCCGGTTGAATCGTACAGTTTGGGCAATATCAGTAAATTATCGTTTAAATCGACCGTAACCGGTGTTGACGAACTAAGCATTTCGGGAACACTGTCATTAAAAGTTTACCCGAACCCGGTTGAGGATGTTATCTATCTTCAAAATGCACCGGAAATACCTTTCAAAATTTCGATTTACCGCATAAGCGGATCGCTTGTATATACCACCGAATTAAGCTCAGGAAGTAAATCAATTAACGTCGGCTATCTAAGCAGTGGACTATACCTGCTCAATGTAAATGGTCTGACTTTTAAATTCGTCAAACTATGAGAAAAGGTCTGCTGATTATTTTGTGTACGATATTTACGAGCGTTTTATTTGCACAGGAAAACATTTACATCTATAAAAACGACAAAAGCTCTACTTCCATCGCGATCTCAAAAATCGACAGTATTTATTTCAGTTCTGATGGTTCGAAGGCCTACTTCCGAATGACCGATGTATTGTCGGAATATACTGTTGCCGAGCTCGACAGCATATCGTTTGCAGCTACCGGGAAAACAATTATTGTAAGCTACAACGGTACCAGTGCCACAGTTACCAATCCACTGGCATCGAGCGGAGTTTCGGTTACCGTAAGTGGTGCTGATGTTACTGTAAACTCGACTCTCGACGATAACGACATTACTTACAGCCTGAACGGAACGACTACCGAAGGTTCTTTTAAAGTATATAGTATCTCGAAATTCAATCTGAAACTGAATGGGGTGAATATTACCAATTCAAATGGTCCGGCTATTAATATTCAGTCGAAGAAAAAATGTAATCTGACCATTGCTTCAGGAACAACCAATACATTGACCGATGGCAGCACCTATACAACCAGCACCGAAGATCAGAAAGCCACCTTATTCAGTGAAGGACAAGTTGATTTTGACGGATCGGGCACGCTAACCGTGAAAAGTAATTCGCAGCATGCCATTTGCAGCGACGATTATATCGATATACAATCGG
>JACCEE011259979.1_pt1 | contig 10140 bp, 10 predicted proteins | sample 7449931 | NCBI WGS metagenome assembly JACCEE01 (sample SAMN15323457, study PRJNA562643) | freshwater metagenome | isolation source: river surface water | place: USA:Blue River Watershed | collected 2017-08-19
ATTCCATGCAACTGCTGTAGCTATTGCCCAAGAAGGTTTGTTTGAGGGGAAAAATCCTGGACGAAGAACAGATCCTCTTTGAACCCAACCTTGACCTAAATATAATTTTCCAGGTGGGTTATTAGGGTTATTTGGAATATTTGCACTAATATAGCCTAAGGTGTCAAATTTTGCTCTTGAAGGTAAAGACGGACAATCGTTTTGAGCGAAAATATTGGAATAAATAACCAATATAAATAAAGGTAAAGTATATAAAATTTTTCTCATTGTAGTATTTTAATCCAATAGATTAACAATATAATTAATCTATCAAAGGTTAAGTTTAGGATAAAACAAAAATAGAAAAGATTAGTTACTTTTCGAATATCATTTTTTTATAATTATCAACAAATCCTTAAGTTTTAACACTTACTAATTCCTATTTTGCTTATTTGGAAAAAACCTGTACGGCAACTACTTTTTTATTCACAAAATCAAATGCTACAGCGGTACCAAATTGTGTTACCATTTTGTTAATCATATTTTCTTTGTGTCCTTTGGATTGTATCCATAAATTCACTAGTTTTTCGGCTCCTTCATCGGATGATGGTAAATTATCAAATTCGAAATAGGCTACATTTTCCAATATAATTATGTATTCACAATTGCTTTTTTTTACTCTGTCTTCAGGGGTTTTAAGTTCTTTATTTTTTTGGAAATGAGATAAGTTTTTTTCGTTTAACAAATATTCGGCATGTAATTGCGCTGCTTTTTTTAAACAATCGTCCGATTTTAAATCGGATCGTTTGTATTTTGCTCTAAATTTATTTACTCTATTTTCAATTGCCAATTCGTACTGCAATTGTTGGTCGTTTTGGGAACTTCCAAAACTAAAAAGTATAATTAAAGTAGAAATAAAAATACGCATTTGTGTAAAGTTAAACTGTGAATTGTAAATTTATGAAATTTAATTTTTGTATGTGATTTTTACACATATTTTAGTTTTTAAAAAACTTTACCAAAACAGCTAAAAGCTTTGTAAATACTACAAAACACAAAATGTAAAGTAATGTTTACATAAATGTAAAACAACATTTTTGGATAAAATGTAGATTTGTTCAACACTTTTATTCAATTAAAAACTAAATCCTATGAAAAATCTATTTTTAAACTTTATGTTATTTTTAAGCATCAGTAGTTTTGCTTCTGCATCGCTTATTTTACCTAGTAATTCTAACATCCATTACACAGGTAGGATAAACAAGGATAATCCTAACCATTATGTGTATGCCCATGCGGGTATTACTATTAAAATTAAGTTTAAAGGAACTGGTGTAAAAGCTGTAATGCACGATTACACTAGCGGAACTGCTACCAGTACCAATTATTACAAGGTAATTGTAGATAATTCGATACTTGTTGCGCAATTAAAAATTTTACCGGGCGAAAATACCTACGATTTAGTATCTAATTTAAGTAACGAGGAACATGTTTTAGAGCTAATTAAAATTACCGAGGCTTTTCCTGGAAACAGCTCGTTTAAAGGGTTTTATTTGATTGGTGAGGATGCAAGGTTGTTGCCATTCGAAAATACAAAAACACGAAAAATGGAGTTTATCGGGGATTCTTGGACGGCTGCTTTTGGTAATTTATCGCAATATGCAACTGGTCCGGCTTCCATGGCAAATTCCAATTATGTTGCTGCCAATCAGGATGTGTATTATTCGTGGGTAAGTATTGCTGCTAGGGCTTTGCAAGCAGATTATCACGTAACGGCTTCTTCTGGGAAAGGTGTGTACCGCAACAACACAGGTTCTTTAATCGAAACCGTTCCTTTAATGTACGACAATACTTTAGAGAAAGATGCTTCTCATAAATATAATCACAACGAATTTCATCCTGATGTAATTTCTATTCATCTAGGAACCAATGATATGGCTTTGGAGGAAAGCGGTGCTAATTTTAAAATGGACGATCAAAAATTTGAGGAAACTTATGTTGCTTTTGTGCAAAAATTACTCAATTTACACCCGTGTGCAACGGTTTTAATTTGTTTTGGGAATTCAAAATCGGATTTTTGGCCTACATGGACTAAACAACTTTCTAGGTTAAGAACCATTGCGCAAAATGTGCAAAAATCTTTTCCCGATGGTAGGGTGTATTTGTTGGAATTGCCAATAACTGCCGAAAAATATACAGGAAATAAGGCGGATGATTGTGGGTATGGCGATGCTTGGCATCCATCTAAATGTTCGCACGAGGAAATGGCGCAAAAATTAATTGCTAAAGTAAATGCAATGAATATCGAATGGGGAAAAACTGGTTGTGAACCTTTAAACTCTACACAAATTACGTTGCCAAACGTGCATGTTTATCCCAATCCAGCCAATCAATTTTTGTATGTACAAAATGCTAACGATATACCTTATCAAATTTACGATTTAAACGGAAAATTAGTGCAAACTGGGTGGGTAAACCAAAATCAAATCTCGGTGGATAACTTACTTTCCGGACTTTATATTCTGATTTTACAAAACAATCATCAAACCCAATCCACACGTTTTATTAAAAACTAAAAAAGCTTATCATTCCTCTATAATTTTTGTTTGTGGTGTGTGATTTATATCCTAAATTTGGATTGCACTAAATCAAAAATTATGGAGGAATTTTTACGTATTGAGGAACTGAGAAACTTACTAAACAATTACAATTATCAATATTATGTATTGGATCAATCGCCTGTAAGTGATCGGGAATTTGATGCTTTAATGCAGGAATTGGTGGATTTAGAAAAAAAGTTTCCGCAATATGCCAACGAAAATTCGCCTAGTAAACGTGTGGGAGGTACTATTACCAAAAATTTCCCTACGGTAGTGCATCAATATCCTATGTTGTCTTTAGGAAACTCTTACTCTAAAGAGGATTTAATTGATTTTGAAAACCGAATTAAAAAAATATCTAACTCGCCATTTACTTATACTTGCGAGTTAAAATACGATGGGGTGGCTATTGGTTTACGATATGTGAATGGTAAATTTGTGCAAGCTGTAACGCGTGGGGATGGCGTGCAAGGGGATGAGGTTACCGAAAATGTTAAAACTATCAAAAGTGTTCCTTTGGTTTTACAAGGAAATTTCCCTCCTCAGTTCGAAATTCGTGGCGAAATATTTATGCCTACCAAGGCTTTTAACGATTTAAATACCGAACGTGCCGAAATTGGCGAGCCTTTAATGGCAAATCCTAGAAACACTGCTTCGGGAACTTTAAAAATGCAGGATAGTAGGGTAGTAGCAAAGCGTAATTTGGATTGTTTTATGTACAATGTTTTAGGGGAAGATTTAGTGTTTAACAGTCATTTGGAAGCCCTCGAAAATGCAAAAACTTGGGGGTTTAAAGTGCCAGATATCCAAAAAAAGTATATTGCACACTGTAAAAACATTGAGGAAGTTTTGGATTTTATTAACTATTGGGAAAAACATCGCATAAATTTACCTTTTGATATTGATGGTGCGGTTGTAAAAGTTAACGAATACGATGTGCAGGAGGAGTTGGGTTTTACAGCAAAATCGCCGCGTTGGGCAATTGCTTATAAATTTGAAACCGAACGAGTAAGTACTATTTTGGAAAATGTGGTGTATCAAGTGGGGCGAACGGGTGCTATAACGCCTGTGGCTTGTTTAAAACCGGTTTCAATTTTGGGTACTACCGTAAAAAGGGCTTCTTTACACAATCAGGATTTTATCGATAATTTAAATTTACACCTAGGGGACGAGGTGTATGTGGAAAAAGGGGGCGAAATTATTCCTAAAGTAGTGGGTGTTAACGAGGAAAAACGTGCTGTAGAGGCAAAAAAAGTACAATACATATACAATTGTCCGGAGTGCGGAAGTGAGTTACATCGTAAAGAGGGCGAGGCAAATCATTATTGTTTAAACGATAGGGCTTGTCCGCCGCAAATAATCGGAAAAATGCAACATTTTATTTCGCGTAAAGCTATGAATATTGCTGGTTTGGGTAGCGAAACGGTGGTGTTGTTGTATCAAAAAAACTTGGTGAAGGATATTGCGGATTTGTACGAAATGGATTTTAAATTATTGTTTGGTATCGAGCGTATGGCGGAAAAAAGTATCAACAATTTAATTTTAGGTTTGCAAGATTCTAAAAATGTTCCTTTTGATAGGGTTTTATATGCTTTAGGAATTCGTTTTGTGGGTGCTACGGTTGCAAAAAAGTTGGCTACACATTTTAAAAGTTTACAAGCCATTCAAAATGCTAGTTTCGAGGAGCTAATTGCGGTGGACGAGATTGGGGATAAAATTGCCGAAAGTATTGTTGCATTTTTTCAGGATGAGTATAATTTACAAATCATTCAACGTTTACAAAATCAAGGACTTCAATTTGAGCTAGCAGCGGAGGAAAATAAGGTGGAAAGAGATTTGTTTAAGGGGGCTAGTTTTGTGGTAAGTGGTGTGTTTAGTTCTTTTTCGCGCGATGAATTAAAGGAAAAAATTGAGGCTTTGGGTGGTAAAAATGTATCGGCTATATCGGCAAAAACCAATTATGTTTTGGCTGGCGAAAACATGGGGCCAAGTAAGTTGGAAAAAGCTCAAAAATTAAATATCACCATTTTATCCGAACAAGATTTTTTAAATATGATTAACGATTAGAATAGTTTGCTTTTTTTGGCAAAATGAGTATTCGTTAAGGATTATGATTACACCTTGTTTTTTTACCTAAATTCCCCACTCCGGCTACGCCACCTCGCCCGAGGGCAAGGAGTAACGTACATTCCCATTAAAAATAATAGCTTTGCTATTATTAAAAATTGCTTTAGCAATATAAAAACAGTGCGATTGCACACTGCTAACTCCTTGCCTTGAGGCGAGGTGTCCGCAGGACGGAGTGGTGATTCTCAGATGACACTGATAGGCACTAGTTTTCATTTTTTTGGTGAATTTAGGTACAATAATGAGGAATCTTTTTCATTATTCTCTTCACGCAAAATAACTCATTTCACGCAAAGGCCGCAAAAGTAAACGCAAAGAAATCGCAAAGTTTTTTTTACTTCTTTTGCTTTGCAAAAGCGCTTTGTGAGTTTCTTACAATTTTATAACGATAATTTTAAGAGAATAACTTATAATCGTTTATTAAAATATCGGGAGATAAGTTTAAACGTTTTGTTAAATTTCTAATCATTTCAACGGTTAGTTTTCTTTTGCGATTTAATACTTCGGAAACTCTGCTTTTACTGCCAAAATCATTTATTAAGTCCACCTGTTTTAGTTGCATTTCTTCCATACGGATTTTAATAGCTTCTATCGGGTCAGGAGCTTCAATAACATAATGTTTTTTTTCGTAATCATCTATCAATAAAGCTAGTATGTCGGCTTCGTCGCTTTCTTTAGTTCCAATTTTAGCATCAAAAATTTCATCTAATCTTTTTAATGCTTCTTGATAATCGTTTTCCGATTTTATAGGTTTAATATCCATCTTTTAATTTTTAAATTGTGTTTGCATCAATTTTATCATATTCATTATGTGTTCCTATAAATCTTATAAAAACCCATTGTTTTTCAAAGTTAAATTTAGCAATCAGTCTGTATGAATTTCCTTTAATATTAAAAACTATTCTGTTATTTTTTAAAATACTAGCATTTACAAATGTTAGTTTAACCTCGTTTGGATTTCTCCATTGTGCATTTTTTACTGTTTCGTACCAAGTTTTTAAATACTGTTCAGCATCCGCGTGCACTTCCCAAAATTGTTTTAATGTACTTTTTGAAAAAATTCTATCCATTATATAGTAAATACTTTGTAAAGATACAAATTAATTCCCAAATCGTGAACTTTTGAAAGTTTTATCTCGAAATCGTGTGAGCTGAAAGCTCCCCTTGAAGCTCCGCTTCCCGTGGTTAAAAAAATTCCAACATGGTTTTCCATTTTACTTCCTCACTCTTCAAACTCATTTCACGCAAAGTCCGCAATGGTAAACACAAAGAAATCGCAATGGCTTTTACTTCAACTTTACGTATTTTAAGTGAAATAATTAATGCGTTTTAATCTATTGTAGCACTTAATTTTTATCTTTGGGCTTTTAAAATTTATTATTGATGTTAGATTTATCGTATGTTCCTAAAATAGCTGCAAATCCTAAGGATAATTTTTTCTTAATTGCGGGTCCGTGTGCTATCGAGGGGGAAGAAATGGCTTTCGAAATTGCCGAAAAAATTGTTGCTATCACTCAAAAATTACAAATCCCATATATTTTTAAGGGTTCGTTTAAAAAGGCTAATCGTTCGCGTATCGACAGTTTTACGGGTATTGGTGATGAAATTGCTTTGGATATTTTAAAGCGTGTGGGCGAAAAATTTAATATCCCTACAATCACCGATATTCATGAGGTGAAAGATGCAGAGTTGGCGGCTCAATATGTGGATGTGTTACAAATACCTGCGTTTTTATGCCGACAAACCGATTTGTTGGTGGCTGCGGCAAAAACCAATAAGGTTATAAGTGTTAAAAAAGGGCAGTTTGTTTCTGCGGAAGCTATGCAATTTGCAGTGGATAAAATTAAAGATGCGGGGAACCCAAAAGTGTGGTTAACGGAGCGTGGAAATAGTTTTGGATACACCGATTTAATTGTAGATTTTAGGGGCTTACCTGTTATGCAACAATATGCGCCGGTGGTGTTGGATTGTACGCATTCTTTACAACAACCTAATCAATCTAGCGGTGTTACGGGTGGTAAACCGCAATTAATCGCAACTATCGCTAAGGCTGGTATTGCGGTGGGTGCAGATGGTTTATTTATCGAAACGCATCCAGAGCCTAGCAAAGCAAAATCCGATGGCGCAAATATGTTGCCTTTACATCAGTTAGAAGAGTTGTTAACCAAATTGGTGGAAATCCGTCAAGTTATAAAATAAGAGAATGGAATTACAAAACGATTTAATTATTCGCGCGGCTAAAGGGGAAAAAACAGAACGTACTCCCGTTTGGTTAATGCGACAAGCAGGTAGGATTTTAAAGGAATACAGAGATGTTCGTGCAAATTTATCGGGCTTTAAAGAGTTGGTGGAAACGGCTGAAAGGGCTGCCGAAGTTACTATACAGCCTGTTGATTTATTGCATGTGGATGCGGCTATTATTTTTAGCGATATTTTGGTAGTGCCGGAGGCGATGGGTTTAACGTATCAAATGATTGAGCAACGTGGACCTTGGTTCGAAAAAACGATTCAATCCTTGGAGGATGTAAATCAGCTAATTGTTCCTAATCCTTACGAGCATTTAAATTATACCCTAGAGGCTATCAAAATTACCAAAAAGGAATTAAATGGTCGTGTGCCTTTAATTGGTTTTGCGGGGGCTCCATGGACTATCTTTAGTTATATGGTGGAGGGTAGTGGAAGTAAAACTTTTTCTAAGGCTAAAAAAATGCTATATACTCAGCCAGAGTTATCGCATGCTTTGTTACAAAAAATTACCGATACCACAATTTTATATTTAAAAGCGCAAGCGGAGTGTGGTGCGGATATTTTACAAATATTTGATAGCTGGGCAGGGATTTTAAGTCCGGACCAATACAATACTTTTGCGTTACCTTACATAGCGCAAATTTGCGATGCTATCCAAAATGTACCTGTAACAGTTTTTGCTAAAGGGGCATTTTTTGCGCGAGAGGAAATGGGTAAATTAAATTGCCGAACGATTGGTTTGGATTGGAACATGGACCCCATCGAATCGCGTAAATTAATAGGAAACAACAAAACTTTACAAGGAAATTTAGATCCTTGTGTTTTATACAGCAGTTTTTCCGAAATCGAAAAACAAACTAAAATCATGTTGGATAAATTTAAAGGATTACCACACATCGCCAACTTAGGCCACGGTGTTTATCCCGACATCCACCCCGATGCGGTTAGATGCTTCATCAACGCAGTTAAAAGTTACTAGAAAAAAGCCCCGAAACCTCGGGGCATTTTTTAACTATAAAATTAAACTTTAGTTTTTATAACTCAATTCCCAAAATTACTTTTCCTTTTAAAAATCAGGTTCTGTGGTTTAAAATTTTTATTCTAGTTTTCCTTGTCGTCTTTTTCAACGTGTAAAATATGTAATAGTCTGTGGATTATTGGTGCAAAAAACACTGCTGTTATACTTAAAAATGCCACTCCGCTATATAATGCGTAAAAAGATGAAAATATTATTGCAGAAGGAGTTGTCATTTGTTCTACAGGTCCCATTCCAGTTAAAATCATACAAGTCATGTGAAAACTGTTTAACCAAGAAATTTTTCCAAAATAATGATAGCCTAATGTTCCTATCAAAACAGAAAATACGATTAAACATAATGCGAAAATTCCATAACGACCTAATCTCAATAAGAAATTAGGAAAAGGAGTAACTTTTTGTTTGTGATGTTCGAGTTTCATTTCTTTTTAGTAATTAAATTAAAATTATGTAATTTAGCTTTTTTAAGTAATTATCAATTATAAAAAGTATAGATTGTTCTTCAAAAATAAGTAAAAAAAATTCACAGATGAAAAATGCTTTTAATCAAGATGATGTATCCGAATTTATTGGTAGAATTAATAGGTTAACAGTTGATACAAAACCAAAATGGGGGAAAATGAATGTGGAACAAATGTTGGCGCACTGTAATGTAACTTATGAAATGGTTTATGATAATATTCATCCTAAACCCAATGCTTTTAAAAGATTTATGTTAAAATTGATTGTTAAAAATATTGTTGTAAATGATAAACCTTATAAATCAAATAGTCAAACTGCTCCAGAATTTATCATTAAAGATGCTAGAAAATTTGAATTAGAAAAACAACGTTTGATTGATTATTTACTTAAAACTCAACAATTAGGCGCTAAATATTTTGATGGAAAAGAATCTCTATCGTTTGGGGTTTTAAATCAGCAAGAATGGAACAATATGTTTGTGAAACATTTAGAGCATCACTTATCACAATTTGGAGTGTAAGGGTGATGTGTATTTCATCCAAAGTCCGTTAAGATTTCACGCAAAGTCCTCTAAAAAAATCACGCAAATCACGCAAAGAATTTACGCAAAGCTCGCAAAGGAAAAATCTTTGCGATAGACTTTGAGCCCTCTGCGTGGAATAACTATATTTTAAATAGATTTTTCGATTTTGTATTTGTTGCGGTTGGGGGAGTTGCGGGAAAGTAGCTCGGCTAAAAAGCCTGCTAAAAATAATTGTGTTCCCACGATGATGAAGGTTAAACTAAAATAAAAAATTGGTCGGGCGGTGATAGGGTAGTACGAACCAAAAATAGTCCATTTGAATACAAAAAAGCTTAACCACGAAACAATTAAATAAAAACCAATAATAGCGCCTAAACCAAACATTAAACTTCCTAAAGTACCAAAAAAGTGCATAGGGCGTTTACCAAATTTGGAAACAAACATAATCGATAACAAATCCAGCGGACCGTTAATAAATCTGCTTAAACCAAATTTACTTTCGCCATATTTTCGTGCGCGATGCTGTACTACTTTTTCGCCAATTTTTTTAAAACCATTCCATTTGGCAATTACAGGAATGTAACGATGCATTTCACCATACACTTCAACGGTTTTAATTACATCTTTTTTATATGCTTTTAAACCACAATTAAAATCGTGTAGGTAAATACCTGACATTTTCCTGGTAACCCAGTTGTATAATTTGGTGGGGATAGTTTTGGTAATGGGATCATATCTTTTTTTCTTCCAGCCAGATACCAAATCATAGCCCTGCTCGGTAATCATTTTATACATTTCTGGGATTTCATCCGGACTGTCTTGTAAATCCGCATCCATCGTAAATACAACATCTCCTTCGGCTAAACCGAAACCTACATGTAACCCAGCCGATTTTCCGTAATTTCTTCGAAATTTTAATGCTTTTACATTGTTATCCTTTGCTTTAATTTCCTCAATAACCTTCCACGAATCATCCGTACTTCCATCATCTACAAAAATTATTTCGTAGCTTAACTTGTTGGAATTTAATACGTTTACTAACCAATCGTGTAACTCTGGTAAAGATTCGGCTTCGTTTAATAAAGGAATAACAACGGAAACATTCATATTAAGCTAAGGTTTTGTTTTTTTGTACAAACCATCTCGAAATTAAAGCAATTATTCCG
>JACCEE010712731.1_pt1 | contig 10139 bp, 9 predicted proteins | sample 7449931 | NCBI WGS metagenome assembly JACCEE01 (sample SAMN15323457, study PRJNA562643) | freshwater metagenome | isolation source: river surface water | place: USA:Blue River Watershed | collected 2017-08-19
AGCTCAGGTTCAGGTGGCAGAGGTTCCAGCTCAAGTTGTGACTCCAGAAGTCGTGTCTGCTCCACCGGCCGCTCCTGCTTCAGGCGGAACTGTCATCACAATGCCAGCCCTTGGTGAATCAGTGAGCGAGGGAACCGTTACGCGCTGGCTTAAAAACGTCGGCGATTCAGTTGCCGTTGATGAAGCACTTCTCGAAGTTTCAACAGATAAGGTCGATACAGAGATTCCTTCACCAGTTGCCGGAACTCTTCTTGCAATTGATGTTGCAGTTGATACAACTGTTCCAGTTGGCGCACGTCTTGGACTTATTGGCTCCTCCGGTGCTGCTCCAGTAGCTGCCGCTCCTGCACCCGCACCAGTTACATCGGCGCCTGTTACACCCACGCCTCCCCCAGCACCGGTTGCAACAACACCAGTTGTATCTACACCTACGCCCGCACCTGTAGCGCCTGCAGCTCCGGTTTCACAACCACAAGATGCTTATGTCACTCCAATCGTTCGCAAACTTGCAAATGATCTCGGTGTAAATCTTGCATCAGTGCGCGGAACAGGTATCGGCGGACGTATCCGTAAGGAAGACGTCGAAAGCGCGGCATCAAAGTCAGCAGCAGTTACATCTGCACCAGTTGCGGCAGCGGCACCACAAACTCCACGCCCAGCAGCTCCAGTCGCATCTCCTCTTCGCGGAACAACAGTGACAATGTCACGACTTCGTAAAGTTATTGCAGCGCGTATGGTCGAATCACTTCAGGTATCTGCGCAGCTCACAACAGTTATTGAAGTAGATGTGACAAAGATTGCTCGACTTCGCGATCGCTCAAAGGCAACTTTTGAAGCACGCGAAGGCGTCAAGCTCTCATTCCTTCCATTCTTCGCTGTTGCAGTATGCGAAGCTTTGAAGCAGCACCCAGTACTGAATTCATCAGTCGAAGGCGATCAGATTATTTATCACGGTGCAGAACACCTCGGTATCGCAGTTGATACAGAGCGCGGTCTCCTTGTGCCAGTAATTCACAATGCAGGCGACCTCAACATGGGTGGCGTTGCCCGCAAGATTGCAGATCTTGCAGCTCGCACACGCGATAACAAGGTAACTCCAGATGAACTTGGTGGTGGAACATTTACTCTCACCAACACAGGTTCACGTGGTGCGCTCTTTGATACTCCAATCATCAACCAGCCACAGGTAGCAATCCTTGGACTCGGCGCAGTTGTTAAGCGTCCAATGGTTGTTAAGGGCGAAGATGGTGGCGAGACAATCGCTATCCGCTCAATGGTTTATCTCGGACTTTCATACGATCACCGTGTCGTTGATGGTGCAGATGCAGCACGTTTCTTGGTCACTCTCAAAGAGCGCCTCGAAGGTGGAGCATTCGAAGCTGATTTGGGTCTCTAAGACTGATGACTGTTCCACAACGCATTGCAATTACGGGTGCATCAGGGCTTATCGGTACCGCGCTCGTTGGGTATCTCAAGAGTGAAGGCCACACAGTCCAGCGCTTTGTGCGTCGCCCTGTTGTTGCACCTGATGAAATTCAGTGGGATCCCAAGACAGGTTATGTAGATATCGAAGCGCTCCGCGGCGTCGATGCCATCATCCACTTAGCAGGCGTTGGCGTTGGAGATAAGCGCTGGAGCAAGAAGTACAAATCAGAGATTCTAAATTCGCGCCTACTTGGAACAACAGCCATTGCGCACGCGGTTAATGAAGTTAAGCCGCAAGTATTTATCTCAGCTAGCGCCATCGGTTGGTACGGCGAATCAGGTAATCGCTCTGTCGTTGAATCTGATCGCGTTGGAGATGACTTCCTCGCAGCTGTTTGTCGCGAATGGGAAGGCGCCGCGGATCTCGTAACCGATATTCGCACTGTAAAGATTCGTACAGGACTTGTCCTTGACCCAACTGGTGGCGCGTTAGGAAAGATGCTTCCGCTCTTTCGCTTAGGTCTTGGTGGCAAACTTGGAAACGGTAAGCAGTGGTGGTCTTGGATTACTCTGCACGATGTCATTCGCGCAATTACATTCCTCTTGGAAAGTAAAGTCTCGGGTCCGGTAAACCTAACTTCGCCAAACCCAGTAACTAATCAGGAATTCACTTCGGCTCTTGCTCGAGCCATGCACCGTCCAGCGCTCTTCCCAGCTCCCGCTATCGGGCTCAAAATTGCACTCGGTGGATTCTCATCTGAAATCTTGGGAAGCAAGAAAGTTATGCCGCAAGCATTGACCGACGCTGGATTCACTTGGGATTACCCACACATCACCAACGCACTTACAGCTCTAGTTCAGGAGTAACTCTTCCGCAGCTTGGCGGCCAGATAAGAGCGCTCCGTTTTGCGAAGGCGCAGTTCGGTAATCACCAGCAACAAAGAGATTATCTGCAATCTTTGCCGATTGCACTCCATGCACACCAAGACCAAATATCGGAAGAGATTTCGGTATTTCGTACTTGGCAATCAGTGACCAATCAGAGGTTGAAACACCCCACATAATCGCAAGGTGGCGTCGAACTTCAGATTCAGATGCAAAATCGATTGTTGTCGACGAAAGCAAAGTCTTTCCGAGTGGCGCATAAGTTGGAACCAAATTAGAAATTGCAATTGAGTTAATCACTGGCCCGCGTGATTCTCCATCAATCAGCAGTCGATCAGAAATCGTCATTTCCATCGGCACCTCGTGATACCAAGTGGTGCTTGAAGCCAGTTTTGGAACATTTGGAATGTCCAAGAGTTGAGCTGCAGTAGTTAAATCAGCAGCCACAATGACAGCATCTGCCTTCAGCTCATCAAGTGAATCAATGCGTGTGTTGAGATGAATAGAACGAACCCGTTGCGCCAGAGCTTTCGGAAGATCTCCTGCGCCGTGTGCCGGCAGTCCGGGTTTTCCTGAAATAAATGAGCGAACGATTTCCTTGCCACTTACTGCATCAACGTTTGCCGGGGATGTCAGAAATACGCCCGATAAAAATGGTTTCAATACCCGCTTGTATAGATCACCGTACTGAGAAAGTTCATCTTCAACAGAACGCCCTTGCTTTGAAGCGGTGGTCAAATAACCGACAAAGTGAAGCTTTGTAAAGATTGAACCTGTCGCAGGATTAAGGGATGAGAAGAGATTCTGGCGAGGGTCCCCCAGGGTGACAGTCTTTCCTTCAATGGAGATATCAACCGAGCGAGAAGCTTCTACAAAGTTCAATTCTTTAATGACGTCCAGGTGCACTAGCTCTGGATAGCGTGAGTTAACTAGTTGAAATCCTCTATCAAGTCGGTAACCGTCGATGAGATCGGTAGCTACTCGTCCTCCGACGCGATCGGACGATTCATAGACATCAACCTCACATCCGGCATCTTGCAAAGTTAGCGCTGCACTGAGACCAGCAAGACCTGCTCCAACAATTGCGACTTTCTTATCGGACACTGATTTCACGCGCCTTATCGATAATTGTTGCAACCGTAAGAATCTGTTCGCGAGTAACTGGCATTGAACCTTTACCTTCGAGGGCATCTCTTACTGCTAAATAGAAGTATCCATAATTTCCAGGCACTGCTTGTATTTCTTCACGCTGATCGCCACGTTGAATGTATGCCTTTGACGCAGTTGGCTCTTTCCAAATGCCACCTTCAGGAAAGTTGCCCGCTCGCAGTAAAGCTTCTTGTGGATCAAGATCTTCAATCACAAGAGCACCTTCGGTGCCCAAGACCCGAACGCGTGGTCCAGTTGAACCAGATATCGCGCTGACCGAGCAATATGAATCAACGCCAGAGTGATGACGGAGGTTGAGAACTACATCATCTTCAGACTCCCCACGGATCTTGCGAATGCTTGCGTAGGTGAGGTCAGCAGGACCGAAGTAATCAAGAGCCGTAGAAAGTAAATGTGTCTGCAGATCTAGAAGCAGGCCTCCACCTTCTTCAGGGGTCAGGTTCTCTCTCCATGCGGTGGGGTTGAGCTGCGGGCGATAGCGCTCGAACCGTGAATCCATTCTGAAAACTTTTCCAATAAGACCGTTGGTAGCTACCTTCTTAATGGTGAGTGAATCACTATCCCACTGGCGGTTATAGAAAGCTGTGACTGGGACCCCAGACTTTTCACTTGCATCAAGAATGCGCAGAGTTTCGGTAACGGTGCGTCCCATGGGCTTTTCAACGACCACAGGAATTTCAGCGTTAATTGCAGCAATGGCGTGTTCGCAGTGAAATGCATTAGCGGTTGCAATCACAACAAGATCAAGATCTTGAGCGAGAAAGTCAGAAAGGTTCTCGGTGACTTTGACTAGAGGGAAATCTTCCTTGGCTTGGCGTGCACGCGTTGAATTACCGGTTAGAACCGAGGCAACTTCAAATCCGCACCCTTTAAGTAAGGGTGCATGAAAAGATCTTCCTGCAAGTCCGTAACCGGCAATACCAACGCGCATCAGTATTACTTGTTCTGCAACTTAGATGGCCACCAAATTTTCGGACCAATCTCATGAACCAATGCAGGAACCAAGATTGAACGAACGATGATGGTGTCGAGAAGTACACCAAAGGCCACAGCAAAACCAAGCTCTGCAAGTGGAACGAGTGGAAGAAGTCCAAGTACGGCAAAGGTTGCCGCAAGAACAATGCCCGCAGATGTAATAACTGCACCCGTGACTGTTAGCCCCTTGATAACACCAGCACGAGTACCAATCTTCATAGATTCTTCGCGGACGCGAGTCATCAAGAAGATGTTGTAGTCAATACCTAGGGCAACCAGGAAGATGAATGCGAACAGTGGGAACGATGTATCTCCCCCGGCAAAACCAAATACATGGTTGAAGACAAGTGCACACACTCCGAGAGTTGCAAAGTATGAGAGAAGAACTGTTCCTAGAAGCAGCGCTGCACTCAAGATGCTTCGAAGGAGCAGGCCAAGAATGAGAGTGATTGCAATCAGGATCAAAGGAATGATTGTCTTATTGTCACGATCATTGGCTGTTCGCACATCGAAGTAAACGGCACTTGTGCCACCAACCAGCGATGTGGGATCAGCCTCATGTGCGAGGCGACGAATTTCAGGAATATCGTTTCCAGCTTCGACGCTATCGGGTGCCTTATCCAGAGTTACATTGAGAATGGCTTTACCGTTAACAACCTTGACCTTTGGAAGAGGCTGTCCTGGGATTGGTAGACCATCCAGTTGCGGTGAAACATCAGTCACACCAGGCGCATCTTGCAAGGCAGCGCTTACGGCAGAGATCTTTGAAGCACTGACAACAACCTGTGTTGGGTCACCTTCCCCACCTGGGAAGTGCTTGGTTAATAGCTTCTGACCTACTACAGATTCGGGTTTTCCTGTAAAGGTATCAACTGTTCCGATTCCATCTGCCTTAAGCGTTGTCGAAGCAAATGCAAAGAGAAGAAGTACTGATCCAGAAATAACCCATGCCTTGCGAGGATTGCGATCGATGACAGAGCCGACCTTTGACCATGTTCCGGTCATGACATGGTCATCGCCATCATTACGTGGAATGCGTGGCCAGAAAATCCAGCGACCAAAGAGAAGTAGTAGCGCAGGAAGCAAGGTAAGAATCGTAATCATTGCGCAGACGATGCCAATGGCTCCGATTGGTCCAAGACCTGCTGTATTTGTCAGCTGGCTGAACAAGAGAATCAGAAGTGAAATTGAGACCGTTGAACCTGAAGCAATAATCGGTTCCCAGACGCCCTTATATGCGGCCTTCATCGCAGCGAATCGATCCTCGTGATGATGAAGTTCTTCTCGATAACGCGCGATGAGTAGAAGTGCGTAATCAGTTGCTGCGCCGATTACAAGAACAGAAAGAATTCCCTGCGACTGACCATCAACATCAATGATGTCGCGCTTAGCTAAGAGATAAACGATTCCTCCGGCCATGGTGAGAGCGAATAGAGAAGAAAGAAGCGGAATAACCCAGAGAATTGGTGAGCGATAAACAACAATCAAAATCACTGCTACAACACCTAAAGTTGTAAGCAAGAGCGTTGAGTCAATACTTCCAAATGCACCAAAAAGGTCGCCCAATAGTCCAGCAGGACCAGTTACATAATGAGTGACTCCATTTGCCTCAGCCAAAGGAGTTACATCCTCGCGCAGGGCTTCAACGATTGCCGGAAGCACTGGTTCATCATTTGGCAATAAGAGCGAGATCGCATTTCCATCAAGTGGAACGTTGGCAAGAATTGCTTCGCCATCTTGTGATGGAAATACAGAGATGGCCTGATCTGCAGCCAAGTAATCTGAAATCTTCGCAGTTGTTCCAGCAAGTGTCAGTGAACCTACGCCAGCCATATGGGACTGGATATTTGCCAAAACTTCAGGTTTTACGGCACCTTCAAAGAGAATAAGTGTTGGGAAGCTGAAAGAGTCACCCGCAGAGAATTTTTGAATTTCATCTGATGCAAGTGTTGCTTCTGCACCCTTAGGCAAGAATGATGAATTGTTATTCTCTTGAACCGAGGTGAGCTTTCCAAAAAGTGGGCCGAAGACGCCGGTGAGGACGAACCAGACGATGACCACCAACATGGCGAGAGCAAATGGCTTGCGAGACTTCTGAGCAGTAATTGTTGACACGATAGATCAGGCCTTTCGGGCTTGGAATGAGCGTAATTCGCGAGAGCGCTAGCCTACCTTTAGGCTGTACCTGTGCCCCTTGCAAGCGCTTCATCTGACTCACAAATTTCTCACTCCCCCTTGGCGATTCAGCGCGCAGGCCTTATCGAGTACAGCGTTGCACTTGAAACCCAGCGAATAATTCATAGAGAAGTAGCTGACGGAGTACGTCCGAATACCCTTCTTATTCTTGAGCACCCCTCTGTCTTTACAGCTGGAAAAAGAACTAGTGAATCTGAGAAACCTCACGATGGAACGCCCGTCATCGACGTTGATCGTGGCGGGAAGATCACCTGGCATGGACCTGGTCAACTAGTTGGCTATCCCATCGTGAAATTGGCGAAGCCCACTGAACTCGTAGGTTTTGTTCGCGAAATCGAGGCGGGTCTCATCCGCGTGTGCAGTGAATTTGGCCTTGAAACACAGCGGGTTGATGGCCGTTCGGGCGTCTGGGTCTGTGACATACAAGGTGAAAGAAAGATTGCAGCTATCGGAATACGCGTGGCAAGCGGCGTATCGATGCATGGCTTCGCTCTGAACGTGAATCCAGACCTCAGCGAATTCAATAGAATCATCCCCTGCGGAATTGAAGATGCTTCGGTGACTTCGTTGCAGCAAGAACTTGGTCGGGACATTTCTATAGATGAAGTGGCTCCGGTTATTGAGAAGTATCTCTACGAGACATTGGTAAAGGTGAGCGCATGACTATTGCACCCGAAGGTCGCAAACTTCTGCGCATTGAAGCTCGCAACACTGAGACTCCGATTGAACGTAAACCCGAGTGGATCAAGACCCGCGCCAACATGGGACCTGAATACACGCGTCTTCGTTCTCTTGTGAAGAGCGAGGGTCTCCACACGGTCTGCCAAGAGGCGGCTTGTCCAAATATCTTTGAATGCTGGGAAGATAAAGAAGCAACTTTCCTTATCGGAGGCGAACGTTGTACTCGTCGCTGCGATTTTTGCAACATCGATACTGGAAAGCCAGAACCTCTGGATCGTGATGAACCACGCCGCGTAGCCGAATCAGTTCAGGCCATGGGGTTAAAGTACGCAACTATTACTGGTGTTACTCGCGATGATCTTGAAGATGAAGGTGCGTGGCTATACGCCGAAACTATTCGCAAGGTGCATGAACTCAACCCTGGAACTGGCGTTGAGATGCTTGCGCCAGATTTCAGTGGCAATCCGGTCTATCTCAATGAAGTTTTTGAAACTCGCCCAGAAGTATTTGCGCACAACTTGGAGACCGTTCCAAGAATTTTCAAACGTATTCGCCCAGCATTTACTTATGAGCGTTCACTTAATGTCATTACTCAAGCTCGCGAGTTTGGATTGATCACCAAGTCCAACCTTATTCTCGGTCTTGGAGAAACGCGCGAAGAAATTTCACAGGCCCTCGTTGATCTTCATGCGGCTGGGTGCGACCTCATCACAATTACTCAGTATCTGCGTCCAACCAATAAGCACCATCCAGTCGAACGCTGGGTTAAGCCTGATGAATTCGTGGAACTTGCAAAAGAAGCGGAAGATATTGGATTCAGTGGCGTAATGAGCGGCCCACTTGTGCGCAGCTCTTACCGCGCAGGTCGCCTTTACAAGCAAGCGCAAGAAAAGCGAAGCTTGCGTGGCTGATTTCGTTTATCCTCCAGTAATCGTCGCCATCAAATCTTTCTGGCGATACCTGGGATTGCAATTTGATTTTCAAGGCGAAGAAAATATTCCTCGCGATGGTGGGGCAATTTTGGCCATTAACCACATCGGTTATTTGGATTTTGCACTTACCGGAACTGCTGCACTCCCAGCAGGTCGCTATGTGCGTTTTATGGCGAAAAAAGAAATATTCGATAACAAATTAGCCGGGCCATTGATGCGCGGCATGCACCATATATGCGTAGATCGCTCTAACGGTTCTGCTTCATTTGTCACAGCCCTTCGCGCACTTCGTGCTGGTGAAATAATTGGAATCTTTCCCGAAGGAACAATCTCTGTAAGTTTTGAAATCAAGGAATTAAAATCTGGCGCTGTTCGATTAGCGATGGGCGCCGGAGTTCCCGTCATTCCAACAATAGTTTGGGGTTCACAGCGAATCTGGACCAAGAAGGTCAAGCGCGATTTACGCCGCAAGAATGTGCCCATTACGGTCGCTTTTGGAGAACCTCTCTACTTTGATAAGAAATCTGATGTCGAGGCCGGTGAAAAGCTACTGCGCGAAACTATGCTTGCAATGCTCCATGAAGTCCAAGAAAAGTATCCAGATTCACATGAAGGACAGCGCTGGGCGCCTGCGCGCCTTGGTGGTACAGCCCCTGCTCCCCTAAACTAACGCGCATGTTTAAAAAGAAGAATAAAGAAGCAAAGATCAAAACTCCTCGTTTTCAGACCTTCCGTGATGCCTATAACGTCACCAAGTCCGTTAAACCGTGGATTGGAATCGCACTCGTTGCAATCTTCTTGGTTGTACTCGTTGTAGGTATTTCCCTTGGCTTTCTCTTCGACCACCCAATTTACGGTGGCTTCGTAACAATTCCATTGGCAGCACTTGCTGCAATGTTCTTCTTTACTCGCATCGCAGGTTCTGCTGCCTACTCTTCAATCGAAGGACAAATCGGAGCTGGCGCTAGCGTTTTGATGGCTATCCGTAAGGGATGGACTACTACCCCAGCGGTTGCCGTAAATCGTCAGCAAGATATGGTCCACCGAAGCGTTGGACGTGCTGGAATTGTTCTTACAGGTGAAGGCGGATTTGCTGTTCGCCAAATGATTCAGGATGAGAAGCGAAAGTCTGAACGATTCGCTCCCGGAGTTCCAATCATTGAAGTTTATGTAGGCGATGGAGATGGACAAGTTCCGATTCGCAAATTACAGAAGCACCTCGCAAAACTTCCAAAGAAGTTATCTGCGCATCAGATGCGTGAAGTGCGTGCTCGCCTCAAGGCAGTCGGAGGAATGTCTCTGCCTATTCCTAAGGGGCCAATGCCAAAGGGCACAAAGATTCGCTAATTACCTTCGTGAAACTAAGACGGTATTTGAAAAACGCTCGTTAATTCCCCGACCATTCTCATCGAATGTAATTGCGGTGACGAGCGGCATGAGCAGCGCTGTTCTTATAAGTGCCTGAATAGGTGTCACAGCCCCACCATCTGAAAAACGGACCACTTTGAGACCTACGAGGCGGTGGCCAAATGAAGATCCCCCAAGGGCTACGAATAATGAATACTCGGCGAATAGCAGAATGAGGACTGGGATCCGAGCCTGCGGAACGCGATCGGTGAACGAGCCACCGCCAGCAAAGAAGCCAAGGGCGATGGCATAACAAGCTAGCCAATCGAGAGAGATTCCGAGTAATCGGCGACCCTGGCTCACACGTGGAAACATGGGCGAAGCCTATCCCCAGCCATCTTTGCCCGCGATGTGAGCCATCCGACGATGATGTAACACAGATGTAACACCAAAATTATGACATTTTTACTCGGGCAAACTAGCCTTCACTCCATCAGCGGTACTCAATGATGAGGCAGCTGGGCGATA
>JACCEE011044283.1_pt1 | contig 10138 bp, 7 predicted proteins | sample 7449931 | NCBI WGS metagenome assembly JACCEE01 (sample SAMN15323457, study PRJNA562643) | freshwater metagenome | isolation source: river surface water | place: USA:Blue River Watershed | collected 2017-08-19
CGAGGCGACTTGGCTCTTTCGCCGGTTGAACGCGCATCACCTGTTGCACCACCGGTACATGCACAAAAACTTTAACGTGGTGTTTCCGTTCGCTGATTTGGTGCTTGGGACTCTGATTAGCCGAGCTAAGACACGGTTCGCGGCGCCTGCGACGAAAGCGATTACGGACGTTCAGCCTCTGTTCGATGGCGTGCCTGAAGAGGCGCTTGCCGACTAGGGGTGGTTTTCAGTCGGGCATTGCCCGACTCTAGCTCGCCTCTTTTGAGCGGGTTCCGAAAGGAACCCGCTTTTTTTATGCATGGCCGGTTGGCCGTGGCGGCGAACTTTACTTCGTCACCGCTTTCTTTTTGGCTGCGGGCGTTTCCTGCGGTTTGAGATTGGGTGCCGGAAGTTTTTCGCGCTGTGCAGACCAGCCTTCTTTGGGTTCGGCAGACGCCTCCCAAATCCGGAAGTTTTTGAAGGCTGCGGATTCGCCAGCGACGGTGAGTCCAGGGTTGGCTTTTGACGCTTTGAACAGTGCGTCGGTGCCCCAGCCGGTGAGTTTTCCATCGAGCGTGGCCGCCATTGTGTCGCCGACCATTTCAAGAACGACCGTGTGCCACTGTCCGGATTCGAGTTTTTCGGGGCTGTTGAAAAAAACTACTGGGCGGTCTGGTCCGTCGTGATCGTGGTCATCTTTGCGCACATAGAATCCTGTGGGACTTAATCCGACGCGGGCGACGTGCTCCTTTTCGTCATTAATCGAAACGGTGGCTGACTTCGCGCCATCGAGGCGAATATCAACGGCGAGGACGAAATTGGTCAGTTTGACGGGGACTCGTCCCACAGCACCGTGCTTGTCGGATTCCAACTCAGCGACAACGGTTTCCGAGTTGGAGCGGGTCCATTTTCCTTTGGCCTGACGCCATTTAATCTCGGTTTTTGCGTCGAGCGTCATTTCGTCGCTGAACGTGGCGCTGACGGGTTTTGCGAGCAGGGTTGGGGGAGGCTCTGGGGCGGCCATCGCTAGGGACGGGCAGAGGAGGAGGAGAGCGGACGTTTGATTGACGGCAAGGGGTGATTTCATGCTCTGACAAACCCCGGTACTTGCTCTGGGTTGCGGACTGTCTTTGGGGGTGGCTTCGTTGGAAGTGCGGCTTCTTTGTGGGATGGCACGGATACTGGTGTCAGGCAAAGGTGTAAAACCCCTGAATATGAAATATTTGATCTCTGGAGTGAGTTATTTGGCCGCTGTCTCGTATGTGTTGGGACAGGGTTTTGTTGGATTGGAGGCGGGGAAGCTGTTGCCCTTGATTTTGGGTTTGGGGGTGGTGTTGCACGGTTTTTCATTTGTGGGGTGCCTCACTTTTTCGGAGGCGACGAACCGATTGAACGTGACGTTGTGGGTTGGACTTTTGAGTGCCTCGAGCTGGTTGCTGACGGTGGGGGGATTGGTGGAGTATTCGGAGGGTAAATCTCCGCTGGTGTTTGCCCTGATGAAATTTGGGGTGTCGTTACTGGTGTCCTACACCTCGGTGGTGGATGTGGCAGCGATGTACCGGACCGCAGGGTCGGGTTCAGCGCACTGAGTGGAGGCGTGTGGATTTCAGGGTTTCGGGGGGTTTTGGTGCGGGGGGGCTAAGTTGGGCACGCCAAATGCGGTCATCTGGGCGGCGTAGTTCGTCCCATCCATGCAGACTGTTTCTTCCTCTTCTGAATCCGGTGTTGTCGCCGGGGTCGCTCCACTATCAGCAGCCCTGACTCCGCAGCCGCCGGTGGCGATGGTGTTGCCGCGGCAGGTGCCGGTTCAGAAGATGCGTCCGCCGAAGAAGAACGTTCCGCAGACGGGCCCGGAGCGGAACCGGATTTTGCTCGCGGTTCGGGCGTTTGTGGAGCGGGAGCGCCCGGTTCCTCCGCTGCCGATGGACCATTTGAAGGAGTTGGCGGACCAGTTGATTGCGCAGTTGGGGCTGGATCCCATTTATCGTGATTACGTTGGTGTTTTATTGAACAACGAGACGTGGCGGGAGACGTTGGCAGCGGTGCCGTTTGAAAAGCGGTTGCTGTTGTTGCCCAAGTGTTTGCGGGTTGAGAACAAGTGTCCTGCGCCGTTCGACGAGTTTGGGCTGCTTTGCAAGCAGTGCGGGCTGTGTTCGATTCAAGATTTGCAGTTGGAGGCAGAGCGGTTGGGGTACGCGGTGCTCGTGGCGGAGGGGTCTGCCATCGTGATGTCCTTGATTCAGACGGGGAAGATCGAGGCGATCGTGGGGGTGAGCTGCTTGAGCGTGCTGGAGCGCGCGTTTCCGTACATGGAAGCGGCGGCGGTGCCGGGTGTGGCGGTGCCTCTGTTGCAGGACGACTGTATTGATACGAACGTCGATTTGGACTGGGTTTGGGATTACATTCATTTGACGAGTGATGACCGGACGCGCCGGTTGGATTTGGGGGCACTGCGGGAGGAAGTGGATTTCTGGTTTACCTCGATGCATTTGGAAGGGGTGATGGGGCCGGTTGGGTCCGAGACGGAGCGGATTGGGCGCGAGTGGTTGATGCAGGCTGGGAAACGGTGGCGTCCATTTTTGACAGTGGCGGCGTTTCAGGCGTTGAGGGCGGACGCGGGTGAGTTGGATCCGGAGGCGGGGTTGGCGTTGCCGGAGAACCTGAGGTCGCTTGCGGTGGCGGTGGAGTGTTTCCACAAGGCGTCGCTGATTCATGACGACATTGAGGATGGGGATGCGGAGCGGTACGGCGAGGCGACCTTGCACTCGAAGCACGGCGTTCCGGTTGCGCTGAACGTTGGAGACTACTTGATTGGTGAGGGTTACCGGTTGCTGGCGAATGCGGCGTTCGATCCTGCGGTGCGGGTGGAAATGTTGCGGATTGCGGCGGAGGGCCAGGGGGAGCTGTGCCGAGGCCAAGGCGCGGAGCTTTTGTTGAGTCGCTCGCCGCGGGCGATGAACTCGGCGGAGGTGCTGGATATTTTCCGGAGCAAGACGGCGCCTGCGTTTTCCGTGGCGTTGCGGATTGGGGCGGTTGCGGCGGGGTTGGACGTGTTTCGCGAGGTGGATGAGGTGTTGGGCAAATACAGCGAGGCGCTTGGGATTGCGTACCAGATTCGGGATGATTTGCAGGATCACCGCGGAGCGGACGGGAGTGATTTGGAGGCGGGGCGTCCGAGTTTGGTGATTGCGTCGGCTGCTGAGCGTGCGGACGGGGCGGTTCGGGAGCGGGTAAACCAGTTTATGGCGCGGGGCGAGGGGGTTACGGCGGAAGAGGTGGAGCGGATTTGTCATGAATCCGGTGCGTTGGAGCGGTGCGAAGATTTGTTGGAGCGTTACAAGGAGGAGGCGATTCGGAGTTTGCGGGAGGTGGAGTTGGCGAGTTTGAAGGGGTTGTTGCGCCGGGTGATTGGAAAAATCTTCAACGACACGGAAATCAAGGGTTGGTGTAAAGAGTTCGAGGAGAAGAACCTCGGTTCAGCTCGGTAGTCCGAGGAGCGCACATGATGGGGCCTTGGTTCAGCCGTGAGGGATCAGGGATGGGAGGGGAAGGGGCCTTTGTCAGGCTCCGAGGGGTGGCATTGGCGGTGAGCGGGTTGATGTTTGGTTTTTTTGCAGGGGCGGCAGATTTGGTGTCGATTGAGGATTGGCGGAAGGCGTGGAATGAGGGGCGGTACGAGGAGATGACGGGGCTCACGGAGCGGGAGGAGGTGTTTTGTTCGCCGACGGAGGGTTGGTTGACGGGCGAGGCGTTGATTGCGTTAGGGAAGCGTGCGGAGTTGGAGAAGTGGGCTGAACGGATGGCGAAGCGGATGCCGGAGACGTTGATTGGACCGTATTTACGGTATCGCGAGGCATTGGCGCGCGGTGACACACGGCTTGCTCGCACGCTGGCGGAGGAGGGGTGCCGGGTGTCGGACCGGCAGAGTTGGTGGGGGCGCCGATCGCTGGATTTGGTCATGTTGGGCGCGATGCGGTTGGAGGCGGGGGCGGATGCGAAGACGGTGTTGAACACGTATTTTTTGCCGGCGTTGCAGAAGTCAGCGGAATGTGAAGAGGCGTGGGAGGCGATTGTGCGGCTTGCCTTGGATCGCGGAGATCATGATTTGGCCTCGAAAAAGGCGAGGGAGGGTTTGAAAAAGTTTTCGTCGAACGTGCGGCTGAAGGTGATGTTGGGCGAGGCGCTGCGGAACACGGATTCGCGCAAGGCGACGATGCTGTGGATGGAGGCGCTCTCGGTGAATCCGCAGATGTGGGACGCGATTTTTCTGTTGGGGTTGGGTCATTTGCATTCAGACACGAAGGATACGGCGAGGTTTTGGCTGGATCAGATTCCGGAGGGGCACGTGTATTCCCGGGCGATGCGGCTTGCGTTTGGGGTGATGGAGGGGCGATCGGGGAGCGAGTTGGTTTCGTCGGCGGGCGGACGGCGTGCGGCGGGGACGGATTGGAAACGGGATTTTCGGGAAGCGACGCCGTGGGTGTTGAGCAAGGCGGGGGAGTTGGTTTCCGGAGGGTATTTGTTTGCGGAGGGGGCAGCGCTCCAAGAGGCGGCGTGCGGGCTGGACGCGGAGTTTTTGATGGCGAAGCGGTTGCGGGGGGAGGATTTGCTGAAGCTGGGGCGTGTTGAGGAGGCGTGGAAACTTCTCGAGGAGGTGCACGCAAAGGACGGGTACGACGTGACGGTGTTTAACCTGTTGGAGTTGCGCGACCGGACGAAGGGGCACGTCGAGCGCTTGAGCGGGGATGTGTTGGTTCGGATGTCGCCGTTGGAGATGGAGGTTTACGGGGACAGGTTGTTGACGTTTTTGGGTCGTGCGCGCGAGCGACTGGGGGTGCTTTACCAGTGGAAGCCTGAGGTGCCGACGCGGGTGGAGGTGTTTGATGTTCGCAAAGATTTTGCGGTTCGGACGTTTGGGGCTCCTCGGGGTGAGGGGTACTTGGCGGTGTGCTTTGGGGACGTGATTACGGCGGGAGGGCCAAGGACTGCGGATGCCCGCGGCCACAGCTGGCAGGCGACGCTTTGGCATGAGTACACGCACACGGTGACGCTAGGGTTGAGCCGGAACCGGATTCCGCGTTGGTTGAGTGAGGGGATTTCGGTGATGGAGGAACAGGAGATGGATCCTGGGTGGGGGCACCGGTATCGTCCGCGACATCGTTCGCGGTTGATGCACGGGCAGTTGTATGGATTTGCTGACATTGCCGAAGCATTTGGTTCTGAGGAGCCTACCGAGATGGATTTTGCCTATTTTCAGGCGGGATTGATGGCGCGTTGGATGGCGGAGGCGAAGGGGCGCGCGGTATTGCGCGAGGTGCTCACGGAACTCGGAGAGGGGGGGGCGGTGAAGAAGGTGTTGGAGAAGCGGTACGGGAAGTTCGAGGAAATGGACCGCGCATTTTTCGCGTATGCGAAGCGGTGGGCAGCGGCGCAGGGGGGCTCGTTGGATTGGCGCGATGTGGCGGAAGCGGTGACGGACGAGGCCGCGCGGACGGATTACTTTTCGGTGATGGCGCGAGTGCGGAGGGCGATGGGGGCGAAGGATTGGAAGGCTGCGGAGCAGGAGTTGCGGCGGGTGGTGACGGAAGCGCCGCTGGTGCGCGACGAGGAGAAAGGGCCGTGGATGTTGCTGGCGCGGGCGCGTCGGGAGTTGGGGGATACTGCGGGAGAGCGTCAGGCCTTGGAGGAGGCGTTGAAGTTGGATCATTCGATGCCCACGGCTTGGGAGCGTCTCATGGAGTTGGTGGAATCGTCGGGTGATGAGGAGGAGCGGTTGCGCGTGAGTGAGGGATATTTGGGAGTCGATCCGTTGAACGCAGGGCTGTTGACGAAGCGGGTTGGTTGGTTGGAAAAAACGGGCCGGGTTACTGAGGCGGTTGGCGAATGTGCGCGGCTGAAGCGCCTTGAACCGGAGCGTGAGGCGAGGTGGGATTCGCGGATGGGTGTATTGCTTGCTGGCGTCGATAACGTTCGCGCGAGAAAGCATTTACTGGACGCGCTAGCGACAAATCCTCGCGATCGCAGGGCCTTGGATACTCTGGACCGGATGGACCGGAATGCGTCGGCGTCAGGAGAGCAAACTACAAATGGGCAGAAGGTTCCGGCTGCCGAACCGGCAAAAGGTGGAGGGGGAGTGCGATGAAGCGTTGGCGGAAGAGTTTGATGGGGATGATGTTGGCGCTTTGGGCGCTTTTGGCGGGCATTTGGGTGTACCGTGGCTTTGCGGATGGGATTCCTCCGCCCGGCGCGAGGACGGCGCGCGAGGCGTTGCGCGATCCGGACGAAATCCCGAGGTGGAAGCATCGCAAGGGCTTTGAGAAAGATACGTTTACGTTCGTGCGTTTGCGGTACTCGGTTGCGGGGTATACGGGGCGTCAAAATCCTTATCGCTGGGCGATTGATTATCCTGATGCGGATTTAAATCTCTCGTGGCGGTTGCATCAGATGACGTCGTTGAAGGTGGACCCGGACACCCGCATTTTGGACATCATGGATCCTGAACTTTTTCGGTATCCGTTTGTGTACATGGTTGAACCGGGTGATTTGCATTTGTCTGATAAAGAGGTTGTTCAGCTGCGGAACCACCTGATGAATGGCGGATTTTTGATGGTGGACGATTTTTGGGGGGAATCGGAGTGGGACGGGTTTGAGTCGGAGATGCGCCGGGTGTTTCCGGATCGGAAGTGGCGGGATTTGCCGCGTTCGCATCCGCTGTTTCACTGTGTTTTTGATATTCCGGATACGTTGAATTTGCAGTGTCCCAACGTGATGCTTGGGACGAGGAGTGAGTACACGGGGGTGACATGGGAACGGGATGACGCGCGCGACGCGCACTTTCGCGTGTGGGAGGATGACCGCGGTCGGATTTGTGTCATCGCGTGTCACAACACGGATAATGGAGACGGTTGGGAGCGCGAGGGGGAGAACGAGTATTACTTTCGCAACTTCTCGGAGAAGAAGGCTTATCCGTTGGGGATTAACATCATTTTTTGGGCGATGACCCACTGAGCAGACCACGATTTCGAACCCATGAATGACGACGGCACATTTGAAAAGTTAGCGGGGGCGCGGACCCGAATTGCGGAGCAGTTGAGCAAGGTGGTGGTGGGGCAATCGGAGGTTGTGGAGCAGGTTTTGACGGCCTTGATCGCTGGTGGAAACTGTCTGATCACGGGAGCACCCGGATTAGCCAAGACGTTGTTGGTAAAAACGTTGGCGGACATTTTTTCACTCCGCTTTCAGCGGATTCAGTTCACGCCGGATTTGATGCCGTCGGACATCACGGGCATGGAGATTTTGTCGGAGAGCGACGGTGTGCGGTCGATGAAGTTTGTGGAGGGCCCCGTGTTTGCGCAGATGTTGTTGGCGGACGAAATCAATCGGACGCCGCCCAAGACGCAGGCGGCGTTGCTGGAGGCGATGCAGGAGCGGCAGGTGACGGTGGCGGGGAAACGGTATGAGCTTCCGCGTCCGTTTTTTGTGTTGGCGACGCAGAATCCGTTGGAGATGGAAGGCACGTACGTATTGCCGGAGGCGCAGTTGGATCGGTTCATGTTTAACGTGGTGATGGATTACTTGCCGGAGGCGGATGAGGTGGAGGTGATTCGGAGGACGACGTCCTCACAGCGCGCGGAGGTGGAGGCGGTATTCAACGCGGAAGATGTGCTGGCGTTTCAGAAAGTGGTGCGTGATGTGCCTGTGGCGGAGGGGATTATTCGGGATGCTGTGAAATTGTCGGCTGCGAGTCGTCCCAACCGTGAGGGGTCAAAGGATTGGGTGAATCGCTGGGTGGGATGGGGTGCGGGAACGCGGGCGGCGCAGTATTTGGTATTGGGGGGAAAGGTTCGGGCGCTGTGGGATGGGCGTCCGTTTGTGACGCGGGAAGACATTTTGGCGATGGCGTTACCGGTGTTGCGGCATCGCGTGGTGGTGAACTACAAGGCGGATGCGGACGGGGTGACGTCGGCGGATGTGGTGGCGCGGTTGGTGGAGGAGCTTTTCTAAGCGAGCGATGGGTGCTGGGACGGTCAATCGAGCGGAGGAGGCGGATGCGATGCAGCGTCGGTGGCTCGATGTGGACACGTTGATGGCGATTCGGTCGTTACCGGTGCGTGTACGCAGGGTGTTGGAGGGAATGCGATTGGGAGCGCACCGGAGCGTTCGGCGCGGGAGTTCGGTGGAGCTTGCGGAATATCGCGGGTATGTGCCGGGCGATGATTTGAGACGGTTGGATTGGAAGCGGATGGCGCGTTCGGGGCGTGCTTATGTTCGCCAGTACGAGGATGAAACGTCGTTGGATTGCGTGTTGGTCTCGGACTTGAGTGCGTCCATGGCGTTTGGGGGCGGAGGGGCGGCGAAGGCGGATTGGGCGCGGACGTTTCTTGGGACATTGGGGATGTTTTTGTTGGAGGCGGGGGAAGCGGTGGGATTGGTTCGCTGCGGGGGTGGGATGATGGGGGCGGTTCCGTTGGGGGTTGGGAGTCGGCGGAGTGCGCGGTGGTGGCCGGTACTGGATGCTGCGCCGGCGGGCGATGCGGGACCGGTTGATGGATTGCGTTTGGCCTGCGGGTGGGTGCGTCGGCGTTCGCTGGTGGTGGTGGTGTCTGATTTTTTGGGAGATGCGGAGGAATGGGAGGCGGAGGTGCGGCGACTGGTGGTGGCTCGGAATGAGGTGGTGTTGGTGGAGGTGTTGTCGCGGGAGGAGTTGGAGTTTCCGTATGAGGGTGCGTGGTGGGTGAAAGACCCTGAGACGGGGTTGGGCGTTCGGGTTGATGGCGGTGCGGCGAGGGACGAGTATTTGCTGCGATTTGGCGAGCATCGGAAGCGGTTGGATTCGCTGGCGATGTCGAGTGGAGCGCGGTTGTTGCGGTGTACGGTTGAGGCGCCGTTCGAGCCGGTGGTTTCGGGGGTGGCGGGTATTCTTCGTGGCGTGCCTTCAACGTTGGTGCAGGGCGATATTGAGGCCGCGCAAGGGCGCGTTGATCGGAGAGGAGGCGAGCGGTGAACTGGCTTTCCCCATGGTTTTTGCTCGGGGCAGTGGCGATTGCGGGACCGCTGATTGCGCACCTGCGGCGGCGTGATGATTCGCGGATTTTGCTGTTGCCCACGCAACGGTTTGTGGCGGAACGGAAACCGCCGGAGACGAAACGGCGACGGTTGCAGGACGTGCTGTTGTTCTTGTTGCGGGCGCTTGCACTGGGTGCGGTTTCGTTGGCGTTTGCACGTCCGTTTTTTGACGCAAATCCAGGGGCGCTGGCGGAGCCGACTCGGCGGGTGGTGGTGTTGGTGGATCGTAGCGCGAGTTTGCGGGGGGCAGGTGAGGGGCAGGTTCGGGAGGCTTTGCGCAAGCTCGGCGCGGGATTGTTTGAGGTAGCAGATGTGTCGGTTGCTTTTTTTGATGGCGGCGTTCGGGAGGCATTGACTGCGGAGGAGTGGGCCAAAGGCGATGGGGGCGTGCGGAAAGCGTTGTGGGAAAAAATGATGGAGGAATGGGCCCCTGGGTGGGGAGGGACGGGTCTGGATGAAGCCTTGCGCTACGCGTCGGTTCGCATGGGGGGCGAGGACGGTCTCCGTGCGCGGTCGGGTGAGGTGGAGGTGGTGAGTGATTTCCAGCAGGGAAGTCGGATTGCGGGTGCGCGGGATTTGCCTTGGCCTGCGGGGGTTGGGGTGCGGTTGCACCGTGTGGGGAGTGAGGAACCTGCGGCGAGCGTGCGTTGGTTGCCGGCGGAGGAGGGTGTTCCGGTGAAAGAGTGGCGCTTTGAAGTTCGCGCAAAGCGCTCTGGGGGGCGGGTGATGATGATGGTGGATGGTGCGGATACGCAGGGGCGGTTTACTAAGGGCAAGCCGGAGACGCTGGATTTGAAGGATGGTCAGCGGCGCGTGGTCACTGTTCCCATTAACGGCGCGGGATTGGTTCGTGTCCGGGTGGGGGAGGGAAAAGCGGCTGAGGAGGTTGCGTATGCAGCGGCGAAGGCGCGAAGGGCTGTTCGGATTGCGGTGGCTGGAAAGGATGATGCGGGAAGCCCGGGCGGGCGGCATTTTTTTGAGACTGCGATTCGGGCGCATGGAGAAGTAGAGATTCTGCCGGACGGTGTTGAGGGGGCGTCACTCGTGGCTTGGACGGGAGGCGCGGATCGTGCCATGGTCCCCGCTCTGGCCG
>JACCEE012091938.1_pt1 | contig 10138 bp, 11 predicted proteins | sample 7449931 | NCBI WGS metagenome assembly JACCEE01 (sample SAMN15323457, study PRJNA562643) | freshwater metagenome | isolation source: river surface water | place: USA:Blue River Watershed | collected 2017-08-19
CTATCAGGTCAGCGGTGAATACGCGATGATCGAAGCGGCGGTTGCGGCCGGTGCCGGCGATCGCGATGCCCTGGTCCTGGAAACGCTGACCGCGTTCAAGCGTGCGGGCTGCTGCGGGGTGCTGACTTATCATGCCGCGCATGCCGCGCGGCTGCTGAATGGCTGAGTTCCAGCTCGCCACCGAACGACTGGTCATGCGCTCGTGGCGCGATGATGATCTTGCGCCCTTCCACGCGATCAACAGCGATCCGGAAGTGATGGCCACGCTCGGTCCGGTAATGAGCCGGGACGAAGTGGCCGCCCTGATTGCCCGAATGCGCGCCCATCAGGCTGAGCACGGCCATTGCTTCTGGGCCCTGGTGCGACAGGACGATCAACAGTTGATCGGCTGGTGCGGCCTGATCCGCGGCACGGCCGGGCCAGTTGCGGGCAAGGGGGAGTTCGGCTGGCGCCTCGCCCGCGCGGCCTGGGGGCATGGCTATGTGACCGAAGCAGCGCGCGCTGCAATTAACTGGTTTTTCGACAATTTTACCGATGACGCAGCCTGGGCAATCACCCATGTTGGCAACCGCCGCAGCCGGGCGGTGATGGAGCGTCTGGGCATGAATTATCGATCCGATCTCGATTTCGATCATCCGCGCCTGGCGGCCGATGATCCGCTTTTGCGCCATGTGACCTATGCGCTGCCGCGCAGCCAGTGGGGTGCGCCGTGAACCGGTCGGGGGCCGGGGCGCAGCGGTTGCTGTTCGTCCTGACGATCCTTACCGGCAGCTTCCTGCTGTTTCTGGTTCAGCCGCTGGTGGCGCGGCTGGCCTTGCCGCGGCTGGGTGGGGCGCCGAACGTCTGGAACAGCGCCATGCTGGTCTACCAGGCCCTGCTGCTGGCGGGCTATTACTATGCCCATCGCCTGTCCAAACTGCCGCTCAAGCGGCAAGGCCGGATCCATCTTGCCCTGCTGGCGCTGGCCGGGCTGTCCTTGCCGATCACCCTGGCCGATTTGCCACTTCCCTCCGCCGGGATGGAGATCCTGTGGGTGCCGGCCCTGCTGGCACTGACGATCGGGCCGGTGTTCTTTCTCGTTTCGGCGCAGGCGCCGTTGATGCAGCGGTGGTATGCCGCCGATCCTGCATCAAGCGCACCCTGGGCGCTTTATGCGGCATCGAACCTGGGCAGCTTTGGCGGCCTGATCGCTTACCCCCTGCTGGTCGAACCGCTGCTTTCCGCTTCGGGCCAAAGCATCGGCTGGTCGGTTGGCTATGCCCTGCTCGTGGTGCTGGTGGCGATTTGCGCCTGGAGCCGCAAGGATACGGCGGACACCGCGCTGGTGCAGCAGACCCAAGGCACGGCGGAGGTGATCGGCTGGAAAAGGATTATGCTCTGGCTGGTGCTGGCTGCGGTGCCATCGGGGCTGATGCTTTCCACCACAACGCACCTGACGACTGACCTTTTCGCCATGCCGCTGCTGTGGGTGATCCCGCTCGGGCTCTATCTGCTCAGCTTCAGCGTGGCCTTTGCCGATAGCCGGATGCTGGCGCGGGTCTTTACCAATGTTGCCCCGCTGTTTGTATTGGCCGCCGGAGGCTTTGCCGCCGCTTCGAGCCACTCCGCAACACTCACCCCGGTAATTGGCAGCGTGTTCCTGTTGTTCGTGGTCTGCGTGGCGTTGCATTCACGGCTTTACGATGCCCGGCCCGATGCGTCGCAGCTTACCCTGTTCTATCTGGTGATGTCGGCGGGTGGTGTGCTGGGCGGCCTGTTTACGGCCTTGTTTGCCCCGCTGTTGTTTGACTGGGTGTGGGAACATCCGCTGCTGGTGCTGGCCGCCGCGCTCCTGTTGCCAACCGCCGCCCTGTTCGACTGGCGCAAGCTCAAAGGTGTTGACCCGCAACTGGCCCAGATCACTGCTGCGCTGGTTCTGGGTACGGCCCTGGCGATGTGCTGGTTCATTTACCAGGCAACCTCGACCGAGGGCGAATTCACGCAGCGCCAGTACCTGTTGACGCTGGGCGTAGGCCTGCTCGGCTGCCTGATCGCGCCCTGGCGCTGGATGCTGGCGCTGCTGCTGCTGGCGCTGCTCTATGCGCAAGGGGGGTGGGATACCGTCAACGCCTCACGCGATGGGCTGCGCACCCGCAGCTATTTTGGCGTATACACCGTGCGCGATTTTCCGGTGCAACGGATGCGCACCCTGGCCCACGGCACCACGCTGCACGGCAAGCAGTCGCTTGACCCCAAGCTTAGCCGGCTGCCGTTGACCTATTACGGGCCAGGCTCGGGTGTCGGTATCGCCTTTGCCAACGCCGATCGCTTGTTTGGTCCACAGGCGCGGCTGGGCGTGGTTGGGCTGGGAACCGGAACGCTCGCCTGTTATCATCGCCCCGGCCAATCCTGGCGGTTCTTCGAGATTGACCCGGCTGTCCTCGACCTCTCGCGCAATGGCACCTTCACTTATCTGCGCGATTGCGCGCCCGGTGCGCAGGTGGTGCTGGGCGATGCCCGGCTCAAGCTGGCGCAGGTTCCCGAAGGCACGTTTGATCTGCTCGCGGTGGATGCCTTTTCGTCCGATGCAATCCCGCTACATCTGATGACGGACGAGGCGATGGGGGTCTATCTGGATGCCATCGGCCCCAAGGGGATTCTGCTGGTGCACATTTCAAACCGCTATATCGATCTTGAGCCGGTCCTTGCCGCCATCGCCCGCAAGCGAGGCCTTGGGATCGCGATCCGCGATGACGATACGACCCCGAGCACTGGCAGCTATTTCACGCCATCAACCTGGGTTGCTATCGCACGCGATCCGGCGCGGATCGATGCCTTGCGCACAATCGATCCAGCGCGTTCCTGGCGCGGGCCGGGCCCTGTCACTGCCCGGGCCTGGACCGATGATCACGCTTCAATCCTGCCCCAGGTGCGCTGGGGCAACCTGCTGGGAAACCACTGATATGACCCGTCCCGACACCACCATCCTTGAAATTCATGGCAAGCGCCCGCGCATCCATGACAGCGCCTTCATTGCGCCCGGTTGCCGGATCATTGGCGATGTGGAGATCGGGCCCGATGCCTCGATCTGGTATAACTGCGTCATCCGCGGCGATGTCAGCCGGGTGGTGATCGGCGCGCGCACCAATGTCCAGGATGGCAGCGTGATCCACTGCGACGGGCCGATGCCCGGCAATCCCAACGGCTATCCAACGCTGATCGGGGAGGACGTGCTGATCGGCCACATGGCGATGATCCATGGCACGGTGATCGAGGATCGCGGTTTCGTCGGCTTTTCGGCGCAGACCATGAACGGCTGCGTGATCGAGCATGACGGGATGCTGGCGGCGGGTGCGCTGCTATCGCCAAACAAGCGGATCCCGGCGCGGCAGTTGTGGTCTGGCCGCCCGGCCACCTTCATGCGCGATCTCGATGACCGGATGCTGGCTGGCCTGCAGATGGGCGTGAAGCATTATGTCGAGAATGCCAAGCACCACGTGGCGGCGCTGAATGGCCAGGCCGAAGGCTGACCTGCCGCCCGCTGCGGCGATCCTGGCGCTGGCTGACGGGGAAGGACGCCTGACCCTGCGGGTTACGCCGGGCGCGCGGGTAGAGGCCGTTGCCATCGAAGCGGGCCGGGTGGTCATTAAAGTCCGCGCCAAGCCCGAGGACGGCAAGGCCAATGCCGCCGTGCTGGACCTGCTGGCAACGGCACTGGGTGTCGCAACGTCACGCCTTCGCCTGCTCCGCGGCGCAACCGGGCGCGACAAGCAGGTGCAGCTCGTCGCACCCTAGGCGGGTCAACCCTGCGGCGGCGCCTTCAGGTGCTGCATCATGTAGCCCATGTAATCGGTCTTGCCGATCGGCAGGCCGGCATGGCGCAGGATCGCGTAAGCCGTCATCAGGTGGAAGTGGAACTGCGGCATGGCCCAGTCGCGGACATAGTCCGACACGGTCAGGGCAAAGGTCATGCCGTTCGGCAGGTCGAACTCCACCATGGCGTCCTCGGCCAGCGGTGCGGTCTTCCGCGCGGCGGCGATCAGCGCCCGCACCTCGGCAAGATGGGCGCGGGCTGCGGCGATCGAGCCATGGTCGGCATCGGCCCCGGAATGGCTCGCGCCATAGGCGCGGTTGAGCGTGTTGTAGACCTGCTGCGTGGTGAACCGGACCTGGGTTGCCAGCGGAAGCATATCGGGCGCCAGCCGCGCCTGGAGCAGCGCTTCGCCCTGCTCGCTGGCTGCAGCCTTGCCCAGCAGGTGATCCAGCGTGCCCAGCAATTGGTCAAAGCTGATGAGGGCGGTTTCGGCGAGGTGCATGGCAGAGTCTCCAGTTTCGATTTGAAACTGAACTAGGGTGCTACGGCGCACCGTTCAAGTGTTCCGTGTTGATTCGGTGATGCCACGTGCCGCCCAGACCAGGGTGAGCGACCACAAGCAGGCAAGCGACAGTGCTATTCCGGGGGCCGAAAGCAGCGCATAGGCTCCGGCCAGCGCGCCCAGCGCAAGGCCGAGCCATAACAGCAGCCAGTTCACCCAGCCCTCACCCCCGCTGCCCGCGATGCGCGCCGCCAGGCCTTGCGCGAAGCGCACCAGCGCACCGGTCATGTAGGTCAGCCCGACCGTGACTTCGCCGTCGCGTTGGAAGGTGTTGTTGAGCGCGCCCATGGCCAGCACCAGGAAGCCCAGCATGGCAGTGGTGGCGCCTGCCGCATGTGCCAGCGCGGCACCGATCAGCAGGATCGTGACCAAGGCCAGAACCGCAACCTTGCGCCGGGTCTCGAACCGTATCGCCAGCAGCGCTCCCGCGAAGACGCCCAGCAAGAAGCCTGCGATCAGTCCAGCCGGAATGATCGCACGGTGCGGCGCGACCGCCAGGTCCACGCCCAGCCGCGTCGTATTGCCCGACATGAACGAGACGAAATAGCCCTTGGCCGACAGGAACCCGACGGCGTCGACAAACCCTGCCAGGCCTGCAGCGGCGATAGCAAGGCGACGGCGCGAACGGTCGATTGAGTTCATGGCCCCCAGGCTAACGGCAATTGGCCCCCATGGCGAGGATCAGTCGCGCACCATGCCCCGCGCCATTCGGCTGAGGACGTCGGCCATGGCATCGGCGATCTCGCGGTCGGCCAGGTCAACCTCGGCGATGGCGCGGGTCATGGCCTCTGCCCACTGCCCGGCCGTATCCGGCGTGATCGGGATGCCGCCGTGGGCACTCATCATGCATTTGCCGGGATTGGCTTCGAACCAGTCGCGCGGGCCGCCGGCCCATCCGGCCAGGAAGAGTGGCAGTTGGATGCGCATCTCCGCCAGGTCTGCGGCATGGATTGCGCGCAGATCGGCATAGGCCGGATCCTGGTCCATCAGGTCATAGAACCGGTCTGTGATTGCCCGCATGGCCGGATGGCCGCCAACCCGTTCGAAAGGACTTGCGGCGGTGTCAGTGGGCATTGGTTCGGCTCTCCAAAACGGAATTCGGCAGCCTGCTCGCTGACAGGCTGCCGAATCCTGCGCATTGACGCCGATCAATCGGTGCCGTTGCTGTCGTTGCTCGGTTCGGGGGCGGCCTTGCCCTTGCGCTTGGCGGCGGGCTTTGCGGCCTTGCTCTTGGCCAGCTTCGGCGGGGCCGGGGTCAGCTCGAATGCCAGAGCCCCGTCCTTGACCGAAACGTGGACTTCGCCGCCGTGGCGCAGCTTGCCGAACAGCAGCTCCTCGGCCAGCGGCTGCTTGACCTTCTCCTGGATCAGGCGGGCCATCGGCCGCGCGCCATAGAGCTTGTCATAGCCGCGCTCGCCCAGCCACTTCCGGGCATCGCCATCGAACTGGATGTGGACGTTCTGATCGGCCAGCTGCAGTTCAAGCTGGAGCACGAACTTGTCTACCACCCGCGCGATCACTTCGGTGCCCAGGTAGGCAAAGGGCACGATCGCATCGAGCCGGTTGCGGAATTCCGGGCTGAACATCCGCTTCACGGCCTCGTCCCCGGCATCGGCCTTGGACACATCACCAAAGCCGATGCCCTGCTTGGCCATATCGCTGGCACCGGCATTGGTGGTCATGATCAGGATCACGTTGCGGAAGTCGACTGTCTTGCCGTGGTGATCGGTCAGGCGGCCATTATCCATCACCTGTAGCAGGATGTTGAACAGGTCGGGGTGGGCCTTCTCGATCTCGTCGAGCAGCAGCACGCAGTGCGGTTGCTGGTCCACGGCATCGGTCAGCAGCCCGCCCTGGTCATAGCCGACATAGCCCGGAGGCGCGCCGATCAGGCGGCTGACCGAATGGCGTTCCATATATTCCGACATGTCAAACCGCTGGATCGGAATCCCCAGGATCTCGGCCAGCTGCTTGGAAACCTCGGTCTTGCCGACCCCGGTCGGGCCCGAAAACAGGAACGAGCCGATCGGCTTGTCCGGATCGCGCAGCCCCGCGCGGCTCAGCTTCATGGCCGAGCTCAGCACCTCGATCGCCTTGTCCTGGCCGAACACCACGCGCTTGAGGTCGCGCTCAAGGTGTTCCAGCGCGGTGCGGTCATCCGAAGACACCGACTTGGGCGGGATCCGTGCCATGGTAGCGATCACGGCCTCGATCTCGCGCGCGGTGATGGTCTTCTTGCGCTTTGAGGGCGGCACCAGCATCTGCATCGCGCCCACTTCGTCGATCACGTCGATCGCTTTGTCGGGCAGCTTGCGGTCATTGATGTAGCGGGCCGACAGCTCAACCGCGGTCTTGATTGCATCGGGCGTGTACTTGACCTTGTGATGATCCTCAAATGCGGTGCGCAGACCTTTCAGGATCTTGATCGTGTCCTCAACCGTCGGCTCGTTCACGTCGATCTTCTGGAACCGGCGCAGCAGCGCGCGGTCCTTTTCGAAGTGGTTGCGGAATTCCTTGTAGGTGGTCGAGCCGATGCAGCGGATCGTCCCGCCCGAAAGCGCCGGCTTGAGCAGGTTCGAGGCATCCATGGCCCCGCCGCTGGTTGCCCCGGCACCGATCACGGTGTGGATTTCGTCAATGAACAGCACCGCGTGCGGCATCTTTTCGAGTTCGGAGACAACCTGCTTGAGCCGCTCCTCAAAATCGCCGCGATAGCGGGTTCCCGCCAGCAGCGCCCCCATGTCGAGGCTATAGATCACCGCTTCCGAAAGCACTTCGGGCACCTCGCCCTCAACGATCTTGCGCGCCAGGCCTTCGGCGATGGCGGTCTTGCCCACGCCGGGATCGCCGACATAGAGCGGGTTGTTCTTGGAACGGCGGCACAGGATCTGGATCGTCCGATCGACTTCGGGGCCGCGGCCGATCAGCGGATCGACCTTGCCGGCCAGCGCCTTCTCGTTGAGGTTGACGCAGAACTGGTCGAGTGCGCTTTCCTTCTTGGCGTCCTTGCCCTGGGCCTTTTCTTCCTGGGCCGGGCTCTCGCTTTCGCTGCCCTTGGGGCTCTTGTCCTCGATCCGCTTGCCGCCCTTGCCGATGCCGTGGCTGATGAAGCTCACGGCGTCGAGCCGGCTCATGTCCTGCTGCTGCAGGAAATAGACGGCATAGCTGTCGCGTTCGGAAAACAGCGCAACCAGCACGTTGGCGCCGGTTACCGTGTCCTTGCCGCTTGATTGCAAGTGCAGGATCGCGCGCTGGATCACCCGCTGGAACCCCGCAGTCGGGGCGGGATCGCCCTTTTCCTCGGTCTTGAGGCTCTGGTATTCCTGGTCAAGGTACTGGCGCACCACCTCGCCCAGCTCTGCCAGCTCGACGCCGCAGGCCTGCATCACCTGGGCTGCGTCCGGATCGTCGATCAGGGCCAGCAGCAGGTGTTCCAGAGTCGCATACTCATGGCTGCGCTCTGATGCGTTGGCGAGCGCGCTGTGCAGCGTCTTTTCAAGGCTCTGGGCGAAACTTGGCATTGTGAAGCCTTCCCACAGATGGAGTGACCCTTCGATAGCCGAAGAGTATGAACACGGATGTTTAACCAGACCTATATGGCCAGACCTATATGGGAAGCCCTATCGCCACTGCGAAGGGGCACCCGAAAAATCATGTCGATCGCGGCTTGAACAAGGCGTCGGCCGCGGCGCGGTGGGCTGAAACCTTGTCACGGTGCGCCTTGATTCGCGCAATTTCGGATTCGAGCAGGGCAATCCGCTCGGCCAGCTCGTCTTGCGAGAGGCGGTCAAGCGGTTCCAGCGCCAGTTGGCTGGCGGCGTCGCTGCGCGCGCGGGGGCGATCGTCTTCGTCCATCCGGATCGCAAAATCGGACTTCCTGCGCTTGCTGTCAACACGGCCTAAGGCTAGGCCCGTGCCCCGGTGCTGGAATGCCAACAGGAAAAGCGCAAATGGCCGGAAATCTTCCCGAAACGATGACCGCGATCGGATTTGACGCGCCCGGTGGCCCGGACGTCCTGCAACCGCAGACCTTGCCGGTTCCGGATCCCGGCGCAGGCCAGGTGCTGATCAGGGTTGCCTATGCCGGGGTCAACCGGCCCGACGTGATCCAGCGCCGCGGGCTCTATCCGCCCCCGCCCGGCGCTTCGCCGATCCCGGGGCTGGAAATCGCGGGCGAGATCGTTGCGTTGGGCGCTGGCGTCGATGACGTCATGCTGGGGCAGCAGGTCTGCGCGCTGGTTTCGGGCGGCGGCTATGCCGAATATTGCCTGGCCGCGGCCGAGCATTGCCTGCCGGTCCCTGCCGACATGCCGCTGGATCAGGCCGCGGCCCTGCCTGAAACGCTGTTTACTGTCTGGCACAACGTGTTCGAACGCGGCTGGGCGAAAGAGGGTGAGACGATCCTGGTCCATGGCGGCACCAGCGGGATCGGGACCATGGCGATCATGCTGGGCAAGGCGTTCGGGCTGACGGTGATCGTCACCTGCGGCGATGCCGAAAAGTGCGCCGCCGCATTGAAGATCGGGGCTGACCACGCGATCGACTATAAGGCCAGCGACTTCGTCGAAGAGGTTGGCCGGATCACCGGGGGCCAGGGCGTGGAACTGGTGCTCGATATGGTGGCCGGGGACTATGTCGCCCGCAACCTGCGCTGCATGAAGGAAGATGGCCGCCATGTGACCATCGCCGTCCAGGGCGGGATGCAGGCCGAACTCAATATGGCCGTGATCATGAGCCGGCGTTACACCCTGACCGGTTCAACGCTGCGCCCGCGCTCCAACCAGTTCAAGGCACTGCTGGCCCAGGAAATCGCCAGGACGGCGTGGCCCCTGTTCACCAGCGGCCAGCTGCGCCCGATCATGGACCAGGCTTTCCCGCTGGCAGAGGCGGCGGCGGCCCATGCCCGGATGGAAGCGGGCGCACATATTGGCAAGATCGTGCTGCGGGTCTGAGCGATCCTGACTCAATCCTTGCCGAATCCGCCATTATCACCTAGATGATCCGCCGAACGGCCGCTCCGGTAAGGGGCGGCCCTATTATTTTGAACCTGATTTCTGGCGGAGACTACCCGTGACCCAGCCCACCCCGCTGATGCCGCATGCCACTGCTTCGTGGCTGGTCGATAACACCGCGCTGTCGTTCGAACAGATCGCCGAGTTCTGCGGGCTGCACATCCTTGAAGTCCAGGCCATGGCCGATGACCTCGCCAGCTCCAAGTATACCGGCCGCGATCCGGTGCGCGCGGGTGAACTCAACATGGCTGAGATCGAAAAGGGTCAGGCCGATCCCAACTATGCGCTGAAGATGCAGAAGGCACCGGTAACGGTCAGCCGCACCAAGGGCCCGCGCTATACCCCGGTGTCGAAGCGCCAGGACAAGCCGGATGGCATCGCCTGGATCCTGCGCGCCCATCCGGAAATTTCGGATGCCCATATCGGCAAGCTGATCGGCACGACCCGCAACACCATCGCCGCGATCCGTGATCGCAGCCACTGGAATATTGCCAACATCCAGCCCAAGGATCCCGTGACCCTTGGCCTGTGCAGCCAGCGCGAACTGGACGCCATCGTTGCGAAGGCGGCAAAGAAGGCCGGTCTGGTTGACGAAGCAGGCGACGATGCCCGCCTGGGTGATGACCGTGAGGCCCTGATCGAGGAGCTGCGCGCGGAACGTGAAGCGCAGACGAGGGCGGCCTCCGAAGCCGCGCAGGAAGCGGAAGCCGCTGCCTGGCTTGAGGCAAAGCGTGCTGCGGAAGCGACAGACGAAGACTGATCGATTGGGGC
>JACCEE012268756.1_pt1 | contig 10136 bp, 8 predicted proteins | sample 7449931 | NCBI WGS metagenome assembly JACCEE01 (sample SAMN15323457, study PRJNA562643) | freshwater metagenome | isolation source: river surface water | place: USA:Blue River Watershed | collected 2017-08-19
CGATGATGTCTTTGACGCGTTGGGCAACGGTTTGATCCACGCGGTTGAGGAGCATGAATTCATCCACGCCGACATGGGCGCCGTGGTAGACGATCTTTCGGTCATCGATGTCGTGGAGCCAACAGGCTAGAGTCAGGATATATCCATCGATGTGCGGATAGGGTTGGGCGAGGGTGTGGGCAAGTCCCACCACGCGCTCGACATGGTAAAAGTCATGGCCGGTGGGTTCGCCACCCAGATTCAACCGGACCAAATCTTGGGCGGCTAAGAGAATTTTGTGTTGTTCTTGCGTCATGGGAACTCCTATTTAGGTGATGTGTCGACGGGTGATGCCGATCCATAAGGGGTCGTCTTCGAAATAGCCGACATAATCGAGCGTTTCTTCTTCAAAGTCGTAGCGGAAGAAGCAAGAGAACGGATAGAAGCCACGCGAACTCTTGTAGCCCGAGAAAACGAGGAAAAGAGCGTCTTCATATTCTAGGGCGGCTTTGACGCCAAAACCCCCATAGCGGTAGCCTTCTGCCAAATACGGCGACATGCCCGCGAGGGTGCCGGAAGTAAGGATTTGGGTGCTTTGGTCGCTTTTACGGACTATCGCGATGGCATCTTCGTCGATGGTTTTGCGGTAGTTGCCTTCTAGGGTGTCCGCTAAAACGTCTAAAGCGTCCTCGGTCTGGGTATCGTTGAGGGAAACGCCGCTATAAAAGTCAATGCCTTCATATCGGGGCACGACATTGCCGTCTTGAATTAAGGAATCGCCTCCGAAAAAGAGGACGTTATCCTCGGAAAAGCCGATGAGATAGGCGGTGTCGGGATAAAACGGCTCATAGACGCCTTCGATCCAAGCGTCTTCTTCGTTACGGTAAAGGGTATGGATTTGGTTTTCATAAAGGAACGCATAACGTTCGTTCTCATAAACCCCATAGCCCACGGGGTTGAGTTCGCTTTGATAAAGGAGGATGCCGTTACTGACATCGAGGACCGTAAAATAGCCATCCACCACATAATAAAGCTCGGTGCCTTTTAAATCGAAGAACTTGCGGACATAGCCGTGTTCGTCATCGCCCGAGAAAATACCGGAGGAATAGAGGATATCGAACGTTTCGAATGCGTAATCGGTTTGGCAGATGAAATAATCGCGGTAATGGACGTGGTTGACGTTCCGGGTCCGATTCACGCAGAAATAGATCACATCGCCGTAGTAAGCTTCGCTGGCGGCATAAAGATTGGCTTCGTCAAAGTTATTGGTGACGAGGTCTTGTAAGTCTTTTTGGCCTTCGAAAGTCGAAAAATAGTGGCTATTATAAAAAACATACGGCGAGGGCGTGGGCATCCACGCTTCATAGTCGGGGTTGCCCCAGGTGCATCCGGTTAATAAAAAGAAGGTCACGAGCAAGGCTGAGCGTTTCATACGATCACCTACGATCTTGGTACCTTCATTATATCGGGTTGGCCAACGAAATTGGAAAGGATATGAGAATTATTTATTTTTTCTTAAAAAAGCAGAAACCCACCGCTCCGGGACCGGCATGCGTGCCTACGGTAATACCGATGGGGAAAACGCGCGCGTCGGGGAACTTTGTGTGCTTGTTCACGAACTTGATGAATTTGGCTAACGTATCGAAGGCATCGGAGTGGCCGTAGAACTGCGGTAAGCTCGAATCGATGTCGGTTTCGTTATATTGGTCGCACATCCAATTGAAAGCGCGTGGTAAGCCAAAGGCTTTATGGACCACGACGACTTTGCCATCGCTGATGGCGATGAGCGGCTTGACGTGCATCAAGGAACCCACGGCCGCGCTGGTGGAGGAAAGACGTCCGCCGAGCTTGAGGTATTTGAGGTCATCGATGACCGCCAAAAGGACAATTCGGGTTTTGATTTCTTGGATTTTGGTGACCAGCGTCATCGCATCGTCGCCCGCATCGCGAAAACCGATCGCGGCGTGGACAAGGGCGGCTAAGCCAAACGTCACTTGACGCGAATCGATGAGATGAATTTTTTTATGGGGTAAACTCGCCGCGGCCACATGGGCGGATTGGAGAGATCCACTGAGTTCGCTGGAAATGAAGATACCGACGATGTCGTCGGCGTCATCGAACTTTTCGAAGACTTCGGTAAAGGTCGCGACGTTGATGAGCGAGGTTTTGGGTAATTCTTTGACCCCGCGCATGCGTTGATAGAATTCCTCGTTCGTGATGTCGATGCCGTCGGTAAAGACGGTGTTTCCAAAGGAGACGGTCAAAGGAATGACGGTGATGTTGAGGGCTTTGGCCTGTTCTTGGGTAATCTCGGAGGTCGAGTCGGTGATGATGCGTAGAGCCATAATTATTTCCTTTCCGCAATGCTTTTGCGTGTCATGTCGGCTTTTTTGTCGAAATAGAGGCGGACTTTTTCAAGCGATTTGGCTAAGACTTGTTCTTCTTCCAAGGTGAGGTCAGCGACGACTTCGTCGATCATCCCTTTGTGGAAATCGAGATGCTTTTGGTTGACGAATTCGGCGATGGGCGTGGGAGACAAATGATAGACGCGTTTGTCATCGGTGGCACGCTGCCGGACCAAATACCCTTTTTTCTCTAAGGTTTTGACCGCGGTCGTAAGCGAGCCTAAGGTAATTCCCAGTTTATGGGCCACCACACTCGGCGTGTTTTGCTGGGTGGGTAGGGTTTCAAAGACCGCTTCGAGCAGATGGATCTCACTGATGGACAGACGGTTGTTGGTTAAGTGTTCCAAGGCCATCTCTTCATAACGCAGAATATCGTTGAAGGTATCGACCAAGAAATGGTTTAAGGCGATTTTGTTGGCGTCCATGGTTCCTCCGATAGTTTGAAGTTCAAACAATATACATAATTTACTCTTTTCAGCGAGCGTGTCAAGCAAAATTAAAAAATCCCCACCTGGGAAGGAAGGGAAATGTTTGTGAATCAAGCGAAAAAGAAGGAAATTTATAGGGAATAGACGGCGATTTCGTAGGGTTCATAGAACCCGTTGAGAGGCCGCTTTTTATGGTCATAGTTGGATAAAAGCAGTTTCGCGGAGTCGAATCCAATAAGATTAATCTCCGTGGGGTCTTTGAAGTTGATCACGACGAGGAGTTTGTCATTTCTAAGACTGCGTTCATAAACAAAACAGCTTTCGGGAACATCTTGGACGTCTTTGAAATCACCTAAAGTGACCTCGGGATGCGTCTTTCGTAGGGTCAGAAGACGTTGATAAAACCGATAGATGGATTTCGGACTTTGAAGGTCTTTTTCTACGTTAATCTCGAGGTAGCGGCGATAGGTTGGAATCCAGGGTTCGACCTTAGAAAATCCGGCATGGGGAGAAGCGTTCCACGGCATTGGGCGACGGGCGTTATCGCGGTTACGGAAATTGACCGCTTTCATGAGCAAGTCAGACGGAAGTTTATCCTTATGTTCGTGGAAATAATTGAACGCTTGGATGTCGCGAATTTCGTCGATGCTTTGCGAATAAGAATTGGTCATCCCGATTTCTTGGCCTTGGTAGAGGAAAGGAATGCCACGGAGTAAATAAAAGAGCGTGGCGAACATCGTCGCGGATTCGTAGCGGAGCTCCTGGTCGTTGCCGAATTTAGAAATATATCGGAGTTGATCGTGGTTTTCATAGAAAAGCGTATAAAGCGTGTCGTTGTCGATGGCGAAGCGTTGCCATTTGACTAAGATGGCTTTGAGTTGGGAGAGGTCCACGCCGGTGACGCCGTAGTCATCTCGAGTGCCGATGGATAAATGTTGGAATTGAAAGACTGAAGAAAGCTCTTTGCGAAAGTCCTGTGTCAATTCGCGGATGTTCCGTTCGTCGGCGCTCCAGCATTCACCCACGGTGAAGATAGGCTCACAGTTTGGGCGGCCGAAAAGTTCATGGATGAATTCATGAAGGCGGGGGCCGTTGCCATTTTGTTTTTTAATGAAGTCTTTGGAGATTTGGTCGAGCACGTCGCAGCGAAACCCGTCGACCCCGAGGTTGACCCAGAAATCGACCACCGCTTGCATGGCTTTACGAACTTGGGGGTTTTCCCAATTGAGGTCGGCTTGGCTGACGGCATAGGAATGAAGATAATATTGTTGACGAAGGGGTTCATATTCCCAAGCCGATCCACCGAAACAGGCGGTCCAGTCGTTGGGCGGATTATCGAACCAGTAGTAATAATCGCTGTAGGGATTGTCTTTGGATTTGCGGGATTCTTGGAACCATGTGTGGGCGGTTGAGGAATGGTTGGCGACGAGATCAAGGATGAGTTTCATGCCGCGTTGGTGCATTTCTTTGATGAGCACTTTAAAATCGTCCAAGGTGCCGAATTCGTCCATGATGTCGCAATAATCGGAGATGTCATAACCGCAGTCGTCGTTGGGACTTTTAAAATATGGCGAAAGCCAGATGGCGTTGATGCCAAGGTCTTTAAGATAATCCAGTCTAGAAAGTAAACCGGGTAAATCCCCGATGCCATCGTTATTGGTGTCTTTAAAGCTTCTAAGGTACACCTGATAAAAAATAAGGGATGAGAAGTCTTGGTATTTTTTGGTAAGCATGGGGAGATCCTTTCAAAACATCAAAATGAAATAATATTTCAGCCTCTCTCATTTTACATAGTTGCGGCCACCGACTCTAGGCTTTCGGTCTTTTTTACCACAAATTTTGAAAATGGAAGAATTATTTTTGGAAAACAGACTTCTTCGTAAAATTTTTTACATTTCTGTTTATTACAATTTCTTAAAAAGGTCAAATTTTACGTTTTCATTTAAGTAGCCGGCATTTTTCCTTTGGTCTTCAAGCAAAGCCTCTGGACTCGACAATTTTTGAAAATCACTTATTTGAATTCCCTCAAAAGAATCTACTAAACAAGAGCCAAAGAAAATATCCTCTGTAATTGTTGGTATTAGAACATTTAATACCTTTAAAAGGTCTTCTTTGCTTTGAATTTGTTTAAAAAACTTATTATAGTAAACATTTTCTGTTGGCTTATTGAGCCAAGACAGAATAATATACGAGCAAGAAATAGATGGTATACAAGAAAAAGTTATTTGTGGATAAACACCTCTATTATTCAAATTTTTGCTTATTGATCCCCCTTTAGGAAGTGTCGGAATATATCCCAAAAAGCTGCAACAAAATTTGATTTCATAATCTAATCGGATGATTTTTGAGGCAATAATGTCAAAGTTGTTTTCTTTATAAGCTCTTTTATATGTCTCCAAGAGATTCTCAATACGAAGAAAATCATCTTGTGAAGCTATATAACTATGAAGAAATTCGTGATACTGATTTGACACCAATGAAGGGTCAAAAAGTGGGGCAAAAATATTGAATTTCGAAATGTACTCATTTTGCCAATGTTCCTTATTCGCTGATGCTTTCCAGAAGTTAAACAAAACGGCTTTAAGTGAAAACAAGAAATTTTGTTCTGGGTTGCCTTGAAATACTGCTTTTTCAATTGGCCTAAAAATATCTGAATCATGTTTCCCACAAAGACATCTAAAAATAGAAGTTTCATTAACACCAATCCTGTTAAATTCAAAACCGTGGTTTCTTGTTTTATCCGTTTGTAGGACGTACAAATGTCCAGAAGACGACAATTTGTCCAAAACGCCATTATTCTGAATGGTGTGGGAATTTATTGGTTGCATTAAACAATTGTCCCAAACGCATTTTAAGCTAAAATTCTGGTGTTTTTTCCTTAATTGGTTTTCAAACTCGGAAAAGTTATGATATGGAAAGGCATAGTTCGGTTTTTTTGCGCAACATTCTGCGTAATATTTTCCACTATGACATGGACACAATAATTTCCCGGCTGTCCTTTTTAATAATTCCATACTGTTCCTTTGGAGCCAAACAACATTTTAAATAAATACTACAAGAATTTATTTCTAATTTATTTTTTTTCAAATACTCATCATTATTATCAACCGAAGTTACGATAGAAAACAAAGCTTCTTATTGTCAGGTCGCTCCGCCACCAGGTGCGGGCCGTTTCAAACTCAGGATAATCGGTCCCCCACCGCCAATAAATGTCCATCGCTCCGTCTTCTTTTTGCAAAGAGGGAAGGACGTCGATTTCTTTTTGGATGAGGGCTTCATGGCCTTCGATGAAAGGAGCGGACTTATCGGGAAAAAACTTAGACGGCAGGGTGACATACTCCACGCCGTATTTGGAAGGATCCGTGCAGATTTCTTTGTCGATTTTGGAAACGATCAGACGTTTGAGTTCCGGTAACGGAAGAACAGCGGGCATTTTCTCTTGCGATAAGAAGGTATATAAACCGATGAAACAACGAAGGCTATCGCCATCTAGGGTCTCGGTTTTCTTTAGAAAGTCAAAGGCTTGTTGAGCCATTTTACGGGCTTTCTCATAAAGCGAGGATTGCGTATCGCCGTAGCGAAGGATAAATCCGGCGAGGTAAGCGCTGGGGTTGTATTTGAACGTCAGTTTATCCGCATGAAATTCCCACCAAATGGCGTGAGGATAGTCGTTATTGGTCGGCACTTGGAAGCGCCACTGAGCGGCTTTTTCATCAAATCCATCGCCGCTTTGCAAATAACGGATGATTTTACGGATCATCGGGTGCATACGGTCGTCAAGACCGATTTCAGTAAGGATTTCCATCGCCCGCCAGGTTTGAATCGGCGAGGAATGCGGGTTCAAGCAGTCGGGTTCCAAAGCATGGCCAAAGCCACCGTCGGGATTTTGAAACGCGAGTAAGCACGTCAAAACATCGGCTTGGCTTCCGTTTTCGAAGTGAAATTTCCAACGGGCCAAATCCAGCGGACGAGCGTGAGCATAAACATAGTCTCGTGCTTTACTTAGATCCATGGGTGACCTCACCTTTGATGCATTCTATGGGCATTTGATCGTCTAATTTGATTATAGGCCACAAACAGCTATTTTCCTAAGGAAATTGAGGCATTTTTTCCAAGTGACGAGATGAAAGACGAGCAAATGGCTCGCTCAAGCAAGAATCCAATTAGGTATTTTTATCGCTTTTTTACCTAATTAGATTTGCTTTTTGGGGTCGTTTCAATTAAACTAACCTTGTATGAAAATATTCAACCTTAATCAAGACGTCCAAAACCTCAACCACCCCATCATCAACACGTTATTGCAAAATATCGAATTTTATCGTGGGAAAGCTTATCCTATGCCGATGATGAAAAAACTCAACCGACTTCACTGTCTCAGCAAACGTCGGAGCACCACCGCGTCAAACGCCATTGAAGCCATTCTAATCAGTCCGACTCGTGAAAAGGAACTCTTCAATCTTGGACTCAGCCCATTAACCTACGAGGACTTTATGCTGACGGGTTATAATCAAGCGCTTGAGACCATTTTCGAAAACAGTGCCTATCAATCCTTGAGTGCTGACTTCGTTTGTGGACTTCATCGAATTCTTTATGACGCGTGGAACCCCGGGTTTGGGGGACGTTATAAACAAAATCAGAATTACATCAAATCAACCGATGAAGAGGGAAAAGATGAAATCATCTTTACGCCCCCTTCTCCTCGCGATACTCCGATGCTGATTGACAATTTGATTTTCCAGTTCAACCTTTATGCCGCCGATCCGACCATCAATCGGCTGCTTTTGATTGCGGATTTCATCCTCAACTTTTTATGTATTCACCCTTTTGATGACGGAAACGGTCGCGTTTCCCGCCTTCTGACCACATTTCTCTTATTAAAATACGGGTACGATTTGGACCGCTACTACTCGTTGTCTTACCTTATTTTGAATTCATCCGAGGATTATTATGCGTCGTTGCATGCCAGTGATCGAGGGTGGAAGGAAAACGACAATCACCCAGAATCTTTCGTTATTTTCATGCTAAAAACAATCTTATCCGGGTATATGAAACTCGATTTTGTCTTGGAGGCAAACCATTTGCCAAAAACCAATGCCAGCGAAAAAACGCTGTTCGTGGTCAACAAAGCAGCAAAGCCTATATCGAAAAATGACATCGAAGAAATCCTCTACTCTCTAGGAAGGGATTCCATCGAAAAGAGTCTTAAACTTCTCTTGAAGGAAAAGAAAATACAAATCGTTCAAAAAGGACGGTATGCTTTATATTTTCATTTTTAGCCAATTAGGTAAAAATCATCCTATTTTACCGAATTAAAAAAATGGGATTCGTTTTCCTATTTTTCGAGCGTTCGCTCCGCAGGTTTTTGGAGTTCTTTGGCACGGCGTTTTCGTTTGCCGCGAATGCCGAAGATGATGGCTAAGGCAATTCCGCCAAGGACTAAGGAGGGGCCGATGATATAAAGCGCCAAAAAGACGCATACCTTCCATGTGAGAACCAAAAAGTCGAAAATAGCTTGCCCAGGATTGATCGGATGGGCCGCTTTGGAAACCGCAAAGTGAATGTTCTCGTCCGGAAGTTCTTCTAAAACCGCTAAAAAAGTTCCGTCGTTTTGCTTTTCAAATGAAATAGAGGAATTGGCTATCTGTTGGTCACTTGGGGGGATGACCTTGAAGGTCAAGTCGCTGATTTCGCCCCATTGTTTTCCAAGATTGGAAACGAAACTGAGGGTGGAAATATTGGGCCAATAGGTCCGATCTTCTCCGTAATGGTAAGGATAGGCCACCGAAAAGGTGTTGCCACTGCCGCTGACGAGTGCGGTCTCAAAAACGACCGTGATGACCCGGTCGGAATACCAGGCATCCTGCATCAAATAATTAAATTGAACGATGGATGAATCTGTCAAAGCGTCGACGAGTTCATATTCCAAAATGTGCGTCGCTTGAGTGAGGTCCAACGGGACCACCGTTTCCACTTGACCTTCTTCGGAATCATACCGGATATGGGTGGCGTAGTGATTCAAACTGGCCTCACTCACCGAAAGCACTTTTTCTCGGAAATTGATGACGGAGCGCGTAATCACGCTATTTTCGTCGAAAGGAACCCGATTTTCCAAGCCTTCGTCAGAGCCAAACGCTTGAACGTTCGACACGTCTTCCCCGAGGACACTGAAGCTCAAATAAGGTTGGTCAACAGAAGGCGTCGCGACCAAGGTCAGGGTTTGGGGACCACTTCCGCTGAAACCGTTCCCGGTAAAGAAAACATTGGGGTCTAAAAGTAGGGATGTGACGGCGGGATCGGCTTGTAAGGTGACGAGTCCCAACTCGGAGGTGACATCGCTTAGATCGAAGCGATACTCGATGACGGTTCGGGTGGCTTCTAGGTGATTTTCTTCGGAAACCGACTGCTCTAAGGCGGTGGCTAACGTCAGATTATCAAAGTCCTGCGTGTTAATAAACGTTTGGGTCGTTTCGCTTTGGCGTTCGGAATAGCGTTTTCCATAATAGGTGTGATAAGGAAGTTCTTGTAGGCCATCCGAAATGGCGATTTCTTTCAGCGGAAAATCAGAAAAGGAATTGACGAATGGGAAGCCCATCTCGATGGTTTTGTCCGTTCCGGAATTGGCAAAGTCATAGTCAGCGGTCAAGTGGCAGGCGCCGGCGCCTTCATCATAAAAAAGGCTATCCTCCGTGTCGCCAAAGTCAAAGGTGAACGCTTCGGTGGCAATCGATACTTCCGGATCGGAGGGTGCAAAAAGATGATAAGCCTTTTCTTCATCGATCTGCACGACGACACCTTGCGTCAGAGCGTCTGCAGAAACTAACGGTGAGGAAGCTGAAAAAGAGGCCAAACCCATGCCAAAAACGAAAAAGGCGAGGCCGAGCATCCGGAAGTTTGCGTTTGTTAAGTGGGACATAGCGGTGTTCCTATCGATACAAAAAGTATAAGCCTTTGCTCGGTATAAGTAAATTTTCTTAGAGAAAATGAAAACGACCCGAAGGCCGTTTTGAATGGGTTGATTGAAGGATTAAGTGTTTTTGGGTTCGGGAATGATGACATTAAGTAAGACGGCGACCAGCGTTGCAATCGCTAACGGGGATATTTGGATGTTACCGATCATGACGCGGAGGAAACTAGCATCCACGGTGTAGTTGGTCGTGGCCCCGATGATATCCGCGGCGACACTCATCGCGCCTAAGCCTAGACCGAGCGCTAAGGTGACGGAAACGACAATCAGGTCTTTGGTTCGTCCGATATCGGCTTTATGTTCGATGAGCATTCTTAAACCCGAGGCACTGATCATACCAAAGAGGATGATCGAAGCCCC
>JACCEE010075989.1_pt1 | contig 10134 bp, 10 predicted proteins | sample 7449931 | NCBI WGS metagenome assembly JACCEE01 (sample SAMN15323457, study PRJNA562643) | freshwater metagenome | isolation source: river surface water | place: USA:Blue River Watershed | collected 2017-08-19
CTGAAAAGCAAGCCGCCAAGTAAGGAGTGACCATGACGGAAGCCAAAACCTCCCTCAAGCGCACCTTGATCGGCAAGGTCGTTAGCGACAAGCGTGCCAAGACCGTGACCGTGCTGATCGAACGTGCCGTCAAGCACGAGCTGTACGGCAAGATCGTCACCAAGTCGAGCAAGTACCACGCGCACGACGAGAACGGCGAATACAAGCTCGGCGACATCGTCGAGATCGCCGAGAGCCGTCCGCTGTCCAAGACCAAGAACTGGGTCGTGACCCGTCTGGTCCAAAAGGCTGGCCTGGTGTAAGCCTTATTCGCTGCCTGCGGGCGCGAACCTGAAAAACGACCGAGAATGCCTCGGTCGTTTTTTTTCGTCCCTGCGCGCCGCGCCGGGCTTCACCATCCGGGCCGCATGCGGCCCATTGCAAGGAAATCACCATGATCCAGGTCGGAGACAAGCTGCCCGCCGCCACCCTGATGGAGTTCATCGACGTCGCCAGCGAGGGCTGCAGCCTCGGCCCCAATCCGGTCGATGTGGCGCAGGCCGCCGCCGGCAAGACGATCGCGCTGTTCGCGGTTCCCGGCGCCTTCACGCCCACCTGCTCGGCCAAGCATGTGCCGGGCTATGTCGAGCAGGCCGCTGCGCTCAAGGCTGCCGGTGTCGATGAGATCTGGTGCGTCAGCGTCAACGACGCCTTCGTGATGGGTGCCTGGGCGCGCGAGCAGCACACCGCCGGCAAGGTGCGCATGCTGGCCGATGGCGACGCGGCTTTCGCCCGCGCCACCGGCCTGACGCTGGACCTCAACGGCAAGGGCCTGGGTCTGCGCAGCAACCGCTATTCGATGCTGGTCAAGGACGGCGTCGTCGTCACGCTCAACGTCGAGGGCCCGGGCCAGTTCGCGGTCAGCGACGCCGCCACGCTGCTGGCCCAGACCCAGTCGGCCTGAATCAGAGCTCGACCATCAGGTAGTGCGCGCCCGGCAGCGGGTTGTGGTAGTAGGGGGCGACCTCGATGAAGCCGCAGTCCTGGTACAGCGCGCGCGCCGCCTCCATGTCGCTGAGCGTGTCGAGCAGCATGCGGTCGAAGCCTGCCTGCTGCGCCAGCAGCAGCGTCTGCTCGACCAGCTGCCGGCCCAGCCGCAGGCCGCGCAGCCCGGGGCGCACGTAGAGCCGCTTCATCTCGCAGGCGTTCGTGTAGTCGCTGCCCGGCAACGGGCGCAGCGCGCAGCAGCCGGCCGGCTCGCCGTTGACGCGCGCCAGCAGCAGCGCGCCGTAGGGCGCCTGGTATTCACCCGGCAAGGTGGCGAGTTCCTGCTCGAAGCCCTGGAAGCCCAGGTCCACGTCCAGGCTGCGCTGGTACTCGCGGAACAGTCCGCGTACCGCTTCCAGCTCGTGGCCGCTGACGATTCCGATCTCGCAGACGGGCTGCGTGCTGATGTCGCTCATGGGCAGGTTTTATACCGCAGCCGGGCCGGCAGGATCAAGCCTGCAGCAGTTGCTCGATCAGCTGGTGCAGCGCGGCGAAGTCGGGCGCGCCGACGTAGCGCTTGACGATCCGGCCCTGCTTGTCCACCAGGAAGGTGGTCGGCGTGAGCTTGACATCACCCCAGCTCCTGGCGAGCTCGCCATTGCGGTCGAGCGCGACCTTGAACGGCAGCTGGCGGCTCCTGCTGAAGTTGAGCACCCATTCGACCGGATCGTAGCTCATCGCCACCGCCACGGTCTCGAAGCCGCGCGCCTGGAACTTCTGGTGCGTGCGGATCAGCTCCGGCATCTCGGCGACGCAGCTGGTGCAGGTGGTGGCCCAGAAGTTGACCAGCGTGACCTGGCCCTTGAGCGTGCTGCCGTCGAGCGTGCTGCCGTCGAGCAGCAGGAAGCGCGAGGCGGGGGCCTGATCCCGGCCACCACAGCCGGCCAGGCTGCCCAGTCCGGAGGCGATGGCCAGTCCCAGCGTCAGGGCCTGGCGACGGTTGGTGATGACGGGCTTCATGTCGTGGTCGTGCGTGATCGTGATGTCCCGATTATCCGATCCGCGCCGATAATCTGCTCCCATGAACGGTATTTTCATCATTGCCCATGCGCCGCTCGCCAGCGCCCTGCGCCAGTGCGTGCTGCATGTGTTTCCCGATGCAGACAGCGCGCTGGTGGCCCTCGATGTCCAGGCAGACGCGGCACCCGAACAGACGCTGGAGCAGGCCCGGGCGCTGCTGAGCCAGCTCGGGACGGCGCAGACGCTGATCCTGACCGACCTGTTCGGCGCCACGCCGTGCAATGTCGCCAGCAAGCTCATCGATGGCATCGACAGCCGGCTGCTGACCGGTGTCAATCTGCCGATGCTGCTGCGTGCGATGTCCTACCGGCACGAGCCACTCGAAACGCTGTCCGGCCGGGCTATGATGGGAGCTTCCCAGGGCATCGTTTCCGTTGCGGGCACGGCGCCGCAGAACCAGTCACGCAGGACCATTCATGATCAAGACCAGCACGACCATCAGCAATAAGCTGGGGCTGCATGCGAGGGCATCGGCCAAGCTCACCAAGCTCGCTGGCAGCTTTCCCTGCGAGGTCTGGCTCAGCCGCGGCGAGCGTCGCATCAACGCCAAGAGCATCATGGGCGTCATGATGCTGGCTGCAGGCAAGGGCTCCGAGGTGGTGCTCGAGACCGATGGCGAGCAGGAGCGCGAGGCGATGGACGCGCTGCTGGCCCTGATCGATGACAAGTTCGGAGAAGGCGAGTGACGTTTTCGGTCCAGGGACAGGCGGTATCGCGCGGCGTCGCGATCGGCCGCGCGGTGCTGGTGGCCTCCAGCCGGCTCGATGTGGCGCACTATTTTGTCGCGCCGGAGCAGGTCGAGTCCGAGCTGCAGCGTCTGAGCGATGCGCGCGCGCGCGTGATCGCCGAGCTGCAGCGCACGCAGCAGGTTCTGCTCAAGACCGAGGCGCGCGAGGCGCACCAGGAGCTCAATGCGCTGCTCGACGTGCACCTCATGCTCCTGGAGGACAAGCAGCTGCAGGAAGGCGTGAGCTACTGGGTGGTCGAGCGCCACTACAACGCCGAATGGGCGTTGACCTCGCACCTGGAACAGATCGCCAAGCAGTTCGACGAGATGGAGGACCCCTATCTGCGCGAGCGCAAGGCGGACCTCGAACAGCTGACCGAGCGCATGCTGCGCCAGCTGCGCGGCGTCGAGTCCCCGGTGACTGGCGCTGCTCCGGCGGCTGGCCGCGACGAGCCGCTGGTGCTGATCGCGCATGACCTGTCACCGGCGGACATGCTGCAGTTCAAGCAGAGCGTGTTTGCCGGTTTCGTCACCGACGTCGGCGGCAAGACCTCGCACACCGCGATCGTCGCGCGCAGCATGGACATACCGGCCGTGGTCGGTGCGCGCAGCGCGAGCCAGCTGGTGCAGCAGGACGACTGGGTCATCATCGACGGCGATGCCGGCATCCTGATCGTCAATCCGTCGGAGACCGTGCGCCTGGAGTACGAGTTCCGCCAGCGCGAGATCACGCTGCTGCGTGGCCGGCTCTCGCATATCAAGAACACGCCTGCCGTGACGCTGGACGGCGAGCGCGTCGAGCTGCTGGCCAACATCGAGCAGCCGGCCGACACGGTGCCGGCGCTCTCGGTCAGCGCGGTCGGTGTCGGCCTGTTCCGCACCGAGTTCCTGTTCATGGGCCGCGAAGGCAAGCTGCCCGACGAGGAGGAGCAGTACCAGGCCTACCGTACGGCGGTCGAGGGCATGCATGGCCTGCCGGTCACGATCCGCACCGTCGATGTCGGCGCCGACAAGCCGCTTGACAGCCGCTCCCGCGACGATCACCTGAACCCGGCGCTGGGCCGGCGCGCGATCCGCTGGAGCCTGGCGGAGCCGGCGATGTTCCTGACCCAGCTGCGCGCCATCCTGCGCGCGGCCGTGCATGGCAAGATCAACCTGCTGTTCCCGCTCGTCGCGCACCGGCACGAGATCCTGCAGATCAAGGACATGGTGGCCCGGGCGCGCCAGCAACTCGACCTGCGCGGCGACGTGCACGGCCCGGTGCGTCTCGGCGCGATGATCGAGGTGCCGGCGGCGGCGATGACGGTGCCGATGTTCCTCCGGCATTTCGACTTCCTGTCGATCGGTACCAACGACCTGATCCAGTACACGCTGGCCATCGACCGTGTCGATGAGAGCGTCTCGCACCTCTACGACCCCTTGCACCCCGCGATCCTGCAGCTGGTGGCCAGCACCATCGCCGAATGCCGGGCGCAGGGCAAGTCGGTCAGTGTCTGCGGCGAGATGGCGGGTGATCCGGCCATGACTCGGCTGCTGCTCGGCCTGGGCCTGCGCAGCTTCTCGATGCATCCGTCGCAGATCCTGGCTGTCAAGCAGCAGATCCTGCGTGCGGACACGCGCAAGCTGCGTGCCTGGGCCCAGGAGGTGGTGGGCAGCGAGAACCCCTCGGCGCACATGGCCGGATCGACAATCTGATTTTGCTACACTGAATCCCATCATCCTGGGTGTAAAACCAGGAGACAGGGGGATTCATGACAACAAGCATTTCGCCGTCCGCAGCGGGACGGCCAGGCATGGACGACGAGCTGCTCGCCTGCCTGCTGATCCTGGCGCGCAGCCATGGCGAGACCGTGAGCGCCGATGCGGTGCTGGCGGGCCTGCCGCTGGAGCAGGGGCGGCTCACGCCCTCGCTGTTCGAGCGCGCCGCGCACCGTGCCGGGCTGGCCAGCCGCGTGGTGCGTCAGCCGCTGGCCGCGCTCAAGTCCGAGCTGTTTCCGGCCGTGCTGCTGCTGCAGGGCAACCGGACCTGCCTGCTGGTCGGCCGCTCCGCCGACGGCCGCAGCGTGCAGCTGGTCCATCCCGAGCTCGGCGAGTCGCCGCTGTCGCTGCCGATCGAGCAGGTCGAGCCCAGCTACAGCGGGCGCGCCATCTACGCCCGGCCCCGGCTGCGCTTCGATGCGCGCAGCCCCGAAGTCAGCGCCGGCCGCCACGGCCACTGGTTCTGGAGCGTGATCGCCGACAACCGCGCGCTCTATCGCGACGTGCTGCTGGCAGCCTTGCTGAGCAACCTGTTCGCGCTCGCGATGCCGCTGTTCACGATGAACGTCTATGACCGCGTGGTGCCGAACCAGGCCTTCGACACGCTGGCCGCGCTCGCGGTCGGACTCCTGCTGGTGCTGGTCGGCGACCTCGTGCTGCGGCTGTTGCGCAGCCGCTTCGTCGATCTCGCCAGCAGCCGTGCCGACGTCAGGCTGTCGGCGCGCATCATGGAGCGCGTGCTCGGCATGCGCATGGAGCAGCGCCCGGCCTCGGCGGGCTCCTTTGCTGCCAATCTGCGCGCCTTCGAGTCGGTGCGCGACTTCATCGGCTCGGCGACCGTGGTCGCCTTCATCGACCTGCCGTTCGCGCTCATCTTCCTGCTGGTGACGGCCTGGATCGCCTGGCCGATGCTGATCCCGCTGCTGACGGGTACGCTGCTGCTGCTGGCTTACGCGCTGGCCGTGCAGGGCCGCATGCACCAGCTCGCCGAGACCACCTACCGTGCCAGCGCCCAGCGCAACGCGACGCTGGTCGAGAGCCTGGTCGGCTTCGAGACCGTCAAGGCGCTCGGCGCCGAGGCGCCGCTGCAGCGCAAGTGGGAGAAGAGCGCCGCGCTGCTGGCGCGCATCGGCGCCCAGCTGCGCCTGCTGTCGTCGAGCGCGAGCAACGGTTCGGCCTTCGTGCAGCAGCTCGTCAACCTCGTGGTCCTGATCCTGGGCGTCTGGCTGATCGCCGCGCATGAGCTCACCATGGGCGGGCTGATCGCCTGCACCATGCTGGCCTCGCGCGCGATGGCGCCGATCGGGCAGGTCGCCGGCCTGCTGGTGCAGTACCACACCGCCGCCACGGCACTGACCTCGCTCGACGCGCTGATGCAGCGCGAGGTCGAGCGCCCCGACGCCGGCTTCACCGCGCGCGGCAGCCTCAAGGGGGAGATCGAGTTCCGCGACGTCAGCTTCCAGTATCCGGGCCAGGCGACGCCGGCGCTGCGCAACGTCAGCTTCCGCATCCGGCCCGGCGAGAAGGTCGGCATCCTGGGTCGCATGGGTTCGGGCAAGACGACGATCGAGAAGCTCGTGCTCGGCCTGTACCGGCCAACCGCCGGCGCCGTGCTGATCGACGGCATCGACCAGCGCCAGATCGATCCGGCCGAGCTGCGGCGCCAGATCGGCTATGTGCAGCAGGACGTGATGCTGTTCTACGGCACGCTGCGCGAGAACATCGCGCTGGCAGCGCCGCTGGCCGATGACGCCGAAGTGATCCGCGCCGCCAGGATCGCCGGCTTGCTTGAGCTGGTCAACCAGCATCCGCAGGGTTTCGAGATGCAGGTGGGCGAGCGCGGCGAGTCGCTCTCCGGCGGCCAGCGCCAGAGCGTGGCGATCGCGCGTGCGCTGCTGGGCGATCCGCCCCTGCTGCTGCTCGACGAGCCGACCGCGGCGATGGACCATGCCAGCGAGGAGGCGCTCAAGCGCTCGCTGGCCGACCATGGACGCGGCAAGACGCTGCTGCTGGTCAGCCACCGCAGCTCGCTGCTCGATCTGGTCGAGCGCCTGATCGTGATCGACTCCGGCCGCATCGTTGCCGACGGTCCCAGACAGCAGGTGATGGCGGCGCTGCGCCAGGGCCAGATCGGAAAGGCGGCATGATGGTCGAAGACAAGTCGAAGTCCCTTGCGCGTCGTGGACGCTGGGGCGCTGCGCTGCGTCGTGCCAGCGACCGTTGCTTCGCTGGCTGGCTGGCGCGCCTGGCGCCCGGGGAGCGCGAGACCACCGACTGGGCCGGCGACGCCGATTGGGCGCAGCTGCAGCAGGAGCCGCTGCGGGCACGCATGCTGCTGCGCATCGCCGGCCTGCTGGTCGTGCTGCTGCTGGTCTGGGCCGCCCTGGCCCAGGTCGATGAGGTCACGCGCGGCGAGGGCAAGGTGGTGCCGACCAGCCAGGTCCAGGTGATCCAGAGCGTGGACGGCGGCGTGGTCGAGGAGATCCTGGTGCGCGAGGGCCAGGTGGTCGAGGCGGGCCAGCTGCTGCTGCGCGTCGATCCGACCCGCTTCCAGTCGAACCTGGACGAAAGTCGCGCCAACCAGCTCGCACTGCAGGCCAAGGCGCTGCGGCTCAAGGCGCTGACGCGCGGCGGCGCCTTCAGTCCGCCGCCCGAGCTCGAGCGCGATGCGCCTGAAATCGTCGCCCACGAACTGCGCCTGTACGAATCCAAGCGTGATGAAATGGCCAACCAGGTCTCGATGGCGCGCAACCAGTTGTCGCAGCGGCAACAGGAGCTCAACGAGGCGCGCGCGCGCCAGGCGCAGGCGCAGCGCGGCCTGGAGCTGCTGCAGAAGGAGCTCAGCGCCACCCGCCCGCTGGTGCGCACCGGCGCGGTGTCCGAGGTCGAGATCCTGCGGCTCGAGCGCGACCTCGCGCGCCTGCGCGGCGAGCGCGAGCAAGCCGAGGCCCAGATCGCGCGCGTGCAGGCATCGGTCGCCGAGGCGCAGCGCAAGATCGACGAGGTCCAGCTGAGCGCACGCAACCAGATGAGCACCGAGCTGTCCGACACCCTGAGCAAGCTGTCGGCGCTCAACGAGGGCGGCCGGGCGCTGGCCGACAAGGTGGCCAAGGCCGAGATCAAGTCACCCGTGCGCGGCACCGTCAAGCGCCTGCTGGTCAACACGGTCGGCGGCGTGGTCCAGCCCGGCAAGGAGGTGATCGAGATCGTTCCGCTCGACGAGGCGCTGATCCTGGAGGCGCAGATCGCGCCGCGCGACATCGCCTTCCTGCGTCCGGGGCTGGCGGCCACGGTCAAGTTCACCGCCTACGATTTCGCCATCTACGGCGGACTCGATGCCGTGGTCGAGAACATCGGCGCCGACTCGGTGCTCGACCCCAAGGGCAACGCCTTCTATCTGGTGCGACTGCGCACGCGCAAGGCCTTGCTGGGCGACCAGCTGCCCATCATACCGGGCATGGTGGCGCAGGTTGACATCATGACCGGCAAGAAATCGGTGCTGTCCTATCTGCTCAAGCCGGTATTGCGCGCCAAGGCCAACGCCTTGTCAGAGCGTTGAGATGGGCCGCCATCATTTCCTGCTGCCGGACTCCTGCGCCCCCTGGACGCTGCCACCCCGGCGCTGGTCGCAGGCCTTTCCCGACGGGCAGGCCCGTGATTGGGCCGCGCTGCGGCATGCGCTGCCGGCCGACGACATCGTCTGGGTGCCGGCGCTGCGCGATGACTGGTGGGGCCGTGCTGCCGGGCTGCTGCGGATGCAGCCGGGTTGCCGGGTGGTCGTGCTGAGTCCGGCGCCTGGCGAAACCGAGGGCCTGCAGGCGCTCGACGCCGGCGCCCGTGGCTATTGCCATCTGCAGGCGGTGCCGACGCTGCTGCGCGAGGTGGCACAGGTGGTCGGTCTCGGCGGACTCTGGGTCGACCCGGAACTGGTGCAGCGCCTGGTGGCCGCCACGCGCGGGCTGCCGCAGGGCCGGGTCCCGCCGCCCATCGCCCTGCCGCTGTCCGAGCGCGAGTCCCAGGTGGCGCGCGCCGTGGCCCGCGGCCACACCAACCGCGAGGTGGCAGAGCAGCTGCACATCACCGAGCGCACTGTCAAGGCGCACCTGGGCTCGGTGTTCGAGAAGCTCGGCGTGCGCGACCGCGTGCAACTCGTGCTGCAACTCGCGCAGGCGCAGAGCCGGAGCCAGAGCCAGAGCCAGCCCGACAGCTGACGCTGCCGGACTTCCTTTCCGCCCGGCGCGGCTTCACCTGGGCCCATCCCGCCCTGCTTTGGATAGTATTATCCTGGTACTTGTGTGATGAAAACTGTACTCAAGTCCAATTTGCAAATCCTGGTTGGTCCCCTAGCCTGCTCCCAGGTTGAACAGGGAGAATCGAATGGACCAGATTGCACAAGTGGTCGTCCTGAGCGGGAACGCCGTCGTCGTCGGTCTCGATGGCGCCACGCGTTCGCTCAGACCGGGGGACGTGATCGAAGCCGGCGCGCTGCTGCGCACGCTCGCCGGGGCCAGCGTCGAGCTGTTGCTGAACGATGGCCAGGTTCTGCATCTGGCCGCCGGCCAGGAACTGCGTCTGGATGACAGTCTGGCGCAGACCGAGACCCCGACAGCGCAGGAGTCCGCGCTCCAGCTGCAGACGCCCGAGGCGGTGCTGCAGTTGCTGCAGCAAGGTGGCAATCTGGATCAGGCACTCGAGGCCACGGCAGCCGGAGCGGGGGCCGGTGGCGGCGGCGATGGCAGCAGCTTCGTGCGCCTGCTGCGCATCGTCGAGGGGGTGGAGCCGCTGAGCTACGAGTACGGCATCGGCGGGCTGCCGCAGATCGAGGATGTCGAGCCGGGCAGCGTGACAACGATCGAGGACGGCCAGCCCGTGGCGCTGACGCTCAGCGGCACGACCTCGGTGAGCGAGGGCGGCACGGCGACCTACGCGATCAGGCTCGATGGCGTGCTGGGGGCGGGGCAATCGGTGACGATGACGCTGGACTCGGTCTCGGGAACGGCGACGGAAGCGATCGACTTCGCCCGGCTGGTCTCGGGCGCCCTGGTGGCGGGGAGCGGGCTGACACTCGGTGGCGTCAGCACCGATGCGACGACCGGCGCGGTGACTTTCACGGTGACCAACAGCAGCGGCAGCGACATCGCGGCGGGCGCGACGCTGGTGAGCGTGAGCCTCGGCACGGTTGACGATCCATGGGTGGAAGTCAGCGAGAGCTTCACGGTGACCTTGAGCAGCGCGGTGGCGGTGAGCGGCTCGCCGGTGACGACGACGATCAACGATGACGACCTGCCCGTGGTCTCTATCGCCGTCACTCCGGCGAGCGTGAACGAAGACGGCGCGACACCGCTGACGTACCGGGTCAGCCTGGACCAGGTTTCGGTGAGCGACACGGTGGTGACGATCGCGCTGGGCGGCACCGCGACGCCGGGCCAGGACTACGGCATCACGGGCCTGGACGGCCTGGTCACACGCACGGTGACGATCCCCGCCGGCCAGTGGGGCGTGAGCTTCAGCGCCGACCCGACGGCGGACGCGATCGACGAGCTCGACGAGACGGTGGTGGCGACGATCACGGCAGCGAGCGGGGCGCAGATCAGCACCACGGC
>JACCEE010925820.1_pt1 | contig 10134 bp, 4 predicted proteins | sample 7449931 | NCBI WGS metagenome assembly JACCEE01 (sample SAMN15323457, study PRJNA562643) | freshwater metagenome | isolation source: river surface water | place: USA:Blue River Watershed | collected 2017-08-19
ATGAATCCGAGTTTTTCGAAGGTGATGGTTCCCGCGTGGGTTCCCCAACCGCCGAAGTGCAAGTGCATGTGTTGGAACGCGTTGATGTTGAATCCGGAGGCAATCAAGTCGACGTAAATGACTTGGGTCTCGGCGGTCAACACGATGTCGGCGAGTTTGGTGCCGTTGATGTCGACTAAGCTGCCATTGGCATACATCGTCGCACCGCCGGCTTCGATACGGAAGTTATCGAATTGGGCCGCACCGTCGTTATGGACTTGCAAAGCAAGGTAACGTCCGGGGTTGGCAGCGTAGAGATAACCACCATAGGTGTAATCGGCGTTGTTGAAGGTGACCGCAAAGCCGGCTTCGTCAACCCAACGGGTATATTCACTGGCTTCGGCTTTGTAACCTTTGACGTCACTCACGGTGATGACACCATTGCCGGTTCCGAAATCGCCAAAGTGGAAGTGCATATGGTCGGCGATGATGGTATAACCGGAAGCGACAAGGTCGATGACGATCGTGCGCGGTTCAACCGTTAAGGTCGGATCGGAGATCGGTAAGCCATCAACGCCGATGAGGGCATTGTCTTTTCCCCAAAGGGTAAGGCCACTGTATTGCAAACGGAAGGATTGTAAGCTGCTCGCTCCGTCGCCGGTAAAGGTCACGGAGAGGTAACGGCAGAGGTCGCCATTATAGCCGCCGTACATATAGACATAACCACCGCTGGTGATGTCGGCAGTACCGCCACTACCAATCGCGAAGGAGGCGGACATATCGATGCCGGCTTCATTGGCATTGGCGAAGAAGATGGAATCGATCAAGAGTTTGCCGGTGCCGCTGTAGTACATATCGACGATGTCGCCGACAGGCAATCCGGTTTCTTCCATATCAACGATGACATAGGTATAACCATTCGCATCGATGTACGGGTAGGTCGTATCGGCTAAGGACGGAATGCTTAAACCGAAAGCACTCTTCCAGGTGTTGGCATAGACGACGCTGGTGCCAGAACCTTGGACACGGAAATTATCCAGGTTGGCGCCATCGGTAGCTTTCATGACGAAGACGAGGTATTGATAGCCCGTATTCGCACGGATGCTAGCTTCTTTGAATTGGATGTATTCGCCGGTGGCAAGGGTCGTCGCATCGATGGTCACGTGACCGTCGGCGATGGATACTTTTTCACCATGGCTATACGAGAGCGCGAAGTTGATCCCGACACTGGTGTTGACTGGGTTGGTCGAGGACGCTTCGTAGTTGCCGTCGAAACCGGATTGCGTGCGGTTGAAATCATCGAACACGACGTAATCTTCGGTATCCAAATACGGATATTGTTTGACGGCTTCTTTGCTGATGAGGTTGGAGAAGAACAGATGGTTGATGCTCATCTTGGTCGATGAGGCAATTTCCAAACCGATGACACCACTGCCTAAGCCCGATTGAGCAAAGTTGATGATGACATTGCGGTAGGAACGCATGGTTCCCGGAAGCGGATTGCCTTCAGCGTCTTTGAGAGCACTACCAGCAACCGCGGCTCCGACACCCGTGGAGGTGACCGGTTTGACGGTAGTTCCGGTCATGTCGCCTTTGATCGAGGCTACGATATTTTCGTAACCATCGGCATTCGCGGCATTGGAGACTTGATAGGTGGTACCACCGGTGAGCGTGACGTTGCGTTTCACGATCGAACCGACGGAACCTCTCCACCAGCAGTTGGCATCGGCCGTGCCGACGTTGGCGCGGTTGAAGTCATCCAGCACGGTGACATCGCCGGCTTTGATGATGGAGACTTTTTCCAGAGCCAGCTTGACGCTGACGCCGGTGTTAACCATAAGGTGTAAGCCTAAGACTTGATTCAAAACTTTGGTTCCGGAGTTGGTTGAGGTGCCCTTGAGAACGTATTCAACCAGGTCATCCGAAATGCTGTTGTTGAGATCAATGACGTAGTCTTGATACTCGGCAGAAATGGCGGGTAAAGGTTCGGCATCGCCATCCAACAATTCAGAGAACGGGAGTTGATAGACATCCCAGTTATCGTCACCGCGGAGGCCGAGTTTGAGGTCGCTGAGTTCCAATGAGCCGGCCGCAAGTTTGAGACGGAATGCGATTTGATAGGTTTCGAGATCGTAACTGCCGGTGGCGTATTTGTAGACCGCGCCATCAGGAGTGTCGCCCGTACCGGCGGTATTAACCAACAAATACGGTGTACCTAAATAGGTACCGGTGCCCGTTCCCGCCATCGTCGCGCCACTGAAATCATCCAGCGGTTTGTCGAAGAGTTCATTATAGTCGCGGGTGGTCGTGGGCGTTTGGTCTTCAAAGGTGGGATCGGGATCCGAATCTTCGACGACCAAGAGTTCCGAGCTCGAGGAACTGGATTCGCTGGAGCTTTCGGAAGAGGATGAGGACGAACTGCTTGAACTCGACGATGAGGACGAGCTGCTCGAACTCGACGAGGAAGATGATTCTTCCTCACTGGATGTTCCTTCGGAACTGCTGGAGGGCGTTACGCCGCAGGCAGTGACCAGTCCGAGGGTTGCCAGTAAAATCAACAGGCTACTTCTCTTCATATTTTCTACCTCCTATGATGTGTGAAATATGAAACTATGATCCATAGACGCTGAGTTCGGATATTTGGGCACCATATCCACCCACGGCGCTATTAGATGCAAACACGAGCTTGATGAACCGGGCATTGGCCGGGCTCGCCAAGGATAAGGCCACCATGTTACCGGCGGTCGGGTCAAATAGATAATCCGTCGCGGGAATTAAGCTTGTGAAGGTTGTGTTCACAGAGCTGTATTCCGCGTTGCTGCTGCTGATCAAGATGGCAATGTTTTGTGTCCGGGCATCCCACAACAAGGACGGGGGCAGGCACATGACGATGTATTGGATGGCGTAGACGTTTCCCATATCGATGACGAAGAACGCCGGTAAGCCATCGGATTCGTAATAAGAGGTTCCGCCGGTTTCGCCATCGGTAATCTTACTGGTGGGATAGACGTCCGCGTGCGGGGTTCCATCCACCACCGGTTTGTTGTAGGTCAAACTCGGGGAATAGAATTGGATTTCGGCCAACTCGACATAGGGCATCGCGGTGAAGCCGTTGGTCCTAAAGATACGCAGTTGCAGCCCTTGATATTGTTGGGCGGTCACGTTGATATCGATGCAGTTGCCGCTTTGAGGGCTTAATGAGTAGGTTTTCGAAGAAAGAATACGGACATATTTGTCAGAAACGGTTTGATCGGTTTTGAGTTTTCTTCCCCACACTTGGATTTCGGTTTCGTAGGAGAAGGCATTATCTTCTAAGCCTAAGATGCGGATTTGACCGACATACTTGAGCGCGTCGAATTCAACGGTCAATCCAGCGAATTCTTTGTCTTCACCGGTCCAGGCTTTGGATTTCCAGGTCGTCAGACGGTTTCCGTCGATGGCCGAAGCGGCTAAATGCCCAGTCACCTCGTTAGCACCGGTGCCATCATCCACGGGGGTGGTCGAGACATTGCCGACGCCGTGGGTGGCGGTCGACGTGAAGTTTCCGCTGGCAGCGATGCCGGCGTAAGAAAGTCCACCGGAGAGCCAAGCGAAGTCGGGAACAATCAAGCCTTCTTGGGCAACGTTTTCGACGTTTTCGTAGGTGATAGTCTCACTCGTGAGATTTAACTTATAAGGAAGCGTGGTGACCGCGCCATGGACTTCATTGGCGGCGTAGTCGTAGCTTAATCCGCTGACGAACTCGTTCGTTACGAGGTGAAGTTGGGTCCCCGAGGAAACGCCGGTGCCTTCAATCGAAATGTTATTGAAACTAACGTTTTTAACGGACGATTCCGCCGATTCGCCATGAATCCGGGAAATCACGGTGTCCGCCAGGTTTAAGACCTTAATATTATCGAAGGTGACGCCGTCGACATTGCCGCGGATACCCGAAGATTTGGTCCACTCAATGCTGTAGGCAATGACGATATCGATGAGGAAGTCGTTCTCGCCGTCGGTCCGGTCGTCGCCGAGCATTTGCCCGTCTTCGATCGTGATGTTTTGATAGGTGACGTTGGTAATCAGGGCATCGTCGCAGTTATGGATGCTCATCGCCGGTTTATGGAAGTTATGGATCACGGTGATGTTGCGGAAGGTGATGGCGTCCATCGTCGCTCCGTAGGTTTCGTAGCCGACTTCCATCGATTGGGCCAAATCGGTCCAAACGGTGACGCCGTCAAAAACGACGTTGGAAGTATTGCCGCGGTCGACGTTTTTGACCACCAGGGAGTCGTCCCAGGAACGGACGAAGCCACCTTTGACCAAGACATCGCTGCAGGATTGCACGGAAATGCCGTCGCCGTTGGCGCGGGCCGTGATGATTTTGACGTTATCCAAGGTAATATGGCTGGATTTGTATAAGGCCATTGTCCACCCCGCGGGATCCAAGAAAGCGATGCCTTCGATGGTGACGTTGGTGGAACTGCGGATTTCGATGGGGATGGTGTATTGGTTTTCGGAGGTACGGTCATAAAGCAGACCGCTGATGATGCCACGTCCGCGAATCGTCAAGTTATCGACGCCTTCGCTACGGATTTGGCCAAAAACGAAAGCCCCACCGGCAAGATAAACGGTCGTGTTGCTGGTCACGGGAATCGCGCCGGCATCATACATACCAGGACCCAAATAAAGCGTTCCTTCAGGAACATTTTCGGGATCCACCGGATCGGTTTCGAGAGGGTTGGCGAATAAATGGATGGCGGTTTTAAAATCGTCATTGTATTCGATGGTGTAGTTGGCGCTGTAATCCAAATCGAATGAAATCACGTTGCCACTGATTTCGGGAACGATCGCATACGCCAAAGGACGCACCACGGCGCTGGTCAGGGTGGCTACGTCATGAACGGTGACGTCGACATGGACACGGCCTTCAAAATCAAAGCTGGCGACGGGGGCGACATCGGTGGAATACGAAAAGGTAAAACTTCGGGCGTGGTTCACGCGCGTTTCATAAACAAACAAGTCATGGCCTTCGACCGCGATGTCGACTTTGGATGAACTTTCGAGCAGTTCGGGACCTTCATAGGTGACTAGTTTGGTTTGGTTGACTTCATTATCAGGGGTGATAAAAGTATTCGGGTCCAAGATGTTTTCACTCGTGGAACTCGAATTTTGGGAACTGGAAGAGGAAGAGCTCGAGGTTCCGCCGCAACTGGCAAGCAAGAACACCGGTAAGACAAATAAAGCCAATCGGTTCTTCTTCGTAAGCATGATGAATAGACCTCCAACAATCAATTTAATTATAAAAAATTCCTTAAGGACAATAAAATATGTCAAAACTGCTAAAAGGGTAGAGGATACTGCAAAACAAAAAGAAAAAAAGGGGAAGCGCCCCTTAATCGATGGAAACGGTTACATTCTCGGTAAATGAGGAAAGTTCGTTTTCATCCCACGCCCACACATAGTTGGCGCCGGTGATGGAAGCCCCATCGTCCGCGAGGGTGATATCTTCGGTATACCCATTCGTGGTCAAGTAGGCATAATCCGAGGTTAGGCGTTGGGTTTTGATTTGGATATTCTTCATCGAAACATGGCGAACGTAATGCGTTGTCCCGGAGTAGGCGCTTCGGGTATCCACGCACCCTTTGACTTCGATCGGGATATTAGGATTGCCATCCAAAACAAGAATGTTTTCGACAAGGACGGTATCCATGCTTCCTAACGCGGTCGTCGTGTGCTGATCGGACCAGTTAGCATTCCATGCGATGTTAAACTGAATCAATTGTTTGTTCGTCCCGGCATCCCCACCGCCCATCGAAGCGGCTTCGACGGTGATGTTGCGATAGACAATACGTTGGATGTCGGCGTTATTGGCGTTATGGATGCTGATGACCGGTTTATGAAAATTATGGAGGACGGTGATGTCTTCGAACGTCACATCTTCCAAAACTTGCCCGACCGTCTCATAACCGATTTCCATGGATTGGGCCAAATCGGTCCATAAGACACAGTTTCGGAAGGTGATGTTTTTCGTTGTCCCATGCAGGGAGCGGTTATTCCAGCGGGGATAGTTTTTGACGACCAGGCTATCATCCCAACTCCGGACAAAAACATTGGTCACGTCGATGTTTTGACACGATTGCAGCGAAATCCCGTCACCGTTGGAACGGGAGGTGATGATGTTGATGTTGTCGATCGACGAATCGGTATCGAAATACCAGTTGACGGTCCATCCGGCGGGATCAAAGATTGAGAAATCCTTAAAGACGATGTTCGAACAATAATCAAAGTCGATGGGGATAAACGCGGTATTGCCGCTGGGTTGGCCGGCAATTCGCGGGAACGTCGAACCATCGATGATGCCCCCACCGAGGATTTGGATGTCGGTTTGTGAGTAAGCTTCGAATCTTCCGCGCACGACAGCGCCATAATCCAAATAGACGATTTGGTGACTGGATAAGGTGACCGTCGAATCGCCAGCCAAACGCGAATCATTAGCCGCAGTATGGAGTCCCGGTCCAAAATAGAGAACATTCGAAGCCTCTGTATCGATTCCATCGTCTTCGAAAGAATTCACGAACAAATGGATCGTTTTGCTCCGATCGCCATTAGGTTCAAGGGTGTATTTGCCTGTGTTATTGAGGGTGAACGAAAAAGAATTTTCGGCGAGGTTGAATGTTGGAGTGATACCGGCAGCCTTTGGCCGAATGACGGTAAAGGTTGAGGATAACGCATAATGGCATTTCACCGTCACAAGGGCTTTTCCTTCAAGACGGATAATCGCAGCCCCGTTATCGACACGGTTGGGGGCTAAACCATCCCACGTTTGCGATAGATTGATTTTTACCGCCATCAAATCGACGGGTGTTTCGCCAATGAAAAGTTCGGCGTCTTGATACGCGTTAACGCCTTCGGGGAGCGAATAAACATGAACACGGCTTGGTTGCATAACGACCTCACTGGAAGAACTGGATAGGGAAGAGGAATTCTCAGAAGAGGAACCGGATTGGGAGGAAGAGGATTCGGAAGGGGAAACGGAACAGCCCACTAAAAGGAGGACGATCCCGAATAATGTGAAGCGATGAGACATGGTGTTCTCCTTTCAAGGGAATGATAGCATCTTTGCTTTCTTTTTCGATAGTGTCCAAAACGAGTCTTTGGCCTTTGCATAGCAAACCGACCCGAACGATGGAAAAAATAGCAGAAAAGCCCCCTTGTTTCCAAGAGTTGTTTGACATACTTTGAAAGCACCTTAAAATGAAATTAGGAGCGTGATCATTATGGAAATCAATAAGAACCGATACGAGAAGATGATTTACCGTCGCTGCGGGACCTCGGGTCTCAAATTACCCGTCTTGTCCCTTGGCATGTGGTACAACTTCGGTGAAGTCAACGACTATGAGACGTGCAAAGCAATTATCCTCGAAGCGTTCAATCACGGGATCACCCACTTTGACCTTGCCAATAACTATGGACCCCCGCCGGGAAGTGCGGAACGAACACTCGGAAGAGTCCTCAAAGAAGGCCTCGTCGAATACCGCAACGAAATCATCATTTCAACCAAAGCCGGTTATTGGTGTTGGGATGGACCTTACGGCGATGGCGGTTCACGCAAATACCTGATCTCTTCGTTGGATCAATCCTTGAAAAACCTCGGCATTCCCTATGTCGATATCTTCTATCACCACCGCTTTGACGCCCAAACCGACTTGCATGAAACGATGTCGGCGTTACGGGATATCGTCCTCAGCGGCAAAGCCCTTTATGTCGGTTTGTCCAACTATGGTTCCGCGGATTTAAAGAAAGCCCATGCCATTCTTGAAGAACTTCATGTTCCCTATGTCATCACTCAACCCAGCTACTCGATGCTGAACCGTTGGACCGAATACGATGGTTTGTTGAACACCCAATTCGACCTTTTGCATCGCGGGACGATTTGTTTTAGTGCCCTCGAACAAGGTCTATTGACCAACAAATACATTGACGGCATTCCTGAAGATTCCAGAGCCAAAAATAAAGACCTCCATGTCTCAACGCCGGCGGATGTCACCGAAGATGTCGTGCAAGCCCTGAAAAAACTCGACGTCATCGCCAAAAGCCGCGGACAATCCATTGCTCAAATGGCGTTGGCGTGGGTGCTCCGCGATCCCCGCATGACCTCCACCCTCATCGGTGTCCGGACATTGCCTCAGTTGTATGAAAACCTCAAAACCCTCGATCATTTGGATTTCACCCAACATGAACTTGAGGAAATCGAATTCGCGTTGAAATAAAACAAAAAGACGGCGACCCCTCGGTCACCGCCTTTTTTATTCGCCTTTCATGCCAACAAAGGCTGTTTCTTTTTGAAGTGCTTCCATCGACAGAGCGACGGATTCACCGATTGCGGCATCCAAATCATCGAAGGTGACACCCAAATCGAGGCAACCCAGTTCTTTTGGAATAAAGAATTCGGTGGTCATCGCATCAGTGAACTTAACCATTTTCAAGCCCCCGTCGATGCCTTTTTCCTTTTGTTCTTTTTCGACTTTTTTCATACCCAAACGGAACATCCAAGTGGGTAAGATTTTGATTTTCTTCTTTTCAACGCCCATATGTTTATGGAACAACTTCAGCATTTCCGGCCACGTGAGATTAAACCACCCGATCGGATAGGCTTTGCCTCCGACGTTCCGTTCAAGCGCACCAGCCATCGCTTCACCGACTTGGCGGACGGTGACCATCGCGGTCCCGCCTTGACACCAATAGGTGGTATGCTTCATTTTTTGAATCATTTCGACCAAGAAAGTCCAAACCGGTTTACGCCCTTTTTGGGCACCAAAGATGTAAGGCAGTTCGAGCACGGCCACATCGGTTCCGTCGGTGGCAAAAGAAAGTGCCATTTCTTCTTGGACTTGACGGGACCGTATATAGGGGTGTTCTTCCGCGAGTTTAAGCTGAGGCATTGCTTTGTTGAAATAAGCAAAGTAAGAACCGCAAACGACGATATGGCTGACGCCTTCAAGTTTTGCTAAGGCCAAAATCCGTTCTAAGGGTTTGATGTTATATTTTTCGTACATGTCATAAATCGGGGCTGGACCTTCCAGGCGCTCATCGACCCCGGCGGCGAAAATGAGGCCGTCGCAACCTCGGAAATGTTCTCTTAGTTGCTCATCGGTAAGGGTGAGGTAACTGCCAAAGGAAAGCTTCATTTCTGGCGGCAAAAGTGCCCCGGATGGAACCGGAGGCAATGCCAAAGCACTCACTTGATGGCCGCGTTTGATCAGTTCACTCGCCGCCGCAGAACCTAATAGGCCGGTTCCGCCAATGATGAAAACTTTCATGGCATCCACCCCATTCAACGACACATGGCTATCTTCTTTATAACCGAATCAGCGACGTTTGAAAAGACCCCCGCCACCACTGGAACCTCCGCCGGCTTTCACCATACCGAAGCCTCCAGCCATCATCGTCAAGGCTGCGAAAGCCCAAAATAAGATTTTGTCCGCTGACCAACCACCAAAGGATAAAAAGTACCCTAAGATGCTCATCTGGTCGGTGGTATTCAAGTCTCCGGAATACGTATAATTTTCCATATAATCGTCATAAAACCAAGAATCAAATTCGCTTTGGGGAACGACATTATCGGGTTGTTGATAAATCTCGCCATAAGCGATATTTAAAAGTTCGTTCATTAAGGATCCCACGCCAAGGGCGAGATCCCAGTCATAGGCATATCCTAACGAGTTAGGTGGAAAGTAAGCATCCAAGGTTCGAAGGTAAATTTGGTTCAGTTCGGTAGGCGTATAGAAAGGCTCTTGATGGTAACCGACTTCGATTTGCATCTGCCTTAGGTCGTATTGTTTGATGCTATCGACCTCTTGGGAAGTGAAAAACAAAATCACGAGCACACCCATGTCGTTTTTGCCGATTTCCCATTCGCGGAACAAAGAGTTCTTGTCATACTCCGCAATGGCCTCATCCGATTCCACTTCGAAAGTGGCGAACACGATTTGTGTTCCCCCCAGGGTATCGATATCCTTGGTGGATTCATAAAGGTATTCGGATTCGTTGACGATGAATTCAGCAGTCGCCGGATGAAGCACTTCGGCATAATCGTTGACGTAATACGCTTCGCTCGGCAAAGGATACTCATGGGATGAGCAACTGCGTACGCCGAAAACAATCAGCGCGACA
>JACCEE010814998.1_pt1 | contig 10131 bp, 9 predicted proteins | sample 7449931 | NCBI WGS metagenome assembly JACCEE01 (sample SAMN15323457, study PRJNA562643) | freshwater metagenome | isolation source: river surface water | place: USA:Blue River Watershed | collected 2017-08-19
CGGTCACAGATAATGCAGACAATCACCGCATCCGGCTGTTCATGCGCAATTTTGAGCGAAGCCCAAACTGCACCACCGGATGAAGTTCCCGCACTGATGCCTTCTACCTTCGCCAATTTACGCATGGTCTTTTCCGCTTCAATTTGTGGAATATCAATAATGCGGTCAATACGGCTACGATCAAAAATGGTCGGCAAATATGCTTCTGGCCAACGGCGGATTCCCGCAATACTTGAACCTTCCGATGGCTGTAAACCAACGATTTGAATATCGGGATTTTGTTGTTTTAAGTATTTTGACACACCCATGATGGTGCCGGTGGTTCCCATCGAACTTACGAAGTGAGTAATTTTACCGCCGGTTTGCTGCCAGATTTCAGGACCTGTAGTCAGATAATGCGCCTCAACATTGTCCGGATTACCAAACTGGTTTAACACTAGTCCTTGACCTTCGCTTTGCATTTTCGCAGCCAAGTCACGCGCACCTTCCATGCCCTGTTGCTGGGTCACTTCAATTAGCTCGGCACCATAGGCCAACATGGCATCTTTACGTTCCTGGCTCATGTTACTTGGCATGATGAGTTTCATTTTATAGCCACGCATCGCCGCCACCATGGCCAACGCAATCCCGGTATTTCCACTGGTTGCTTCGATCAAGGTGTCACCCGGTTTAATCTGACCACGCTTTTCCGCCTGCATAATCATATTATAGGCTGGTCGGTCTTTCACGGATCCGGCCGGGTTGTTTCCTTCTAATTTTGCCAAAACCGTGGCTTGGGTATCTGCCGCCAGTCGCTGTAAACGGACTAAAGGTGTTTTGCCAACATAATGGTCTAACAAAAATTCATCTGCGAGGAAATCAGGATGTGTATTACTCATTATATGCACCGATATCGAGGTGACCGGTATTGTATGAAAAAATGACTAAAGCTGCACACATTTCCCGGGCTTTATTTCAAAACTGCTTAAAGCATCATCAGTTGGCAACAAAGCATGTTAAGATGCGGCGCATAGGGATCCAATTGCTTTAACCATGTCAAATTTCGATAAGAAACTACTAAAGCGCCTGCACTTAAATCATGCCTATGGACAGCTGATTGCCTTGATTTTTGTGCCCATTATGATTCTGGCAGCTGTCGGGACGGAACTGGTGCTGAGCGAGACGTCTAATGCCGCACGTTCCCAGCAGCGGCAAACGGCGCTGGTCATTTTGACTCGCTATCAGGCCACGGCAACCCAATTGCTCAACATGCTGGATAGCCAACCCGAGCGCCGCCGTGATGCTGAAATCGCGCTACAAAATATGTTGCACGAGCAGTTCCTGTCACGTGCCGCCATTATCGATCAGCATGGAAAAAACCGGGTCAGTGTCGGATTGCAGACACAACGCTCATGGCCGGTATTCAAACAGGATGCGACTTTTTTTGGTCCAATAGTTTCACATGGCAACCATGTTTACGGCATCCGCATCAACAATAAAATTCCGCATCCAGCCTGGCTGGTGATTGAGCTGGACAACCAGCCCCTGACTATTTCGCATTATCGAATTTTAATTGTCCTGATCGCGACCGGTCTGATTACCCTACTGTTGTTACTGCTGTGTCTGAATTTCTACTCACGGCGCTGGATTGCCCCGATGTATGAAATTCGCATGCAGTTACAGCGGGTCAATGCCGACACCTTGGATCAGCACATGGTGATTAACAGTACCGGTGAGTTACGCCTGCTGCAGCGTGATATTGCCAATCTGGTTAAACGCCTGCATTACAGTTTTCTGGAACTGAAAGAACATACCGAACAGACTGAAGATGACCTGCGTCGCACCCTCGACACCCTGGAAGTGCAAAACATTACCTATCGTCAGGCACGGGATCAGGCGATTTCAGCCAACCAGTCCAAATCGGTTTTTCTGGCCAATATCAGCCATGAATTGCGGACACCACTGAACAGTATTGATGGTTTTATCCATCTGATGCTGCGTCAGGGCAACCTCAGCAATGAACAGAAACTTTACCTGCAAACCATTCGCAAATCCTCAGCACATCTGTTGGCTCTGATCAATGACGTCCTAGACTTTTCAAAGATTGATGCTGGCAAACTGGAACTGGAAACTGCACCATTTGACCTGGAAGAAGCCATTTTTGATGTGATGGACATGTTGTCACCGCTGGCAGCACAAAAACATATCAATATGGCATTCTATTATGCCGATGATGTCCCACAAGAAGTTATTGGTGATGCCTTACGTTTCAAGCAGATTTTAACCAACCTGATTTCCAATGCCATCAAGTTCACCCCGGATGGTGAAATTATTGTGCGTGCGCGGATGGAACATGATGATATCGGACAATGCCTACTACACTTTAGTGTGCAGGACAGCGGTATCGGTTTAAGCGGAACAGATCGCAAGAAACTGTTTGAGTCCTTCTCGCAAGGCGATGCGTCTGTAACGCGTCAGTTTGGCGGTACCGGCTTAGGCCTCGCGATTTCAAAACAACTGGTGCAGTTGATGCAGGGGCAGATTGGTTTTGAAGACAATCAGGAACGTGCGCCAACGGCCAAAGGCTCAACCTTCTGGTTTACCGCCCGGTTTGCAGTAGATGAAGATCACGGCATCGAGCATCCAAGCTTTGCCGAATTAAAAGTGATTTCTTATCTGGCCCATCCGGCAACGGCGAATATTTTGCGGCATTATCTGGAAGATTATCAGGTACAGCATATTGAAAGTGCATCTATTCTCGACCTATTCAGCCGTCTCAACCAGCTCCCGCAACAGGTTGAAAATACCTGGTTGATTGTTGACCACAGTGGTGACAGTGAGGCTCTGCTGCGTGAAATTCGTCACCGTTATACGGGCAATCTGGCGGTATATGGCTACCAGATGGAATTGTCTCCGACTATGCTGAATGATTACCGTGCACGTGCACTGTATCAGCCACTGAGCCGTCATGCGCTGATTCAGTTACTCGGCAATGAACCGGTCTTCGATGAACTTCAGCAAAAGGCCTTTGATGGTCAGGGCTTACACATTCTGGCCGTCGACGACCATTTGCCCAACCTGATTGTCTTGGAAGCTTTGCTGGGTGAACTGAATGTCACCACCAGCAAGGCACAAAGTGGCCAAGAAGCCTTGGCGCTGATTGAACAGCGTCTAAAACGTGGTGAAGCAGCATTCGATCTGATCTTTATGGACATCCAAATGCCGGTCATGTCGGGTATAGATACCACCCGCGCCATCCGTTCACTCGAATCGACGCTGGAAAATGTCCGTCATCCGATTATTGCCTTAACCGCCCATGCGCTGGCTGATGAAAAACAGAAATTACTAAAAGTCGGTATGGACGATTACGTGACCAAGCCAATCCAGATTGAACAGATTATTCAGATTCTGACCGAATGGACACATAACAGTTTTAATCAGCAGCAAAAAAATAATGATCATGCTGTGATGATTGCCGCGCTCGACCCCGACATTTTAGATTGGCAGCAGTCGGTACAGCTAGCGGCCAACAAGGAAGAGTTGGCACTGGATCTGCTCAAAATGCTGATTGACAGCTTCGCCACGGAACTGACGGAAATGCAGCAATTGATCGAACTGGAAGATTTTCCTCAACTTGAACACGTCCTGCATCGCTTATATGGCGCAACACGTGATGTTGGAACGCCAAAATTACAACGGATCAGTGGGGAGTTTGAGCAGTTTATTTCTACCTTACGCAAAGAACGCCGCCGTGCCGATGAGGCCTTTATTCAAGAAACCCTGCGTCGTCTGGACGACCTGCAACTGGTCATTCAACAAGTCACCGAAGCTGCCCAGCACCTGCTTTCCAAACAGGACGCCTAAGGCCACGACTCGACTAAAGTCAGGTGAGTCACACATTTATCGTGACTCGCCTGTCATGTATGCTGTTCTTGCTCATGCTATGCTCAGGCCTGAGAAGAATAAGAGTCGCGTCCCATGGCATTATTAAGAATTGAACAGCACAACGGCATTGCGACGGTTTATCTGAACCGACCGGAAAAACGCAATGCGATGAGTTTCGCCCTGTTGCAGGAATTAATCCAGACCGCCCAACAATTAAAAAAAGACCGCCACTTACGCTGTGTCATCCTCACCGGTGAAAGCCAGGTTTTTAGCGCGGGGATCGACCTGAGCGATCTGAATCATCCGAAAAATCGTGCTTATGCCGCATGGGAATTATTAAAACCCGGCACTAGCCTCTTTCAAAAAGCCTGTCTGATCTGGCAGGAACTTCCCGTACCGGTGATCGCCGCCTTGGAAGGCTTCTGTTTTGGTGCAGGCATGCAGTTGGCCTTGGCTGCAGATTTACGGATTGCCCATCCCCACACCCAAATGTCGATTATGGAAAGCCGCTGGGGACTGGTGCCCGACATGGGATTGACGCGTTCGCTGCAAAGCCTGATCGGCATTGACCAGGCCAAAGAACTGACATTTACCGGACGTACATTTAACGCAGAATATGCTCACAGCATTGGCTTGGTCAGCCATCTGGATACAGCACCCTTAAACCGTGCCTATCTGCTGGCAGAAGAAATCGCCCAGCGTTCGCCCGATGCAATTGTGGCGGCCAAGCAAGTATTGAATGCCATGTTATTGCAACCACAACGTGCCCTACGCCTAGAAAAAATTTGGCAGTTCAAATTGTTGCTGGGAAAAAACAGCCGTCGAGCCAGACAAAAAGACCGTCAATCCGACCTGACATTTTTTCCACGCCAATATTCATAAGAGAAACCATATGATTTTCGATCGTCATACCAAAATCGCATTTTTAGGACTTGGCTTGATGGGAAGCCGTATGGCCAGCCGTCTCATACAAGCAGGATTTCAGGTGGGCGTGTGGAATCGCACGGCTTCCGCCTGTGATCCACTGGTCAATATGGGGGCGGAAGCCATTGACCTGTCTAATATTGGCAAATATCAAGTGATTTTACTTTGTCTGGCAGATGATCACGCGGTTGAATCTGTTTACCAGCACATACAACCTCACCTCAAACGTAATCAGGTGATTGTGGATTTCTCCAGCTTATCTGTGGAAAAAACCAAACAACTGGCACAAGCCGCCCATCAACAACACGTCACCTGGATTGACTCACCCGTTTCGGGTGGCACGGCAGGTGCAGAACAAGGGACGCTGGTGATTTTCGCCGGCGGTCATGCAGCGACAATCGACAATTTAAGCCTGATTTATAATGTCCTATCACAACGTGTGACCCGTATGGGCGACAGCGGGACAGGACAGGCGACCAAAATCTGCAACCAGTTGATCGTCGCAGCTAACAGTACCCTGATTGCTGAAGCGGTGGCACTGGCTGATCAAGCTGGCGTGGATACCCGCCTGCTTGCTCCGGCCTTGGCTGGTGGTTTTGCCGATTCCAAACCTTTCCAGATTCTGGCACCTCGTATGGCGACCCATACCTTTGAGCCGGTTCAATGGAAGGTACAAACTTTATCGAAAGATCTGAACAATGCAGTTCGTCTGGCGCAAAGTTATCAGCTGTCGATTCCAGTCGCACAGCGTGCATTGCAGCAACTACAGGCTCACCAAGACAGCGGCAACGGTCAAAAAGACCTCGCCAGCATCATTGAATACATCGAACAATAAACTCACCCTCACAATGGAGCGCGACACATGAGTAAACTGGCAGTCAACTTGTCCATGATCTTTACTGAAGTTCCCCTCATTCAGCGTTTTCAGCAAGCGCATGAGCACGGTTTCAGACATGTAGAAATCCAGTTTCCTTATGAGTTAAGCATTGAAGAGATCCAGGTTCAGTTGATTCGTTATGACCTGAGCCTATGCCTGATCAATGCACCTGCCGGGGACTTGATGCAGGGGGGTAACGGACTGGCTGGTGTCTCAGGGCAAGAAGCTGCATTTTATCAGGCCGTTGAGAAAGCGATTGCTTATGCCAGTGCACTCAAGGTCCCGAATGTGAATATTCTCGCCGGCAAGCAGCCACTCGATGCCGACCTGCTCCCTTGCCTCAATACCTTAGCCAAAAATCTCAAGCTAGCGACCCATATGCTCAGCGATGTTGGAATTCAGCCTGTCTTTGAAATGATCAACGGCACTGATATGCCCCGTTTTCTGGTACAGAATATTGCCCAGGCACAAGAAATGCTCGAGGCCGTTAATCATCCGGCGTTAAAAATGCAATATGACTGCTACCATATGGCCATGATGGGAGAGGATGTGTTAGCAGGATTACAGGAAAACATCGAACAGATTGGACATATCCAGTTTGCTGACTGCCCAGGTCGCCATGAACCAGACACCGCACAAATCGACTTCGCAACAATTTTTAACTGGCTCAAGCAAAGCAATTATCAGGGTTATATCGCAGCAGAGTATCGTCCACAGGCACACTCCAGTCATTCTTTCGCCTGGAAACAGAAATATTTTGCCGATCATTTACAATTTTAATGTCGGCGCTTGATTTGAAATTTAAGGGTAAAGACGCTATATTAGATCATGAGTTATTGTCAGGAAATTACCACCTTTATGAATTTAGAACCATCGCCCAGCGCTTCTAATTCTTACGATCTCGCCATGAATGCCCAAAATCAACACGTTCAAGCTTGCCTCAATGTCGTGCGTGAAGCTTTAGTTGATGTAAAAGCCAAAGATATTATCGAACTTGATGTCAGCAATATCAGCAATGTTGCCGATGCGATTGTAATCGCCAGCGGTACCTCTACCCGTCACGTCAAAGCACTTGCCGACAATGTGGCTGAAGAAGCACGCAAAGCCGGTTTCCGCCCGATTGGCGTAGAAGGCGAACGTGATGCTGAATGGATCCTCATCGATCTCGGTTTCGTTGTCGTTCATGTCATGTTGCCAACAGCACGTAAATTTTACGATCTTGAAAGCTTGTGGCGTGTCGCCCCGGAATCCGTGACTTAAGGACCCGACACACTTCAAATGAATAGAAAAGCGACCATCAGGTCGCTTTCTGTTTTTTAAGGTCTCGCTACAACAGCTGGTGCAGGTCAACATCGGGAAAGGTATTTTTCACCTGCAACCTGGTGCGTGCATAAATCTGGTCGGCCTTGGCAGGTCCATAAAACTCACAATAGACTTCATATAACGCCGTAATCACTTTGGCATAACTGCTTAACGGCACAAACTCCAGAAAATCTAGCGCATCCACTCGCTGTAACGGATCAATCGAGAGCTTGAGTAAGCGCAGCTGGGCTTTCACTTCAGCGTCAAATTCTGCACGATCCACATCAGTGACAGTATGCACCACCTGCTGGATAAACTGGATAAAAGCATCTGTCAGATAACCGGAAACCAGCGTTTCGTGTTTCGTTTGCCCTTGCTCGGCTGGAGGCTTTCCTTGAAGACGCACCTGTTTTTCCACTTCTGCAATTTCAAACAGCAGCTCCCGCAGCATTTCCTTACGCTGCTGTTTTAATACATCCGTCGTACAAATGTCTTGCAAAAAACGGTTCAGCACAAAGGATGGCTGGTTGCCATACCGCTGTTCCCAATATTGTACGATCTGCTCCAGAACATTACCCTGCACAAAACGGCTCAGGCCTTTGGCAATTGCCTGCTTCTTTTGTGCAACCGATAAAACGTCTACAGACATCTTGACCTCCTTAATGTCGTGTTGTCATATCGTCGGTTTCAAAGGTCACGTCACGCTGGAATTCCGGATAGCACAGCTCTGCATGCTCGGTATAGTCTAGGCCACGTTGTTCATGCTGTTTGCTGACCCGCAATCCACCGAGCACTTTATCAAGAATCTTGAATACGATGAATGCCACCCCAAATCCCCAAACAAAGGCCGCGCCCACACCTAATACCTGCACACCAATAATTCCAGGATTAAACATCTGCTTCTCAAAGAAGATCCCGGCAGCCAGTGTTCCCCACACACCACAAAAGCCATGAACCGCTACAGCATCCACCACATCATCAATCTGAAATTTCTCTAAAATGGTGGGCAATATACTTACCAGCAGACCTGCAACCGACCCAGTCACAATCGCGAACAAAGGTGTCATGGTGGCACAGCCAGCTGTCACTGCAACCAAACCACCCAGTGAGGCATTAATACTCGAACGCATCAACATGGCTTTGCCACGCAATAATGCCCAGAACATATATGCTGTTGCTGCTGCACAGGCCGCCAAATGGGTGTTTAATGCAATCCGGCCAATACTGACATCTGCACGCACAGTAGATGCTGCATTAAAACCAAACCAGGCCAACCATAAAATGAATCCCCCCCAAAGCGACCAACGGCAGATTATGCCCTGCCAAATAATGGCTCTGACCATGTCGACCAAAACGCCCGAGACGCGGTCCCAAGACCATAATGCCTGCCAATGCTACCCAACCACCGATTGAATGCACTACAGTTGAACCGGCAAAATCGATAAAACCTAAGGCTTTCAACCAGCCTTCGCCGCCAAACAAGCTGCCCCATGCCCAGCTGCCAAATATCGGGTAAATCAAGCCACTGACTATAATGGCACTGACCACATAGGCGACAAAATGAATCCGCTCTGCCATCGCCCCACTAGCAATCGTGGTGGCTGTAGCAGCAAACATCATTTGAAAGAACAACAAATTCCAATGCCAGTCATCCAGCTGATTCGGTGCAAAATGGCTCATGCCCAGCCAACCAGTCTGATTCAGACCAAACATCAGGCCAAAACCGAACAACCAGAAAATCAACCCACCCAAGCAGGCATCCATATAGTTTTTCATCAATACATTGACGGTATTCTTACTGCGTACCGAGCCGCTTTCAACCAAGGCAAACCCGGCTTGCATAAAAAACACCAAGATACCGCCCACCACCACCCAGACACTATCCAGTGATAAGCGGATTTCCTGAATATTGGCCGCTGGTGTTAGATTTCCTTCAGCCCATACTGGACGGACCACCCCAAATAAAAACAACATGAGATAAATTATTTTTTTCATATAGCACCCCTAAGCTTAATTAGGGAAATGCAAGTAAAATGCCAACTTATTAAAATATCATCAGAATATTGCTAAATCCCTCTCTCAAAAACCAATCAAATGAGCGCAATAAAAAACCACCCGAAGGTGGTTTTAGATCAGCTCGAACAATCTTAGTGCCCAGTTCCATTAATGGCTTTGGTCATATCTTCCACCACTTTTTTAGCATCACCAAAAACCATCATGGTTTTATCATGGTAGAACAAATCATTGTCCAGACCCGCATAACCGGTTGCCATCGAACGCTTGATCACCATAATCGTGCGTGCTTTATGTGCTTCCAGAATCGGCATGCCATAAATTGGTGAACTTGGATCATCTTTGGCAGCCGGGTTCACCACGTCATTTGCCCCAATCACTAGGACCACATCGGTTGCCGGGAAGTCTGAGTTGATCTCATCCATCTCCAGAATGTCTTCATACGGTACATCCGCTTCTGCCAACAGCACGTTCATATGACCTGGCATACGACCAGCCACCGGGTGGATAGCAAAGCGTACAGTCACACCCTGCTCTTTTAGCAAGTTGGCCAACTCTTTCACGGCATTTTGTGCACGACCTTGTGCCATACCATAACCTGGCACAATAACGACACTGTCCGCATTCGACATCAGGAAACCTGCATCATCTGCTGAACCGGAACGATAGTTACGTTGTACCTGCGCACCTGCTGCAGCCACAGGTGCAGCAGCACCCATGGTGCCACCAAACAATACGTTGATGATGGAACGGTTCATTGCCTTACACATAATGTAAGATAAAATCGCTCCCGAGGAACCGACCAAGGAACCTGCAACGATCAGCATGTTGTTTTCTAGAGTGAAACCGATTCCTGCGGCAGCCCAACCCGAAAATGAGTTCAGTAAAGACACCACCACCGGCATATCACCACCACCCACCGGTGCAATCCAAACCCAACCAAAAGCTAATGCCAGTGCGGTCATGGCCCAGAATGCAGTCATATTGCCTGTAGTAAAGAAGTAGAAACCACACGCCAGCATGGCAATAAAAATCGTTGCCTGCACAGGTTTAACCCAGGCACCCGCAATGGTTTTTGCCCATTTTTTAGCCGCCAGTTTACCGTAGGCAAACACAGAAGCCGTAAAGGTAATCGCACCAACAAAACAGCC
>JACCEE011267462.1_pt1 | contig 10128 bp, 8 predicted proteins | sample 7449931 | NCBI WGS metagenome assembly JACCEE01 (sample SAMN15323457, study PRJNA562643) | freshwater metagenome | isolation source: river surface water | place: USA:Blue River Watershed | collected 2017-08-19
ATGATCTCTTTCCTACCTCGTCAGTAGAAAATAACGAAAAAGATACTTAACAACCTCACCCTTGGTGAAGCTTCGTATCAATCGCGTCGGGATGTGCGTATTCTAGGGGATTTACGGTCGTTTGCAACCCCTATTTTGATTAATTTGCTATGGATGTCGTTTTTTTCAGCTATTTTGCTAAAAAATCTATTTTTTCGCTGTATTTTTCGTCATTTTTTCCTTTTTTATGCAATTTTTTTCTTTTTAATTGGAATTAGTTGAGTTGCCGCTGCTGCATTACTTCAATCAGAGTCTGCCGTTTACCTTGATAATCCTCTCCAGCAAACACCATTTTGGCACGATAGGGTAAATGCTCACAGACTAGTGAAAACAATAGATAGGTTGCTGCGATATCCAGCTCATTTAGATAACTCAACGCGCGTTTAATGGTAATCGCCGGGAAAGAGCGCGAAGTGGTATTGAACAGTACGTTCAAAATAAAATTGATTTTATCGTCATACCAATGTGTGGTGTTGTAGTACATAGCACTCCCGAATGATTGTTATATGGGTTGCTTTTATGCTTTTGAGTGTATCGCTTCTTATAATGCTCAACCAGTTACAATCTGTAAAAAAATCTTATTACTCTTTTATAAACTCATCCCCAACAAAAAAACCTCATAGCAAGCTATGAGGTTCTTCAATTATTTCTCAGCTTTTCAGCCACGCTTTAGTCGGTAAAGGTTACACGTGCAATGGCTTTTTTACCGGCCTGAATGATATAGGTCTGGTTTTCTTTCACAGAGAAGTTCCCATCTACGACTTCCCAGTCCACTTTTACGGCGCCACGTGCCACAGCATCTTTGGCTTGCGCGGCATTCTTGGTTAAGCCAGCTACACGTAAAATCGAGGCAATGAAAATTTCACCGCCAAACTCAGCACGTGAAATGGTGACTTCTGGTGTACCTTCCGGCACTTCCCCTTCAGTAATCACATTACCCGCACTCTTATGCGCATTTTCAGCTGCTTCTTTATCATGGAAGCGCTCAATCAATTCCAATGCAAGAATACGTTTGATTTCCTGTGGATTACGCCCGTCTGCCATCTCTTTCAGCAAAGCCTGAATTTCTTCTACAGACTTAAAGCTGAGCAAGTCAAAATAACGTTCAATCAAGCTATCTGGCATCGACAGGATTTTTTGGTACATCGTTCCCGGTGTATCAAACACGGCGATATAGTTGCCTAAAGATTTAGACATCTTATTCACGCCATCTAAACCTTCAAGAATTGGTACGGTAATACAGACTTGAGCTTCTTGCTCGTAACGACCCTGTAAAGTACGACCCATCAACAGGTTAAAGGTCTGGTCGGTACCACCGAGTTCAACATCTGCATGCAAGGCCACAGAGTCATAACCTTGTACCAGTGGGTACAAGAATTCATGAATTGCGATCGGTTGCTGGTTGTTATAACGCTTGGTGAAGTCATCACGCTCGAGCATACGTGCAACTGTTTGCTGTGAAGCCAGCTGGATAAGATCTGCTGCAGTTTTTTGTGCAAACCACTCCGAGTTAAACACCACCTTGGTTTTATTCGGATCGAGGATTTTAAAAACCTGTTCTTGATAGGTTTTGGCATTTTCCAGCACTTTTTCTTTCGACAACGGCGGACGAGTCGCACTTTTTCCAGTTGGATCGCCGATCATGGCGGTATAGTCACCAATCAAGAAATAGACCTCATGGCCCAAATCCTGAAAGACTTTTAATTTATTGATCAGCACCGTATGTCCCAAGTGCAAATCTGGTGCGGTCGGATCAAAACCTGCTTTAATTTTCAGAGGTCGGTTCTCTTTGAGCTTTTTGAGTAAATCCTCTTCAGAGATAATTTCATGAGTGCCTCGTTGAATGAGAGCAAGTTGTTCTTCAGCCGGCAGGAAATTTGACATCACAAAACCCAAACACATCAGTTATTCAATTTGTGCGATATACTAACACTTTTTCAGCACATTGCAGGCGAAGATCATCATGACAACGATATACATTGGGGTAATGACCGGCACCAGCATGGATGGCGTCGATCTTGTGGCGGCTTCTTTTGATCCCCTGCACGTGCATGCAACCCTGACTGTACCGTTTGCTCCTGAACTGCGTGATGAACTGATGGCGCTCACGCTGCCCGACATCAACGAGATTGACCGCATGGGCAAAGCCGACATCGCATTGGCCAAGATGATCGGACATGGCATCAATACGCTGATTGAAAAAAACAACCTGGATCGCAGCCAGATTCGCGCAATTGGCTCGCACGGCCAAACCATCCGTCACCGTCCTGAACATGGTTTCACCCTGCAAATTGGTGATCCGCACCTTATTACAGAAATCACTCAGATTCCGGTTATCTCTGATTTCCGTCGCCGCGATATGGCTGCCGGTGGTCAGGGTGCACCATTAGTCCCAGCTTTTCATCAGGCCTTATTTCAACACCCCGATATTCACCGCGTGATTCTAAACCTCGGCGGCATCGCCAATGTGAGTATGCTGCCCGCTGGACAACCGGACAAAGTTTACGGCTTTGATACCGGTCCGGCCAATATTTTAATGGATGCCTGGTGCCACCGTTACACCGGCCAGCCTTATGATGAAAATGGCGATTGGGCTGCTTATGGACAGCCAATCCGTTCCTTGCTGGAACGTTTAGGCGCACACGAATACTTTTCCAAAGAACCCCCGAAAAGTACCGGCCGGGAAGATTTCAATCTTGAATGGCTGGATGAACAGCTCAGCGACTGGCGCAATGATCTGGATTATGAGGAATTAGAAGATACCCCTGAAAATATCCAGGCCACCTTGATGAAACTCACCACACGTGCGATTAAAAAAGCCATTTACCGTTGTGACCTGATGGATACTGGCGAAGTGTATGTCTGCGGTGGTGGTGCCTATAATTCGCATTTACTGGAACAACTGCGCTGGCGACTGCGTAAACATCACTGGACGGTACAAACCACCGAAGTATTAGGTTTATCTCCGACCTGGGTGGAAGCCACCGCGTTTGCCTGGTTGGCGATGCGTTTTGTACAAGGTCAAGCCGGTAACTTACCTGCAGTCACCGGTGCCAAAGGTGACCGTATTTTGGGTAGCATCACAGCCGTTTAAATGCAAAAATAATCAATAAAAAAGCCCTCTACACATGTGAGGGCTTTTTTGAATCGATCTTTAAATCGAGAAAGAAGAACCACAACCACAGGTCGTGGTGGCATTCGGGTTCTGCACGATAAAACGTGAACCTTCCAAACCCTCGATATAATCAACCACGGAACCCACTAAATATTGATAACTTAAGGAGTCAACCAGCATGGTCACATCGCCATTTTCAAACTTGGCGTCATCTTCATTTACACTGTCTGCAAAGTTAAAACCATAAGAAAAGCCTGAACAGCCACCACCCGTCACATAAACACGCAGCATTAACTCTTGGTTGCCTTCACTTTCACGCAGTTGGCGCACTTTGTTGGCAGCATTGTCTGTGATTACAAGCGCTTGGGCATTCATCTTGAGCATTCCTCAAATTTATTCAACGATCTTTTAGAGTAAAAGATCACACAACTCAGTATAGCATACCCAATATGGGGGTTATTTTTGAAGATTAAAAGCTAAATCTGAGCAAATTTATCAGGATTATTTTCTAGGCAATTCCACGATCGGGCCAGATGCTTTTATTTTCTCTACTGCGACCAGCGATTCTCAAGCAGCAGTTTTGTTTTCAATGGCATTAAGCCGTAGAATAGCGCACTCATGATTAATGATATGTGCTTCTCCCATGATTCAACTTGATCAACTTTCCCTGCGTCGCGGTGGACGTGTTCTGTTTCAAAAAGCCTCCATGCAGTTACATCCGGGCTGGAAAATTGGTCTGACTGGAGTCAACGGCGCCGGAAAATCCACGCTGTTTTCTGCCCTGCTCGGCGGCATGGAATCAGACAGTGGCTCGCTCACCCGTCCAAGCGTCTGGACCGTGGCGCATATGGCGCAGGAAATTGAAGCACTGGATATGAAAGCCATCGATTTTGTGCTGTCAGGTGATGAAGAATACTGGGAGATCCAGCACAAACTCGAGCATCCAGAAACACTCAGTAATGACGAATTGGCACATTTATATGGCCGTTTTGATGAGATTAATGGCTATTCTGCACCTTCCAAAGCATCCCAACTCATGGCTGGTCTGGGATTTTTTGAACATCAATCCGAACTCAGTGTGGCGAGCTTTTCCGGTGGCTGGCGTATGCGTCTGAATCTGGCACGTACATTGATGAGCCGCTCTGATTTACTACTACTGGATGAACCGACCAACCACTTGGATTTGGATGCCATTTTATGGCTGGAAGACTGGCTGAAAGCCTATGAAGGCACCTTGGTTCTCATTTCGCATGACCGTGATTTCCTCGATGCCATTACTGATCATATTTTGCATATCGAAAATCAGGAATTGACGCTATATACCGGCAACTATTCCACCTTTGAACGCACCCGTAGCGAACGTCTGGCACAACAACAGCAAGCTTATGAAAAACAGCTGGCGACACGCGCACACTTGCAAAAATATATTGACCGTTTTAAAGCGCAAGCTACGAAAGCCAAACAAGCACAAAGCCGAATCAAACAGCTAGAACGCATGCAGGAACTTTCTGCGGCGCATGTCGACACGCCATTTACCTTCTCGTTCCGTGAACCCACCAAAATGAGTTCACCCTTACTGGAACTGGAACATGCCGATATTGGCTATGGTGACAAACTGATTGTGACCAACGTTAATTTGCAGATCACCCCAACTAGCCGTATTGGTCTGCTCGGGATGAACGGTGCAGGTAAATCCACCCTAATTAAATCACTGGTCGGTGATCTGCCACTGCTACGCGGCAAACGTAAAGCTTCGGAACTGCTGAATATTGGTTATTTTGCCCAGCATCAGATGGATGCTCTAGATGGCAACGCCAGTCCGATGCTGCAACTGGCCCGGATTGCGGATCCAAAAATCAGCGAGGCCACATTACGCGCATTTCTAGGCAGTTTCGGCTTTAGTGGTGAACGCATGGATACGCCTTCGGAAAGCTTCTCGGGTGGTGAGCGCGCACGTTTAGCCTTAGCCCTGATTGTCTGGAAACGTCCGAATGTGCTGATTCTGGATGAGCCGACCAACCACTTGGATTTGGATATGCGCCATGCGCTGACCATGGCCTTACAGGACTTTGAAGGTGCGGTAGTACTGGTTTCGCATGAACGCCAATTGATTGCGAGTGTCTGTGATGAATTGATTTTGGTACATGGCGGTCGTAGTAAAGAATTTGAGGGAGATTTGGCTGCATATGCAGACTGGTTACGTCAGGCGCGTTTGGACATCATGAAAAATGGTCAGCAACCTGCAGCACCGGTGCAATCTCTAGTCGAAGATAAACCGACGATTTCTAAAACTGACAAAGAAGCACAGCGTAAAGAAGCGGCACGACGTCGTGAACAAACCCGTCCAATTCGCAAAAACATTGAAAAATGTGAAGCGCAGATGGAAAAGCTGCAACCACGTCTAGCTGAAATTGAACAACTGCTGGCAGATACTACCCTCTATGAAGCCAACCGCAAAAATGACCTGATGCAATTGATGAATGAGCAAACCGATCTCAAAACTCAATTGGAACAGTATGAAGAACAAATGCTGGAATTGATGATGGAACTAGAAGAGCTGGAAAGTTCTTTTGAATAACCGCCACAAAACAAAAAAGCCGAATCCCTGATCCGGCTTTTTTTGTTTTCACTCCTGCAAGACAATCTCGCAATTAGCGGAATTTCTTATGATATTCATTGCGAATTTTGACCAGGCTCATCCCTTGAGATTGAGCCTGTTCCAATTTACCCTGATCAACTAAAACGATGAGTTTGTCAATTTCGGTAATTAACAGGTCAAGCCCCTGTTGGTAGCTTTTGACCTGCTCATGCTCTGCTGGTAAACGTTCTAGTTTATGTGGACGCGACTTTTTCGAAGCCACTGTCGCTTTTCGCATAATCAGCAGTTGCTTCTTGGCCTGTGCCGCATCTTTCGCTTCCGCAAAAGCCATCGTGCTTTTGGCCAGTCGTTTCATATCCATTTCAAGATCACCGGATGCCCAGACACCCTGACTGAGTGCCAATAATCCCGATAACACCAATGCTGATCCAAATGTACGACGCATAAACTTCTTTTCCCTATTAAGCATCAATATCTGCATTCAATGCATTTTCTTCAATAAACGCACGACGTGGTTCTACATCATCTCCCATCAGGCAGGAGAACATACGGTCTGCTTCAATCGCATCATCAATGGTGACTTGCAGCATGTTGCGGTTCTCTGGGTCCATGGTGGTTTCCCAAAGTTGTTCCGCATTCATCTCACCCAAACCTTTATAGCGCTGGATCATCATGCCACGACGTGAATCTTGCAAGATATGCTGCCAGACTTGATGGAAGTTGCTGACCAGAATACGGCGCTCGCCTTTTTGCAAATACGCCCCTTCTTCAATCAACTTGAACCAGCTCTTGGCATTTTTTAACAAACGGCCATATTCGCCTGAGTTAAATAGCGTCACATCCAGCAAATACTGATGTGGCAAGTTATGCACATACAACGTGACACGTGGCCAGTAATGCGTAGTCAACACACCATTCTGCTCACGAGCAAATGACTCGAGTGAAATTTCAGGACGCAAACTTGGCTGTAAACGTTCAATGGCAGCACGTAACTGCTCTGCCCACTGCTCAACATAGGCTTGATCCTGATTCTGTTCCGCTTTAAACGGTTCAAGCTCTAACAAAGCATCCAACAGGCTCGCAGGATAACGCTGGGTTAGACGCTGCAAGCTCTTCTGTGACAATTGATAATCGGCAATCACTTTCGACAAGGCTTCGCCGCTGATCGCAGGCGCATTGGCGCTGACATGCAGGCTGAGTTCATCAATCGCGTTGGAAATCAGGAAAGTTTCTAGCGCATCATTGTCTTTGATGTACTGTTCCTGTTTGCCTTTTTTCAGCTTATACAAGGGTGGCTGAGCAATATAAATATGACCACGTTCCACCAACTCTGGCATTTGGCGGAAGAAGAAGGTCAACAATAAAGTCCGGATGTGTGAACCATCCACGTCCGCATCGGTCATGATGATGATTTTGTGATAACGCAATTTGTCCGGATTGTATTCTTCACGGCCAATACCACAACCCAATGCCGTAATCAACGTGCCGACTTCTGCCGATGAAATCATCTTGTCAAAGCGTGCACGTTCCACGTTTAGAATTTTACCTTTGAGTGGCAGAATCGCCTGCATTTTACGGTTACGGCCCTGCTTGGCTGAACCACCCGCAGAATCACCCTCGACCAGATACAATTCGGACAACGCTGGGTCTTTTTCCTGACAGTCCGCTAACTTGCCTGGCAAACCGGCAATATCCAGCGCACTCTTACGGCGGGTCATTTCACGGGCTCTACGTGCCGCATCACGCGCACGTGCCGCATCAATAATCTTTCCAGCAATCGATTTCGCCGCTTGCGGATTTTCCAGCAGGTATTCTGAGAATGCCTTGTTCATGGCCTGTTCAACCGCCGGTTTTACTTCACTCGACACCAATTTCTCTTTGGTTTGTGAAGAGAATTTTGGATCTGGCACTTTCACAGAAATAATTGCGGTCAAACCTTCACGGGCATCATCACCGCTCACCGCGACTTTTTCTTTTTTAAGAATATTTTCGCTTTCTAGATAGTTATTTAAACCACGCGTCAGTGCGGCACGGAAACCGGCCAGATGCGTTCCACCATCTTTTTGTGGAATGTTGTTGGTAAAGCAACGTACATTTTCCTGATAGGTATCATTCCATTGCAACGCCACTTCTACTGCGATCCCATTTTCAGCCTGAGTGGTGAAGTGAAAGATATCGTTCAGATGGTTTTTGCCTTCGTTAATGTATTTTACAAACTCGGACAAACCACCTTCATAAGCATACACATGTTCTAGGTTAATGCGCTCATCACGCAAAACAATGCGCACACCAGCATTCAGGAAAGACAATTCACGCAGACGGCGGGCCAAGATATCAACATTAAAAATCGTTTGGCTAAACGTTTCAGGACTCGGGTAAAAACGAACCGTGGTCCCTGTTTCTTCAGTTGTGCCAATTTCACGTAATGGATACTGCGGATCGCCGTGATGATATTCCTGCTCATAAATATGGCCAGCACGACGGATGTTGAGCAACAACTTGCTCGACAGTGCATTCACAACCGAAACACCCACGCCGTGCAAACCACCGGAAACTTTATAGCTGTTATCATCAAATTTACCACCCGCATGTAGGATGGTCAGAATTACCTCAGCAGCCGAGACACCTTCTTCTGGGTGAATATCGGTTGGAATGCCACGTCCATTATCAGAAACACTCACAGATTCATCTTCATGAATCGTGACTAGAATTTCATCACAGTGGCCAGCCAAAGCTTCATCAATCGCATTATCCACGACCTCAAACACCATGTGGTGCAAGCCAGTACCGTCGTCAGTATCGCCAATATACATACCGGGACGTTTACGGACTGCATCTAGGCCACGTAATACCTTGATACTAGAGGAATCATAAGCCTTTTCATTGATTTGTTCTGTTGGAGATGCAGATTGCGACTCTGAACTCATGGTTGCTCCCTAGTGTAAAAATAGGTCTATCCAAAAAATGGGTAAATCACTGTGAAACAGCGTGGACTTGACCGTGTTCAACATTGAATAATTGATAGGAAATAGAAAGATCACTTAAATGGTGTTGTACCGATTGCTGATCCAAAGTAGTCAGAAAAACCTGGCTACCGAGCTGGCTTAATCGCTCAATTAAACGTTGTTGTGCGGTTAAATCTAATTCTGCCGTCAAATCATCTAATAATACCACAGTTTCCTTATTGCTCGCATGTAACATTGCAATCTGTGACAGTTTCAACGCCATAATTAATAACTTTTTTTGCCCCCGCGAAAGCACGTCATCCGCATTGCCTAAGGGGGTTTTCAACCTTAAATCTGCACGATGTGGGCCATACTCGGTATAACGCCGTTCCACATCTTTTTGATGATGGGTCGTGAGATCATGCACCAATCCCAACTCGGCATGAAAGCCAGGTGAGTAGTCCATTTCGACCACTAAATCCGGCAACAATTGCTGCAAATCCGCTAAAAAATACCGCTGCCATTGCTCAACAATACTCAAACGCTGTGAATGCAACATTTCACCGTAGTCACCGAGCATTTTGTTCCACGGTTCAAGCTCAGCCAGCGTTAAATGACGCTGTGACTTTAACAAGGAATTACGCTGTTTTAAGGCCCGTGAGTAATATTGCCAGGCATGATAAAAATCCGGTTCCACGTGGAACATCAACCAATCCAACAGTTGGCGGCGAGGCTTGGCGCCATGATCGATAATATCGGTACTTTGCGGATCAATATGTTGTAGCGGCAAAAGTCGAGCAAGCTGTCCTTGTGTAGCGACTGTGTCCCCATTTACCTTAATCAGTTGTTCCCCACTCTGGAACTTTTGCATGCCCATTTTTTCAGTGGCTGACTGGGCAAAGACAATCGCATCACTCGCATGCTGCTGGATGTAGTTTTTCGGAATATGGGTGCGAAAAGAACGCCCGGTCGCTAGCAGGTGAATCGACTCAAGAATAGAGGTTTTACCCGAACCATTGGCGCCATAAAAGACATTAAACGGCTGCAATCCGTGGAGAGCAACCGCTGTCAGGTTTCGAACACGCTCTATATTTAAACGTGTGATATGCATGAGAACTGTTAAGACTTAAACACGCATCGGCATGACTACATAGGTCTGATCCTGATGTGCCGGGTCCTGAACCAGAACAGACTGGTTGGCTTCAGTCATGCTCATCATGACGTCATCACCATCCAGTACACCCAGAACATCAAGCAAGTACTGCGCATTAAACGACATCTCTAACGGCGCATTACTGTACTGGATCGCTAGATCTTCAATCGCCTCATCCTGTTCAGGGTTGTTGGCACGCAATTGCAATGAATCCTGATTAAAATTCAGGAAAACCCCGCGTAACTTCTCATTACTCAAGATCGCCACACGTTGCAAG
>JACCEE012058116.1_pt1 | contig 10124 bp, 6 predicted proteins | sample 7449931 | NCBI WGS metagenome assembly JACCEE01 (sample SAMN15323457, study PRJNA562643) | freshwater metagenome | isolation source: river surface water | place: USA:Blue River Watershed | collected 2017-08-19
AAAGCATGCGTACCCGCGCTCCAGCCAGACGATCGGAAGATTCAGCGCGAACTCCGCGCCGAGCGCCGACCCCATTAGCAATCCCGCCGACAACCATCCCGCCGTCTTCCACTGCACGAGTCCGGCCTTTTGGTACTGCCACACCCCCAGCACGCCCACCGGAAGCAACAGCGCCGCGAGCGAGGTCGCGCTCGCGTGCAGCACGTCCATGCTGGCCAGCACGATGAGCGACGGGACGATGAGGCTTCCGCCGCCGATTCCGAAGAGGCCCGAAAGGATTCCGGCACCGATGCCGACCAGAAGGAATATCGCAGAAGCCATGCGAAGCAAAGGTGCATTCGGCACCACACCGCCGCCACGCGAATGGACGCATGGGGCCCATGCGCGGCGTCGATGTCCGAAGCAGGAGGCGATCGCCGGAGGAGAGCGGGGCGCGCCGGAACAACGTGCACCGATGGCCCTGATTTCGGTTCCGCGAATTTTCTCCTTTGCCAGCGGCCGACCGCGTCGTTACGTTTCGCCCCGACGAGAGGATGTGCTCTCACCGTCGAAGAGGGGATTGTTTCTGCGGCAGCCATGACTCCGGACACCGGTCCGGCGGGGCGTGGCCAGCTACCGCAGCGATATTCTGGACTCTCCACAGCAACCCGGCCGACCGGATCCGCACGTCGTTCCACGACGGCGACTCGGCTTCTTCGACTTCCGGTCGAACGGCCCTTGGCCCGCGTCCGCGCCTCCCATGGCGCAGCCGCGCGCGCATTTCCAGCCGGACGTCTCTCCATCGCTTTTCCAAACCACCTCCACCCGCTCGGCGACGCCGCGCCGGGTGTCTTCGCCTTTCGGGGTATTCCGCATGAGAAGAATCGCAACGTTGTCCCTCCTCGCCGCTTCGCTCGTCGGCGTCGACGCCTGGGGCCAGTCCCGGCAGGGACGGATCCTGTCGCTTGACGAGGTCTACCGCCTGGCCGCGACGAACAACCGCCGCCTGAAGCTTTCCGCCGCCGGCATCGAGACCGCGCGGAAGGGAGTCGAGGCCGCGCGCGCCGCGTTCCTGCCCCGCGTTTTCGCGACGGTTTCCGTCGCGTACCTGGGAGACGCGCTGATCCTGGACCGGGACTTCGGGAACGCGCGCAAGGCGCCGACGCCCCACCTCGGCAACGGATTTTCGCTCGAAGCGGCGCAGATCGTGTACGCGGGCGGCTCCCTTTCGGGAGGATTGGAGAAGGCGAAGCTGGAGGAACGGCTGGCGAAGCTGGACCGCGAAAAGGAAGGCCGCGAGGTCCGCTTCCTGCTCGCCGGACTCTACCTGGACATCTGGAAGCTGCGCAACCAGAGGGAGGTGTACCGCCGAGGCGTCGAACGGGAAGAGGCGATCCTCGCGCAGGCGCGGATCCGCCACGAAGCCGGAGCCGGTCTGCGCAACGACGTGGCGCGCCACGAACTGCGCCTGCAGGACCTGCGCCTGGCCGCCGACCGGCTCGACAACGCCCTTGGGCGCATGGAAGATCGGCTCGCGACCCAGATGGGCATTCCCGATTCCATCGCGATCCTTCCCGACACGACCCTGCTGGCCGGAGTCCGGAAGGATTCCGAATTTGACGGAATCCGTCGTCCCGCGGATTCCGCACCGGTCGATGTGCGCATCGCCGAACTCCGCGCCGGGATCGCCGAACGCGAGGTCGCGATCTCCAAGGCATCGATGCATCCGACGGTTTCCGTCTTCGCGGGCGAGAACCTCTCGGGTCCGATCGTGGTCGAGGTCCCTCCGATCGACAAGAACCTGAACACCTGGCACGTGGGATTCTCGGCCAGCTGGGAAGTGTCTTCGCCATTGCGCGCAGCGAGTTCCGTGCGGCTGGCCGAGCGGCGCAGGGCCTCGGCCGTCCTGGCCTCCGATCTCGCCCGCGAAAACTCCGATCTGGCGATCCGCGACGCGCTTTCGTCGTACCGGGAGGCGTTCCAGGAATGGCGCGTGCGCGAAAAGGGGTGCGAATTCGCGCGCGAGAACCACGCGGTGGTCGCCGAGCGCTACGCCAACGGGGCGGCCCTGGCGACCGAGATGATCGACGCCGACGACGCGCGCCTGGACGCCGAACTCGAACTGGAGAACGCCCGCATCGGGACGCTCTTCCGGAAGACCAACCTCGAACGCGCCCTGGGCGCGCTCTGACCACGACGACAGACGACACGCAAAGGAAGGATGGAACCATGGAACAGGAACAGAACAGCAAGACCGCCGCGGCTTCGCGCAAGGCGGGCAGGATCGCCCTCGAATTCGCGGCGGTCGCCGCGCTGCTTTGCGGGATCGCATGGCTGGTGGTGCGTTTTTCCCATTTCGGGAACGTGGAATTCACCGACAACGCGAGCGTTCGCCAGGACATCGTGCCTGTCGATGCGCGCGTGCAAGGCCTGGTGGTCAAGGTCGGGTTCGACGAATACCAGACCGTCCGCAAAGGCGACACGCTGGTGGTGATCGAGGACGCCGAATACCGGCTCAGGCTCGCCCAGGCCGAGGCGGACTACGCCAACGCCAGATTCGGCAAGTCGGCGATGAACGCAACGATCTCGACCACCCGCAACAACCTGGACGTGTCCGATGCCGGCATCGCCGAAGCGGAAGCGCTCCTTGCCAGTGCCAGGCTCGAATTCGAGCGGACCCAGAAATTGAACGCGAAGAACGCCGCCACCCAGCAGCAGCTCGACAACGCCAGAGCCGCCTACGAGGCGCAGAAGGCGCGGCACGCTCTCCTTTTGCGGCAGACGACTTCGACCTCGCTCGTGAAGGACGAACAGTCCCTCCGCCTGGGCCAGCAGCAGGCGGGCGTCTCGGTGGCCAAGGCCGCCGTGGATCTCGCGCGGCTGAACCTTTCGCACACCGTCGTCGTCGCGCCGTGCGACGGCGTGGTTGGCCGCAAGGGGATCCAGGAAGGCCAGGTCGCGCGCCCGGGCCAGACGCTGTTCTCGATCGTGGACGTGTCGCGCAAGTGGGTGGTCGCGAACTTCCGCGAGACCCAGCTCCGCCGCGTGGCGGTGGGCCTTCCCGCCAAAATCGAGGTCGACGCCCTGCCCGGCGCCGGCCTGACGGGGAAGGTCTGCGCCATCTCGGAGGCGACCGGATCGCAGTTCTCGTTGATCCCCCAGGACAACTCGGCGGGCAACTTCGTCAAGGTCGAGCAGCTCGTTCCGGTCAAGATCTGTCTTGACAGGACGGGATCCGACAGCTTGTTCCGTAGTTTGCGAGCGGGCATGAGCGTCGAAGCCTCGGTGAGGTACTGACGGGATGGCGGACGCGACCTGGAACGCCGGGGGACCTCCCCCGAAGGGCGACTGGCTTCTCGCCTTCCGCGACGCGATCCCGGAATCCTGGAGGTTCTGGATCCTGCTCTCCTTCGCGATCCTCTTCCAGTTTTCCGGCGGGATCCAGCTCTCCCTGGCCAGCCAGCTGGTGGGCACGGGCGACCTGATCCACCAGGACGTGATGATGGCGGGCTACTCGGTGTTCATCGGAATGACGATGGTCTTCCCCCTGTTGTTCCCTCTCAAGTTCCGATTTCCGGTTTCGCGCATCCTTCTGGTCTGCACGACGTGCCTCGCCATCCTGGGCCTTGTCCCGCTGGCCACGAGGTCGATGTTCGTGCTGATCCCGATCGGGTTCGCCACCGGCTCGCTGCGGATGCTGGGAACCTTCACCTGCTGTTCCACCATCCAGCTGCGCATCACCCCCGAGCGCAACATGGCCAAGTTCTTCCCGGTGCTCTGGACCATCATCCTCGGAGGGATCCAGCTTTCCGGCATCGTGGCGGCGGCAATGAACCACCGCTTCGGATGGGGCTCCATGAACCTGGTCGTGTCGGCGCTCCTTCTGTGCGCGGCGCTCGTGTGCATCGTGGGCATGACACCGCATCGGCCCCCGTTCCACGGACCGCGCGAGATCCGCTTCGATCTCCCCGGATACATCCTTTGGAGCGTCTTCCTGCTGGCCACCGCCTGGACGCTGACCTACGGCGGACAGCTCGGTTGGTTCGCCTCCCCCAGGATCCGCGGCGCGGCCTCTTGCGCATCGCTTTCGCTCGTCCTCTCGCTCTGGAGCGTGGGGCGCACCGACCGGCCGCATTTTCTGCCGAAGGTCCTGCGCTATCCGCGGATCCCCTGGATCCTCGCCTTGCACACCGCGATGGTCCTCCTGACATCGTCTTCGTTCGTGCTGCAGGAGACCTTCACCGGAGGGATCCTGCACCTGGGGCACCTCGATTCGCAACTGCTGAACCGGGTCGTGTTCGTCGGCGTGGCGTTCGGAGCGGTCGCTGGATACGTCCTCCTGGAAAAGGCGAACCTGGGGTACCGCGCGGTCACCACCATCTCCTTCCTCCTGATCCTGGGCTATCTGGTCGGGATGTTCCGGCTGGTCTCGCCATCCACCGCGATGGCCGACCTGTACGCGCCCCTCTTCCTGCGAGGCGCGGGCAACGCCATGATGTACGTGGCCCTTTTCACCTACACGGCCCGGACGGTCCCTTTCTTCCACCTGTTCCAGGTGATCGGGTTCTACGGGTTCGTGAACATGGGGTTCGGAGGAGCGCTGGGAAGCGCGGTGATGGGACGGCTGTTCCAACACGCGCTGCACGCCGACGCCGCGTTCCTCTCGGGGGCGCTCGATCGCGCGAACCTGGCGGCGGTTTCGATGCCTCCAGAAGCGCTGGCCGCGGAATTCCATCGCCAGGTGCTTCTGGCGTCCCTGCGCCACACCTACGGCTGGACGGCCTCGATGTGCGTGGTGGTTGTCCTGCTCGCGCTGGCCACGCGCTACCGGAACTTCCCGCGATTCAAGCTGCCCAGCTGGTGATTCCGCTTCGCGCCGCGCGCCTCTTCGGTGCGCGACCGCGATCGGATTCCGATTCGAAGACCACTGGATCCGGTTCGAGAAAATGGTACATTGAGATCATGTCTCAACGCCCAAAGATCCACACCCTGGGAGAACTCAAGCAGGCGGGTTGGCGCAGCCGGTCGGTCCGCGACGAACTGCGCGGGAACCTCCTGGAACGCCTGCGCTCGGGACAAAAACTGTTCCCGGGGCTGCACGGCTACGACGACACGGTGGTCCGGTCGCTCGTGCACGCGCTTCTGGCGCGCCACGACATTCTGCTCCTGGGGCTGCGCGGACAAGGCAAGACGCGCCTGCTGCGACAGCTTCCGTCGCTCCTTGACGAATGGATGCCCGCGCTTTCCGGCACCGATCTGCGCGAGGATCCTCTTTCCCCGGCCACCACCGCGGGAAAGCGCATGGTTTCCGAACTGGGCGAAGACGCACCCCTGGAATGGATCCATCGCGACGAACGCTACCGCGAGAAGCTCGCCACCCCCGACACGTCCATGGCCGACCTGATCGGCGACATCGATCCCGTGAAGGCGGTTTCGCAAGGAATCGGGTTCGGGCACGAAGACGCCGTCCAATGGGGCATCGTGCCGCGCTCCAATCGCGGCATCTTCGCGATCAACGAGCTTCCCGACCTCCAGCCGCGCATCCAGGTGGGTCTGCTCAACCTCCTGGAAGAACGCGACATCCAGATCCGAGGCCTCCCGCTGCGTCTGGATCTGGACGTGATGTTCGCCTTCAGCGCCAACCCCGAGGACTACACCCGGCGCGGCAACCTGATCACGCCTCTCAAGGACCGGATCGGAAGCCAGATTCTGACGCACTACCCCAAGCACGAAACGGTGGCGCGCGCGATCACCGACCAGGAGGCGTGGACCGGTCGCGGCGGCCCGGCGGTGCGCATCCCCCTTCCGCTTCGCGACGCGGTGGAACGCATCGCGTTCGAAGGACGGAAATCGACCGATCTGGTGGATCCCCGTTCGGGCGTCTCGCAGCGGCTTTCCATCGCGGCGCTGGAAACGCTCCACAGCGCGGTGGAGGCCCGATGCGCCCTGCTCGGGACCGATTCCGGCGAGGCGCGCCTGGCCGATCTCTTCGCGACGATCCCGGCGATCACCGGCAAGCTGGAACTGGCCATGGAAGGCGAGCGCGAAGGCTCGCGCGAAGTGGCCAAGCTCCTGGTCGCGAAGGCCTGCAAGTCCGTGTTCGACGCGACGTTCAAGGCCCCGGTCGACCGCCGTCGCAACGCGCAGATGGAAAGCCTGGACCAACCGGTGGTGGGATGGTTCGAGGGCGGGAACACCCTGGACCTTTCCGGCGACGCCACGGACGACGTCCACCTCGAATCGATCGGATCGATCGAAGTGCTGGAAGCCACCATGCGCGCCCTGGCGCGGGATCCGCATTGGGATCCAGGACAGGATCTGACAGCCTGGAAGGAGGTCTTCCTGGAAGGCCTGCACCAGCACGGGAGGATCAAGCGCGCGCTGCGCGAAGGACGGGTCGAGTTCGGCGACGTTCTTTCGGAAGACCGCGGATGAGCAGGGGCCGCCGGAGATGATCGTTTCCTACGGACCCAACGACGCCGGTGCCCGCGATTCGAGCCGGGATCTCCGCGAGCTGTTCGCGCAGAACTGGATCCGCGCCAACGCGGACATCGAGAAGACCATCCTCGCGATCAAGGAGCGGACCGAGCTCTCCGGGGAGACCGACGACGGCCGAAGCTTCGACGACATCCTGGAAGAACTCGAGCGGCTGGGCCTGATCCGGAAGGAAGATGGACGATTCCTGTCGACGGCGCGCGGACGGCAATCGGTGCGGGACGCCGTCTTCGAGAAGCTCTTCGCGGGCATGGAGCGCGAATCGCCCGCCGCCAAGGCCCTGCCCCTTGCGGAAGCCTTCCGCGAACGCCTGCCATCCACCCGGAAATGGCAGTCCGGCGACGACCCCCGCGACATCGACTGGAACTCGACGCTGCGCAACCGCGTTCGACGCGAAGCGGGTCCGCGGGATCTGGCGGATTCTGACATCGAGACCTGGGAGACGGAAACCGTCAGGAGTACCGCCACGGTCCTGATGATCGACATCAGCCATTCCATGATCCTCTACGGGACCGACCGCATCACCCCCGCCAAGATGGTGGCCATCGGCCTCGCCGAATTCCTGCGCAGGCGCCGTCCCCGCGACACCCTGGACGTGATCGCCTTCGGGAACGAGGCCTGGAAGATTCCGGTGGAATCCATCGACGAACTGCAAGCCGGGCCGTTCCAGACCAACACGGCCGAAGGCCTGCGTCTGGCGCGACAAATCCTGCATGAGCGCCGCGCGACGGACAAACGCATCCTGCTCGTCACCGACGGCAAGCCCTCGTGCATCTTCGAAAACGGACGCCTGTACCGGAACACCAAGGGCCTGGATCGCCGCATCGTGCAACGGACGCTGGACGAAGGAATCCTGTGCCTGCGCGAAGGATGCCGGATCAGCACGTTCATGATGGCCGACGATCCGCTGCTGGTGGAATTCGTGGAACGCTTCACCCGCTCCGTCCAAGGGAAGGCGTTCTTCACGGGAACCGATCGCCTGGGAGAGTTCGTGCTGCGCGACTGGGTGGACGGCCGCGGCTAGCACGGGGTCTTCCGCGGCGCCGTCATCCCACCTGGAATTTGTCGACGAGCCGTTTCTGGAATCCGGCCATCTCCTGCAGATCTTCGGACTCGGCGCAGACCTGCGCGGCGAACTTGTCCGATTGGGTCGCGGCCCGTTCCACCTTGCCCAGATGGTCGCCGATCTCCACGATGCCGTCGTAGGACCGATGGACGTTTTCGACGATCTTCCTGGTCGCCGCCGACTGGTTCTCGATCGCCTGCGCCACCTGCGTCTGCTGCTGCGAGATCGACCCGATGGCCTGCCGGATGCTCCCGATGATGCCCGAGACCCCTTGCGAGGCGATCCCCATCGATTTCATGCGCTCCCCGATGTCTTCCGTGGCTTGCCGCGTGCGCTCGGCCAGGTTGCGGACTTCGCCGGCGACCACGGCGAACCCCGCCCCGGCCTCCCCGACTCGGGCGGCCTCCACAGCCGCGTTCAAGGCCAGAAGGTTCGTCTGGCGCGCGATGTCGGCGACAAGAAGCGTCACCTCGGAAACCGCCCGCGACGAATCCTCCAGACTCGCGACGTTGCGCACGGCCGAATCGGCCAGGGAAACCGCATGGGCCGATTGTTTTTCCACCGCCTGGGACGCCTGGGCAACCTTTCCGATCTCGCCTTGCAACCCGTCGGCGAGACGACGTGTTTCCGCCGCGCCTTCGCGCACCAACCCGGACGCTTCCACGCAGGATCCGACCGCTCCCAGCGTGGTGCGCGACGCGTCCTGGAGCCCCGCGGCAAGTCCGGCGATGGCTTCCGAACGTTCCGAAAGCCGGATCGATTGCCGTGCCAGATCGGCGATGTCCTTCTCGAACCCTCGAACCAGGCGATCCACTCCGTTGGCCAGTTTGGATGTGTCCGAATCGCCAGCCAGGGCGACCCGCACGCGAAGATCCCCCTCCACGACCCGGTCCACCGCGGCGAGGATCGCCGCCACGGCGTCCTGCAATTCCTGTCGTGTGGCGTCCAACGCCTGCGTGTCGGTGACGTCGTCCAGGGTCGCGAGCCATCCCAGCTCGACGCCGTCGCCGGAAAGGACGCTTTGGATGCCAAGCCTCCAATGGCGATCGGCGAGGATCGCGGTCGTGGGCGGCGAATCGGGTGCCATGCCGGAAAATCCACGGTGGATCGCATCGAGCCGTTTTCCGTCCATGCCCTTCGGGTCGATCCCCAAGCGCTCCAGGAACGCCGCCGCCGACCTGTTGCAATCGCGGAACACTCCTTGGGAATCGAGCTCGATCACCTTGAGATCCATGTTTTCGATCATGCTCGCCAGGCGGGTCGCTTTCTGCAGCCTGGTCTGCACCTGGGACCAGTCGACCGATTCCGCTTCCATGATCCTGGACAGATATCCTGCCAGATTCCGCAACGCCTGCCCCATGGCGCCCAGTTCGTCGTTGGACTCCCGGACCGACTGGACACGGAATTCGCCGTGCTCCAAGGCCGCCACGTTTTCCATGAGCCGCCCCAGCGATTTGCGCAGGGCGACTCCCATGATGAAGTTCACGCAAAGCCCCACCAGCACCGCACCCAGCAGCGAAATGCCCAGGGCTTGCCAAAGGACCTCCTTCTCGCGCTCCACGATCGTCGCCGCCGAGACATCCGCTCCGACCACCACGGGGAACCGACCACCCTTCACCGCGGCGAAGGCGCTCATCCAGACGCCGAACTCGTCGGCGGCCAAGGCCGTGCTGCTGGACGACCCCTTGCGCAAACACGTTTCCAGCAGGGAATCCGTTTCCGGATCGGAGATCTCGTACAGCGACAACGCCGGAGAATGCTTGTCTCCCTGGTATGCGTCGACCAGGAAGATCCACCCCGTGTCGGTTTTCGCCATCGTGTACAGAACCGCCCCTTGCATCGACGACGCCCCTCCGTGGAGCAGCGAGGCGAGCGATCTCAGGTAGGTCCCGCCCTCTTCCGGCTGTCCCGCCGCCACCGAATCCAATGCCGCGGGCGACAGAGTCGTCGCGGTCATGCGCACGAGTTCTTCCAGCCCCCTCGCGGCCATTTCCCGATTCGCGCGCGAGGCCTTCTGGCTCAAGGCGTAGCCCAAGCCCAAAGCCAGCACGGCCGTGGCGAATCCGGCAAGCGAGGAAAGCTTCGCCCTGAGCGTCAGTCCTGTCATGGGAGTCCGATTGTACGATTATCGAAGGTCGAGATCGCAACGGAATCCGAGGCCGCGATGCCTGGAACCGACAGCCGTCCCGGAAAATCCCGACACCGCACTTGCGTTCCGCCACCGGAATTCGGAGATTGTTCCCACCATGAACTCCGCATCCATCGTCGGCGCCACAGGGCTGGTCGGCGCAAAGCTCCTGCTCGAACTTTCCCGCGCACGCCCCGCGTTCGCCTGGGTCCGTCGCCCCACGCCGCTTCCCGACGGGATCCTGTCGGTGGTTTCGGAAACGATCCCGGCACTGGACGACAATTTCTGGAAATCCGAGGTCCTGTTCGTCGCCCTCGGGACCACCATCTCGAAGGCGGGAAGCCAGGAGGCGTTCGAAGCGGTAGATCTCCACCTGGTGGTCGAATGCGCCCGCCGAGCCCGCATGGCGGGATGCTCCACCCTCGCCCTGGTGTCGGCGATGGGTGCCGATCCGGA
>JACCEE010445789.1_pt1 | contig 10122 bp, 5 predicted proteins | sample 7449931 | NCBI WGS metagenome assembly JACCEE01 (sample SAMN15323457, study PRJNA562643) | freshwater metagenome | isolation source: river surface water | place: USA:Blue River Watershed | collected 2017-08-19
ACGCGCTGCACGCCCGCCCCGAACTGGCGGGCGCGCTGGTGCAGGTCGCCTCGCAGTTCAACCTGCTGGAGATGCCCGGCTACCACGTCACGCCCGAGGACGGGGTGGGCGGCTACGAATACGACCGCACCCAGGGACCGGCCTGCGCGCGCGCCGCGGGCGCCGGGACGATCTACCGCAACTACTTCGCACCGGTCGGCGACCGCAGCGGCCAGACCCGCGAGCACCAGATCGACACGCTGGCCGACCTGCGCGCGGCCTTGCCAGGGGGGAAGCGCATCACCATGCGCAACGGCTACGCGCTGGCCGATGCGGACACGCTGCAGACGATCAGGACCGCACTCGAAGCGGCCAGTGCCGCCGAACTCGATGGACTGCGCGCCCTCCTACACATCGGCCTGCACTGGGACGTTGAAGTCACCGCCGCAGGCGCGGCGCCTGGCCAATGCGTGAGCCAGGCCTACGGCTCGGCGCTGCCGGTCAGCTACAACCGTGGCAGCAACCCCGGTCAGTGGCAAGCCTTCGCGCGCCTGGTGCTCGAAGCCAGCTACGAGGCCACGCTGCTGGCCGCCGTGATCAACGCAGCCCGCCCGGGCGGGAACAACAGCGTGTACCTGACGCTGCTCGGCGGGGGCGTGTTCGGCAACGAGCGCGAATGGATACTGGATGCGATCCGGCGCGCACTCGACTGTGTGCACGGCCAGGCGCTGGACGTCTGGCTGGTGAGCTACGGCAGCGTGCCGGATGACCTGCGGGCGCTGGCCACTGACGACGAACACGTAATAACCAGCATTTAGGATGCTGCACTGCATAGGACAACGGTCACAATCCATAGTAACCCGCTACCTGCATTGCCTTCCGGTCCATAGCCAACGCCCGTTCCTCCCCCATGCCATCATCCAAGTCCACCTACGATCTGCCGGCCGGAGCACCAAGCCCCGTCGTCAAGGAAGAGCACATCGAATACGGCTTCATCGGCAAGCTTCAGGACCTGAAGTACGAATATCGGGCAGATATCCGCGACCGCGCCGCACTGGAGAAGAACTTCCGCGAGAAGTTCGAGGCACTCAACCGCGTCAAGCTGACCGAAGCCGAGTTCGCCAGGCTGCTGGACGAAATCGTCACTCCCGATGTCTTCACCGCAGCCAAGACCCTGCGCAGCGTCAATGCCTTTACCCGCGATGACGGCACGCCCCTGAGCTTCACGCTGGTGAACATCAAGGACTGGTGCAAGAACCACTTTGAGGTCATCCACCAGCTGCGCATCAACACCGACTACAGCCACCACCGTTACGACGTCATCCTGCTGATCAACGGCGTGCCCTGTGTCCAGATCGAGCTGAAAACCCTGGGCGTGAATCCACGCCGGGCCATGGAGCAGATCGTCGAATACAAACACGACCCTGGCAACGGCTACACCAGGACGCTGCTCTGTTTCATGCAGCTGTTCATCGTCAGCAACCGCGACCGCAGCCACTACTTCGCCAACAACAACGCCCGCCACTTCGCCTTCAACGCCGACGAGCGCTTTCTGCCCATCTACGAGTTCGCCAGCGAGGACAACCGCAAGATCACCCAACTCGACGAGTTCGCCGAGCAATTCCTGAAGAAGTGCGACCTTGGCCGCACCATCAGCCGCTACATGGTGCTGCTGGCAGGCGAGCAAAAGCTCATGATCATGCGGCCGTACCAGGTCTATGCCGTGCAGCACATCGTGAAGTGCATCGACGAAGACAACGGCAATGGCTACATCTGGCACACCACCGGCAGCGGCAAGACGCTCACCTCCTTCAAGGCCTCGACCCTGCTGAAGGAAAACGACCACATCCACAAGTGTGTGTTCGTCGTGGACCGCAAGGACCTCGACCGCCAGACGCGGGAGGAATTCAATAGGTTCCAGGAAGGCTGCGTCGAAGAAAACACCAATACCGCCGCCCTCGTGCGCCGCCTGCTGTCAGATGACTACGCCGACAAGGTCATCGTCACCACCATCCAGAAGCTGGGCCTCGCGCTGGACGAAAACAGCAAGCGCAACAAGCAGCGCAGCAAGAGCGGCCAGGCCACCTACAAGGAACAGCTCGAAGCGCTGAAGGACAAGCGCATCGTCTTCATCTTCGACGAATGCCACCGTTCGCAGTTTGGCGACAACCACAAGGCCATCAAGGCCTTCTTCCCCAAGGCGCAGCTCTTCGGCTTCACCGGCACGCCCATCTTCGATGCCAATGCCTCCTTGCAGAAGATCGAGGACACCCAGGCCTCCATGCGCACCACGGCGGATCTGTTCCAGAAACAGCTGCACGCTTACACCATCACCCACGCCATTGAGGATGGGAACGTCCTGCGCTTCCACGTCGACTACTTCAAACCCGAGGGCAAGAAGCCGCCCAAGCCCGGCGAGGCTATCGCCAAGAAGGCCGTCATCGAGGCCATCCTCGCCAAGCACGATGCCGCCACGGGCGGACGCCGCTTCAACGCCATCCTCGCCACCGCGTCCATCAACGACGCCATCGAATACCACGCGCTGTTCAAGACGATGCAGGCTTCGATGCAGGCCGCCGACCCCGACTTCAAGCCGCTGAACATCGCTTGCGTCTTCTCCCCGCCCGCAGAGGGCGACCCGGATGTGAAGCAGATCCAGGAAGACCTGCCGCAGGAGCAGGCGGACAACGAAGAAGACCCCGAGGGCAAGAAGGCCGCGCTCAAGTCCATCCTCGCCGACTACAACGCCCGCTACGGCAGCAACCACCGCTTGAGCGAGTTCGACCTCTACTACCAGGATGTGCAAAAGCGCATCAAAGACCAGCAGTGGCCGAATGCGGACTTTCCCGCAGCGCAGAAGATCGACATCACCATCGTGGTGGACATGCTGCTGACCGGCTTCGATTCCAAGTTCCTGAACACACTCTACGTGGACAAGAACCTCAAGCACCATGGCTTGATCCAGGCTTTCTCGCGTACCAACCGCGTGCTCAACGGCACCAAGCCCTACGGCAACATCCTCGACTTCCGTCAGCAGCAGGATTCAGTCGATGCCGCCATCGCCCTTTTCTCCGGCAATAAGACCGGCGAGCAGGCGCGGGAAATCTGGCTGGTGGACAAGGCCCCCGTCGTCATCCAGCAGCTGGAAACCGCCGTGCAGAAGCTGGACGCCTTCATGAAGTCCCAGGGCCTGGCCTGCACGCCTTCCGAGATTGCAAACTTGAAGGGCGACGCGGCCCGCGCCGCCTTCGTCACCCACTTCAAGGAAGTGCAGCGGCTCAAGACCCAGCTCGACCAATACACCGACCTCACCGGGGACAACAAAGCCACCATCGAGCAGGTGCTGCCCGATGCAAACCTGCGCGGCTTCAAAGGCCAGTACCTGGAAACTGCCAAACGGCTCAAAGCGCAGCAGGGCAAAGGCGGCAAGGAGGGTGATGGCTCCGGCTCCGGTGACCCCGTGGACCAGCTCGACTTCGAGTTCGTTCTCTTCGCCTCCGCTGTCATCGACTACGACTACATCATGGGCCTCATCGCCAAGTTCTCAGAGAAAGGACCGGGCAAGGCCAGGATGACCCGCGAGGAACTCATCGGCCTCATCAGCGCCGACGCCAAGTTCATGAACGAGCGCGACGATATTGCTGAGTACATCGCTACGCTCCAGGCTGGCGAGGGCCTGTCTGAGGCCGCCATACGCGACGGCTATACCCGCTTCAAGGCCGAAAAGAACGCCAAGGAACTCGCCACTATTGCTGCCAAGCACGGCCTGGCCACCGCCGCCCTGCAAGCCTTCGTGGACGGCATCCTCGACCGCATGATCTTCGATGGCGAGCAACTCAGCGACCTCATGGAGCCGCTGGATCTGGGCTGGAAAGCCCGCACCCAGGCTGAACTCGCCCTGATGGCTGACCTGCACCCCCTTCTCACCCAACGCGCCGGTGGCCGCGACATTTCAGGACTCAGTGCGTATGAGCAATAACAAAACTACCGCCATGAAGGAAGAGGCAAAGCCCAAAGTGGTGCCGAAGCTGCGGTTTCCTGAATTTCACGGGGCGGAGGCGTGGAATTGCGATGCCCTCGGAAATGTGGCCCATTTCGTGAATGAGAAAATCCCACTCGAACGAGTTGCACTCGAAAACTATGTCAGCACCGAAAACGTCCTAGCGGACTATGGTGGAGTCACCAGAGCAACAAAACTGCCGTCAACGGGTTCGGTGACACCGTATAGACCAAACGACACCTTGGTCTCCAACATCCGCCCTTATCTCAAAAAGATCTGGGTTGCTAATAAAGAAGGTGGCGCATCAAACGATGTCATCGTCATCAGACCGAAGCAGCGATTGCTACCACAATACTTTTCCTGCCTGTTGAAGAACGATGCCTTCATCGACTACGTGATGACAGGCGCTAAGGGCGTGAAGATGCCACGAGGCGATATTGGCTCGATGAAGGCGTATCCCACGCTTTACCCTTCCAAGGTCGAACAACAAAAAATCGCCGAGTGCCTGAGTTCGGCTGACGATCTTATCGCCGCGCAAGCGCGGAAAGTGGACGCGCTCAAGACCCATAAAAAAGGGCTGATGCAGCAGATTTTCCCCCGAGAAGGCGAAATCCAACCTCGCCTCCGCTTTCCCGAATTCCAGAACACTGGGGAGTGGGAGGAGCATTTATTGAAAGACTTCATCGAAGATTTTCAAGAAAAATCCACGATCCAAGATGAATATGAGGTAATGACATCCGCCCGGAGCGGATTAGTGAGGCAGCGCGAGTACTACGACAATGATCGGATTACTGAGCGCGATAACATCGGGTTTAACGTTATTCCTCCAAATTATATTACCTATCGTAGCCGAAGTGACGACCGCAAGTTTTACTTCAATGAGAACAACTTGGGAATCACCGGGATTGTGAGCGTGTATTATCCCGTATTTCGGGTCGCAAATGGCTCAAACGGCTTTTTTATTGAGCTTCTATCGGCTTTCTCTCGGGTCGTCGGAAAATATAGCGCTGGAACATCACAGACAGTTCTATCGCTCAATCAGCTTGGGCGAATAAGGCTACCGTTCCCACCAACCGTGAAGGAACAACAACGCATTGCCTCGTGCCTGAGTAGCCTTGACGCCCTGATCACCGCTGAAACCCAAAGGCTCGAAGCTCTCAAGGTCCACAAAAAAGGGCTGCTGCAGCAGCTATTCCCTTCCCCGGAGAAATAATATGGAAGCAGAACAACCACTAGCGTCCGAAGTAACACAGCTAGACGACCTATCTCCACTCAAAGAACCGCCCTTCGCGACGGCACTCAAGGACCTCGATGACCTTCTGACGCAAAGTGGTAAAGCATTTCTGATCGGTGCCGGGTGCAGTAAGTGTGCAGGTCTGCCTCTCATGGCAGAACTCACTACAAAGACCATCGCAAGTGGAAAGTTGAGCGCAACCACAAAAACAATACTCTCTGACATACAGAGGCTATTCACCGGTGCAAATGCCGCAAACATAGAAGACTACTTGAGCGAGTTGGTCGATCTTCTAGCGATAGCTAAACGGCGTGGTGTTCGCGGAGCAACTAGCCATACGGCTCGACTTAACGGCGCCGACTACACGGCGAAAGAACTCGAAGACGCGGTGGATGAAATAAAAAATGCGATTACTCAAGAGATCGATGTACGTGTGTCGATGGACGTCCATTGGAAGTTCATCCAAGCGGTTCACCGGCCTTCTCGGCCCGGTAGAACGGTGGCGAATCGTCCAGTCGATTACCTGCTATTGAACTACGACACACTTATCGAAAGTGCGCTTGCCCTTCAAAAGTTGCGTTATGCCGACGGAATGAATGGGGGCAACAGTGCTTGGTGGGATCTATCGACTTTCGATGCGGAAGGACTTGCGGCCCGCGTTATCAAGCTGCATGGCTCGATCGACTGGAGCGAAATGTCTGGTGAGCCACTGCCTCGGAGGATCGACAAGAATCTAAAATTGCCCACCGATAAAGAACAAAAGGTTTTAATCTGGCCCGCATCTACGAAATACCGCGAAACCCAGCGTGACCCCTATGCCCAGCTATCCAGCCTTGCGCGTAGCGCGCTGCGCCCACCGTCTGGCACTCAAACCGTACTGACGGTCTGCGGTTACAGCTTCGGCGACTCTCACATCAACATCGAAATCGAGCATGCGCTCCGTGAATCAATGGGCGAATTGACGGTTGTTGTCTTCACCTTCGATGAGGAGCCAACCGGCGACCTCAAGCGACTGCACGAAGACAAGAAAATCGGCGAACAAATCCGAATTTACGCTCGCAGGGGCTTCTTTCACGGCACAACTGCTGCGAAGTCGGAGGTTGATCTGCCATGGTCCAAGTTTGAAAACATTACCCGCCTACTTGGGGATGAACGATGAGCAGTCAAATTCACAATCCAAATGTTCCCTTAGAAAACCTCGCCATTGGGACGATAATAGAGGTCGATGGCTCTCACATCGTAGCGGAACTAAAACCTGGCATTACCGAACTTTCCCGTGTCTTTGGTGGCGACACATACCCTATTGGACAGTTTGGTTCTATCGTGAAGATTCATTTTGGCCGGAGGATAATTTTTGCATTCGTTGGTCGGCTCAGAATGAAGGCGGAATACGAACTTGAGCGCGGCATAGGGCCACAAGCAGCAAGCGACGAAAGAGTGATTGAAGCAGACCTTTTTGGCGAAGGTGAGTGGTTGCGCGACACGACTGTCACGCCTATTGGCTGGGAGCTAAAGTTCGACCGTGGAGTTGCAACATATCCTCTTCCGCAACAAACCGTTTACCTCACACCAAAACGCGAGCTTCGCTTCATTTACGGTCTCGGGAAAGGGCCTTCAGTCCATCTTGGTGAGCATGTCGGGACAGGCGGAACAAAGTGTTTCGCTGAGATGAATGAACTACTCGGAAAGCACACGGCCATTCTTGGCTCAACGGGCGCGGGCAAATCTGGTACTGTTGCTGCAGTCCTTCACAGTCTTTTCGAAAGAGGCGCTGAAGCTGACTTAGCCAATTGGAAGCCACGCATCGTTGTGCTTGATCCGCACAACGAGTACTCGACAGCATTTCCGAGCCACCAGAAACTTTCGACGGACAATGGCTCGTTGATCTTGCCTTACTGGCTGTTGAATTTCTCCGAAACGGTAGCGTTGGTGATTGGCAAGACAGAGTTTGTCGCTACATCACAAGCAAACATTGTGAAAGTTGCGCTGCTTAAAGCCAGAGTGGAAGGCGCAACGGCGCTCGGTATAACGCCAGAAAAGATTACGGTTGACTCTCCCGTGCCTTATAAGCTATCGACATTCATTGCCGCCGTTGAAGCCGATAAACCGTCACAGACGAGCAAACAGGATTCTCATAACTCCATTCTGGAAAAACTTGACATATTGATCCGGGATGCACGGGTTACCTTCATGATGAAGGAGTGGAGCGGAGCTGCTCAGGATCCGTTTCCAGCGATATTGTCGCAACTTGTAAGTGAGGGGGCGCAGCCTAAAATCGTCGACCTTTCCGGAATTCCGAACGAAGTCGCCGGTGTTTCAAGTGCAGTTATTGCAAGGACGCTCTTCAACCTGAAAGTTTGGCAGACGGCAGCTGAGCGCCAGAATGGCCCTATCTTGCTTGTCTGCGAAGAAGCTCACCGATACGTTCCAAATAGGGGTGAAGCTCAATACGAAGCTGCCCAAGAAGCAATTCGACGGATCGCGAAGGAAGGTCGTAAATATGGAATAGGTCTCCTGTTGGTTTCGCAGCGACCAAGTGAGGTCGAAGCAACGGTGCTATCGCAGTGCAACAGCTGGATCATCCTCAGGATTACAAATGATGCGGACCGTGAGCATGTCCGCGCGATTCTTCCAGATTCGATGGCTGGACTTACCAAGATGCTTTCTGGATTGCGGCGACAAGAAGCGATTTTTGTTGGTCAAGCAGCAGTCTTACCTTCGAGGATTCTGATTCGCTCCCTTACGCCTGAGCAGTTACCTCGTTCGAATGACATCGATTTTGATAAGGGCTGGCAGGGTACAAGTATGACTGCACATGAGCTGGGCGTTATTGCGAACAGATGGCGATTTCAACAAAGATGAGCCCCGATAAATCCATTTTCGTGGCGGCACGAAATGGCTCCAAAGGGACCCCTAATCAAGTTCGCGCGAAGCCATGACCGACCTCATCCTCTACACCACCGAAGACGGGCGCAGCCAGATCAAGCTGCGTGCGAAAGACCAAACGGTCTGGCTGACGCAGCGTGAAATGGCCCTGCTCTTTGACGTGAGCACGGACAACGTCGGGCTGCATCTCAAGAACATCTTCGAGGATGGCGAACTGAGCCGGGAGGCAACCACCGAGGAATCCTCGGTAGTTCAAAACGAAGGGGGGCGGGACGTCAAACGCCCCGTCACGCTCTACAACCTCGACGCGATCCTGGCCGTGGGCTACCGCGTGCGCTCACCACGCGGCGTGCAGTTCCGCCGCTGGGCTTCCTCCATTTTGAAGGAGTACTTGGTCAAGGGCTTCGTGCTGGACGACGAGCGGCTGAAGAACCCGGACGGCCGTCCGGATTACTTCGACGAGATGCTGGCGCGCATCCGGGACATTCGGGCCTCCGAGAAGCGCTTTTATCAAAAGGTACGTGACCTCTTTGCGCTCTCCAGTGACTACGACAAGACGGACAAGGCCACGCAGGTGTTCTTTGCCACCGTGCAGAACCTGCTGCTCTTTGCCGTGACGCAAAAGACCGCCGCCGAACTCATCACCGCCCGGGCGAATCCGGCCGATCTGCATTTCGGCCTGCTCGCCTGGAAGGGCGACAAGGTGCGCAAGGCTGACATCGTGGTGGCCAAGAACTACCTGACCGAGGACGAGATCGACACCCTGAACCGCCTGGTGGTCATCTTTCTGGAAACCGCCGAACTGCGGGCCAAGGGCAAGCAGGAAACGCGCATGGCCTTCTGGAAGCAGAACGTGGATCAGATCATCACGTTCAACGGCTTCCCGCTGCTCACCCACGCCGGCACCATCAGCCATGAGCAGATGGAAGCGCGCACGGGTGAGCTTTACCGCCAGTTCGACCAGGACCGCAAACGGCTGGAAGCCATCGAGGCCGACCAGCAGGACGAGGCCGACCTCCAGGCGCTGGAAACCAGAATCAAACGACGCCCCAAGAAATGACCGAGACCAACCAAAAACAACTGGGCAACACCCTCTGGAGCATCGCGGACCAGCTGCGCGGTGCCATGGACGCGGACGATTTCCGCGACTACATGCTGTCCTTCCTCTTCCTGCGCTACCTGTCCGACAACTACGAGACGGCGGCGAAGAAGGAACTGGGGCGGGACTACCCCGACGTGGGCGGCGACACCCGCAAGGTGCCGCTGGCGCTCTGGTATGCCAACAACGTGGACGACATCCAGGCGTTCGAGAAGCAGATGCGCCGCAAGGTGCATTACGTCATCAAGCCCGCGCACCTGTGGAACAGCATCGCCAACATGGCGCGCACTCAGGACGCGTTTCTGCTGAACACGCTGCAGGATGGCTTCAAGTACATCGAGACAGAGTCCTTCGAGAGCACCTTCCAGGGCCTGTTCTCCGAAATCGACCTGAGCTCCCCCAAGCTCGGCAAGACCTACACCGACCGTAACGCCAAGCTTTGCACCATCATCCAGAAGATCGCCGATGGGCTGGCGGAGTTCTCCTCCGAGATCGACGCACTGGGTGATGCCTATGAATACCTGATCGGCCAGTTTGCCGCCGGGTCCGGCAAGAAGGCGGGCGAGTTCTACACCCCGCAGCAGATTTCCGACATCCTCTCCGCCATCGTCACGCTGGACAGCCAGGAACCGAAAACCGGCACCAAGAAACGGCTGGAAAGCGTGCTGGACTTCGCCTGCGGCTCCGGCTCGCTGCTGCTCAACGTCCGCAAGAAGGTGGCCAAGGCGGGCGGCACCATCGGCAAGATCTTTGGTCAGGAAAAGAACATCACCACCTACAACCTCGCGCGCATGAACATGCTGCTGCACGGGGTGAAGGACACGGAGTTCGAGATCTTCCACGGCGATACCCTGCTCAACGAGTGGGACATGATGCGCGAGCAGAACCCGGCCAGGAAGCCGAGCTTTGACGCCATCGTCGCCA
>JACCEE010353138.1_pt1 | contig 10117 bp, 9 predicted proteins | sample 7449931 | NCBI WGS metagenome assembly JACCEE01 (sample SAMN15323457, study PRJNA562643) | freshwater metagenome | isolation source: river surface water | place: USA:Blue River Watershed | collected 2017-08-19
CCCGGTACGCCGACACAGCCACAATAACGGCATATCACCAGCACAGTTTGAGCATCAGTTCAGCGAGCGGCTTGCGGGTGTCTAGAAAATCGGTAGCGATTCAAGAACTGGGCTTTGAAGTATGGCAAAACGGATTTAACGCCGATATTGAAATAGTAATTGTTGGTCGTAACAACTGGTCAGAAGAAGTTGTAGATGCTCAGATCGAAGGGCGCAATGGTGAGTCTTTGCGGATGTATCCGCAGGAGTTGTTTGTTCTGCTGCTGGCAATGCAGGCGGATCCACTCGAACTTGCAAATGCTGATGATTTGCTCAAGTTTGTGGATAGGCACCCGGTATTCGAGTATTTGTTTAATCAAGAATTCCCTTGGCCAGAAACGAAATTCGAAGATGGTCCGCCTGTCACGATTGGGGAGGGATTCGATTCTGAAAATGCATCGTCGCCACTTTACGAAATGGGTTACACAGTGGCGCAGAATGCGGCCCTTACCCCCACACAAAGGCACGAGGTTCTCAAGGCAGCGTATGCCGAAATGAATTTGCCATGGTGCATATCTGAGGAGTATATGGAGGACTGGGGGGATGCGAATTCTCGCAAACGGCTTCGTAGAATTGCCTGGCACTTGCACTTGATGACCAAGCGATTTCGACGGCATACGGAGGCGGTTACTCGATGGGAGAGTGACCTGGAGTGGTTGAAACGGACGCACTACAAGCCGATTCACAGATTCCGCTGGCCAACTTAGGCCTTTAATTAATAATTAAGGCGGTGATGCCCATTCATCTGCTAATCGCTACAAGTTGGCATTTTCTCTTAACGCATCTGCAAAGATTCAAAGGCTCCTCGACATGCAGAAATTGCACGCGATTGATGTCATCTGCCGGAATGGACCCCCGCTTTTTGCTGCTTAATGAGCGGGGGGACGTCGGATACTTTCCCATGGGGCTGAGATTCAGATTCTGTCGCCTGCAGATTTGCGTGCTGACGTGATTTCAGCGTTGACGCAATCGTTGAAAAACTATTCTAATTAAACGCATGTCCGCTGGAGGTCTCGATATTTTGGAAAAAACTCAACACGCTACGATCGCCAGGGAAGCGCTGAGTCAATTTCTGGATGTGCCCGGAGCGATTCTTTACAGCAGCCATGCAACCCTGCAAAAAGGCGATATTTACCTGCTGGGTTTTAATCCCGGCGGAGAAGACGGTCGGCCGTTACGCGAAGCCATTGATGGCTTACTGACCGTCACTGAGAACGCCTACATTGAGCAGAACTGGTCCGGACGAAGAAATTACAAGCCCGGTCATGCTCCGCTGCAAAAGCGTGTGACATGGCTGCTAGATGCGCTTGGCTACGCTCCTGAGAACATTTGCGCAAGCAATCTCATTTTCATGCAAAGTAAAAACGCTGCGTCGATCCCGTACGCAAATGCTGACGTTTGCTGGCCGGTTCATCGTGCAATTCTGGATATCGTTCGGCCCAAGCTGATTTTGGCTTTTGGGAATTCCGCTTGTTCGCCCTATGCCTATCTGAGAGACATGTTTGGTACTACGCAAACCGAGGAAATCGAAGCAGGGCACGGAAATTGGAAGGTAAAAGGCTGCTCCATTACTGTTCCGGGTGGTCCGCCTGTCTATCTGGCCGGACTCCCCCATTTGAGTTACTACTCTCCCATCGGAAAGTCCGCGGTGGTGTCTTGGTTAAGAGCCAAGCTTATTGATTCCGGATCGTCAGCCGCCACCGCCGGTTATGGCTGACAGGCCAGTTTGCCAGAACCGAGGAGACTCAACCGTGCGCTACAAAATGAGGTTTTGACCGCTCAGTTTCTACATCGACAATGTTTTAAATCAATATTTCCGGTGGATGCCAGCGCAAGATGATGCCTGCATCCCTGTCTGTGCAGCATCGTTGCCACGATAAGAAACAAGCCCGATGCCTGCGCATTGATTGTTGTCGGCCTGTTCGGTTCTCTGATGACAAAACTTCAGCTCTATCCGGTGCATGCGCACTGCCTTGACATCGTTCCCGGCCGTTTCCGGCGCGACTGGATGGAGCAGACGTCGGAGCGCTTTGCGTACCGCTGTCTGCCGATGGTGATCGCCAATACGTCGGGATGGGAGTTGCTGTCGCCCTGCGCGTTCGAAGCCAGCTGGAACGGCTCGGCCGGCCGGGACGCGATTCGCATTCAGGCCATCGATGAACAGGCGACCGTTGACGCGATCGCCACCTCGCATTTCGGCAGCGGCATCCTGACCTTCCACGCCGGCTACATCTTCGTCACCGACCCGGGCTGGGGGCTGAACGTGCGCGGCGCGCCGAACTTCGTGAAGGACGGCATTCAGGCGCTCGAAGGACTGGTCGAGACCGACTGGCTGCCGTTTCCCTTCACGATGAACTGGCGCTTCACGCGGCCGGGTACGGTGCGTTTCGAGCAGGGTGAGCCGCTGGCCTTCGTCGTACCCACGCGGCACCTGCTGCTCGACGAGATCCAGCCGGAGATCCGCGAACTCAGCGACGAGCCCGAGCTCGCGCAGCGTTATGCCGAATGGCGCGACAAGCGCGCCGGCTTCATCAGCGCGCTGGCCGCGAACCAACCCGAGGCCGTCCGGCAGGGCTGGCAGCGCAATTACTCGCGCGGCACGCATCCGGATGGTCAGGCGGCGCCCGAAACCCATGTGCTCAAGCGCGTGCTGAAGGCGCCGCGTCGTTAGCGCACTAACCACCGCCCCAATAAAACAGGGGAGCCGAAGCTCCCCCGTGTTGCCTGCAGCTGCCGTCGTAACGGCGTGATGCCTTACTTGCCGGCGCGGCCGAGCAGGAAGTTGGTCAGCAAAGGCACCGGCCGGCCGGTTGCGCCTTTGGCCGCGCCGCTCTTCCATGCGGTACCGGCGATGTCGAGGTGCGCCCACGTGTACTTGCGCGTGAAACGCTCGAGGAAGCAGGCTGCGGTGATCGAGCCGCCCGGCGGCCCGCCGATGTTGGCGATGTCGGCAAAGTTCGATTTCAGCTGTTCCTGGTATGACTCCTCGATAGGCATCCGCCAGGCGGTGTCGTTCGCCGCCTTGCCGGCCTTCAGCAATTCGTTGGCCAGCGCATCATGCGCATCGTCGTGACGCGTGAACAGCCCGCTGTTGTGATGGCCCAGCGCCGTCACGCAAGCGCCGGTCAGCGTCGCGATGTCAACCACCGCCGCCGGCTTGAAGCGCTCGACATAAGTCAGCGCATCGCACAGGATCAGGCGGCCTTCGGCGTCAGTGTTCAGGATCTCGATGGTCTGGCCCGACATTGACGTGACGATGTCGCCCGGGCGCGTCGCGCGGCCCGACGGCATGTTCTCGCAGGTCGGGATCACGCCGATCACGTTCAGCTTCAGCTGCATCTCTGCGATCGCGCGGAACGTGCCCAGCACCGAGGCGGCACCGCACATGTCGTACTTCATCTCGTCCATGCCGGAGCCGGGCTTCAGCGAGATGCCGCCGGTGTCGAACGTGATGCCCTTGCCGACCAGGACGACCGGCGCTTCCTTCGCCTTGCCGCCCATGTGCCGCAGCACGATGAATTTCGGCGGTTGCTCGCTGCCGTTGGTGACGGACAGGAAGCTGCCCATCTTCAGCGCTTCGAGCTGCTTGCGGTCCAGCACCTCGACGCCGAGCTTGAATTCTTTCGCCAGCTGCTTCGCGGTGGTCGCGAGGTAGGTCGGCGTGCAAATGTTCGGCGGCAGGTTGCCCAGCGTCTTCGCAAGGTCGCTGCCATTGGCCAGTGCCACGCTCTGCACCAGCGCGCGCTTGGCCTCCGCCTGCTGCGCATCGCCGACGGTGATCGTGACCTTCTTCACGCCGGATTTCGATTCGTCTTTCTTGCTCTTCAGGCCGTCGCTGCGGAACACGCTCTCGCGCAGCGTGGTCACCAGCGTGCGCAAACCCCAGGCAGCGTCACGGGCAGTGGCCGCGTCGAGCGGCAGCGCGAGCAGCGCATCCGCGCAGCCCAGCGTCGACAGCGCGCGCGCGACACCTTGCGCGGTGGTGATGAAATTGCGATCGGTAACGTTGCCCTCCGCGCCGAGTCCCGTCAGCAGAACTCGCTGGGCGCCGCCCGCGGTGCGGTGCAGCAGCAGCGTGGTGCCGGCCTTGCCGCTGATGTCGCCGCTCTTCACGGCGGCTGTCAGCGCGCCTTTGTCATCCAGAGCCTTCGCTTCGTCGGTGAGCTTGCCGTTGTCATACACGCCGACTACGACGCAGCCGGTCTTCTGCTGGGAGATTCCGTTTTTTGTGCTGAAAGCTTTTATGCTAAAGTCCATGGCCGCTCCTAGTTAAACCCCCGGAATTATAGTCCCCGAATGATTTTTCAGCGCGCCATACGCCGCGAGTTGCTGAACACGGTTGGCGCAGTCTTCACGGCCCTGTTCACCATCGTGATCACGGTCATGCTGATCCGCATCCTCGGCGACGCGGCAGCGGGCAAGGTTGCTTCGACCGATGTCGCCGTGCTGCTCGGCTTCGCTTCCCTCGGTTATCTCCCCGTGATCATCTCGCTGACCGCATTCGTGTCAGTGCTGCTGGTGGTCGCGCGCAGCTACCAGGATTCAGAGATGGTGGTCTGGTTCGCGTCCGGCCTGTCGCTGACGCGCTGGATAGCGCCGGTGCTGCGTGTCGGCATCCCGCTGGTGATCGTCACCGCATTGCTGTCGCTGTGGCTCACGCCCTGGGCCAACCGCTCCTATGCGGAGTACAAGGAGCGCTTCCGCAATCGCGAGGACATCTCGCGCGTTTCGCCGGGCAAGTTCCAGGAGTCGGCCGGCGGCGACAAGATCTTCTTCGTCGAAGGACTGGCCGATGATGCGAGCCATGTGCAGAACGTGTTCGTGCGGCAGGGCGGCCGCCGTGACAGCGTCGTCGTCGCCGAGCAGGGCAGCATCCGTTTCGACGCCCGCGGCGACAAGCTGCTCGAACTGCAGCTCGGACGCCGCTATGACGGCGCTCCCGGCAGCAGTGACCTGCGGACCATCGAATTCCAGCGCTACACGGTCGTGATCGCGCCCAGCACCCGCGAACTGCGTGACAACAAATCCGCCAAGGTGCAACCGACGCTGGATTTGCTGGCCGAACCCACGCGCGCGAACCAGGCTGAGCTGTTGTGGCGTATCGCCGTTCCGCTGACCTGCCTGCTGCAGATGCTGCTGGCCATCCCGCTCGGCTTCGTGAACCCGCGCCGTGGCCGCACGCTGAACCTGATGATTGCGCTGCTGCTGGCTGTCACCTACAACAACTTTGCAGGCATCCTGCAGGCCAGCGTGTCCAGCGGAAAGCTGGCATTCGGCGTCGCCTGGTGGCCATTGCACCTGCTTGCAGCGATGCTGATCGCGCTGCTCTTCTTCTGGCGAGACAACACGAACAGCCGCTGGCATCCGGCGCGGCTGGTGGCAAGAGTGCGGCCGGCGGCCCTGCTCCGGCGCAAGGAGGCGGCATGAAGGTCTTGCGCCGCTACTTCACCGGAGAGATCTACCGGTCGGTGCTGTTCGTGCTGGTCGCGTTCCTTGCGCTGTTCGCATTCTTCGACCTGATGGGTGAGCTCGGTTCGGTCGGTCGCGGACCGTATCGCCTCGAGCATGCGTTTGTCTACGTCGCCGCCGGATTGCCGTCCTATGCGTACGAACTGATGCCGATTGCAGCGCTGATCGGCACCATTTACGTGATGGCGCAGTTTGCAGCGCGTTCCGAATTCACCGTGATGCGTGCTTCGTCGCTGTCGATGGGGCGTGCATTGCGAATGCTGGTGCGCATTTCTGTTGTGCTGGCCGTGATCACGTTCGTTCTTGGCGAATTCGTGGCGCCGAAGTCCAACGATTTCCGGCAGCAGTTCAAGCGCCGCATTGAAGGTTCGTCGCTGTCCGCCGAATTCCGCAGCGGCCTGTGGGCCAAAGACGTGATCCGCGATCCCGGATCGAATACGGTGGTCGGCTCCCGTTTCATCAATGCGAGCAAGATCGAGCCGGGCGGCGCGGTGCGCGGCGTAAACCTGTTCGAGTTCGATCAGCACATGCACATGCGTGCGCGTATTTCGGCGGACCGTGCCGAATTCGTCGAGCCGGGCGTGTGGCGGCTTACCGGCGTCGACGAGATCCGCATGAAGCCGGCAGAAGCGTCGGAGCGGATGCGGCCCGAACTGCTCGACCGGAACAAACTCGACAGCAGCACGCTCAGGTCCGACATCACGCCCGAGATTCTCTCGGTCCTGATGGCGGACCCCAAGCGCATGTCGGCAGTCGACCTGGCGCTGTTCAGCCGCCACCTGCGGCAGAACAAGCAACGCAGCGAACAGTATGAAATCGCGCTGTGGAGCAAGCTGCTGTACCCGGTCGCGGTGATCGTGATGATGGTGCTGGCGCTGCCGTTTGCCTACATGCACGCGCGCAGCGGCGGACTGTCGCTGAAAGTTTTCATTGGCATCATGATCGGCATGGGTTTCCACTTGCTGAACAACCTGTTCTCGCACATCGGTCTGCTCAACACCTGGCCGCCATTCGCGACAGCGGTCTTGCCAAGCGTATTGTTCCTGCTGGCGGCGATTTCCGCGCTCTGGTGGGTGGAGAGGCATTGATGAACGACAAGCAAGCGCTGGTGCTGTTCGCACACGGCGCCCGTGACCCGCGCTGGGCGCAGCCCTTCAAGAAGCTGCAGGCGATTGCGCAGCAGCAGCTGGAGGGTGTGCAGGTAGAACTGGCATTTCTTGAACTGATGGAGCCGCGCCTGCCGGAAACCATCGACCGTCTGGCAGACGACGGTTGCCTCAGCATCCGCGTGGTGCCGGTTTTCCTCGGGCAGGGCGGACATGTGCTGCGTGACTTGCCGCCGATGATCGAGGAGCTGCGCCTTCGCCATCCGCAGGTGCAAATCAGCGTCGCCGACGCGGTGGGCGAAAATCCGGAAGTCCTTCAGGCGATCGCCGCCTATTGCGTGGGTAGCCTGATGTCGGCGTCCTGACGTGGCCAGCCTGTCCGGCGGTGCTGTTGCAACTGCCTCACTCGTCGGACATTTCATCCGCAACGCTGACTTTTAATCGCTCCTCTGCGGCGTCCGGCGCCTTCCGCTTCCCCGGCTGCCCCCACGTCCTCTGCGCGAGCAATCCATCCTTCTGGTCGCGTCGCCACTGGAAGATCAAGCGAATGTCGATGTCATGTTCGCGGGCGACTGCCGACGCGCTGGAGCCCGGACGGCTGGCCTGCTCCAGCAGGTCCAGCTTCTGCTGCAGTGTCCAGACGCGGCGCGGCCGGTAATCCCGCTTGCCCTTCAGCGGCTTTTTCTTCAGCGCGATGATCCTGCGCATCGTCGGCTCCTGCCATCCGTGGGTGGAGCCGTGACGATGCAAAGCATTGCAATGCAATGCGTTCAGGATGCTGTGGGCGGGAAGTAATCTTCGGTTGTCATCAACCGAAGGGCAGGGGAGTGTCGTTGGCGTGCGACGCTGCGAGTGCAGCGCTACAGGACAGGCGGAAGCCTCAGCCGCGGGCGCGCAGCGCTTCGCCAATCATGACCAGCACCGGTCCCGAACAGTTCGGTATGCCCTGGGCCATGTCGGCCAGCGTCATTCGCATCACGCGCTCGTCAGCGCGGCTGACGTTTTCGATGGCGATCACCGGTGTCTGTGCGGGCTTGCCATGCTCGAGCAGGCGCTTCGCGGTCGCAATCGCTTCCTGTCCGCCCATGTACTGCACCAGCGTGTCGCAGCCTGGCAGCGACGCCTGGTCCGGTTCGCCGGGTGCCGTGGTCGACGTGAAGAACGCCACATTGCGGGCAACGCCGCGCTTGGTCAGGGGCTGTTTGATCGACGCCGCCGCGGCGAACGCCGTGGTAATGCCCGGCACGATCTCGTAAGGCACCTTCGCGCTTTCAAGCGCCACCAGCTCTTCGTCGGCGCGTCCGAACAACATCGGGTCGCCGCCTTTCAGGCGCACCACGCGGTCATAGCGGAATGCGCATTCGATCAGCTGCTCGTTGATCAGCGCCTGCGCGGTCGAACGCTGTCCGCTGCGCTTGCCGACGGAAATCAGGTCGGCCTGCGGGCACAGCGCGAGTATCTCGGGCGTGACGAGCGCGTCATGCAGAACAACATCGGCATGGGAGAGGATACGGGCGGCGCGAACAGTCAGGAGATCGGCGGCGCCGGGACCGGCGCCAACCAGCCAGACCTTGCCCGGGGTTGTCCGGGCAGGCCTGGTCAGATGGTCAGACATGGGAAGTGCGTGGGTCAGTCGAACCGGATCATGCCGGCGGCGACGGTCTGGTGGGAGATTTCGTCGATCAGGATGAAGCTGCCGGTCGCGCGCACCTGCTCGTAAGCGTCGGCCGCCAGCGGCTGCTGCACGGTCAGCGAGATGCGGGCAATGCCGTTGAGCTTCAGTTCGCTGCCGTCATGACGTTCTTGCGTGTTGATGTCCAGCAGCGACTGGATGCCGGTCACCTTTGCCGCCACCTGACGCGTGGTGTGCTTCAGCCAGTACTTGCGGCCGGTGTTCAGCGGCTCTTCCGACAGCCAGCAGACGTCGGCCGTGAAGTTTTTCGCCACGGTCGCCGGCGCATCGGCAGCGGACAGCATGTCGCCGCGCGAGATGTCGACGTACTCGTCGAGCAGGATCGTCACCGACTTGCCCGCCGACGCGCTGTCGAGCGAACCGTCGAGCGTCAGGATGTCCTTCACCGTCGCCTTGTGTCCGTTCGGCTGGACGACGATCTGGTCACCCTTCTTCACGGTACCGGCTTCGATACGGCCCATGTAGCCGCGGAAGTCGTTCGCCTCGTGACCATTGTGACGTGCGACCAGCTGCACCGGGAAGCGGAAAGCGGCCGAATGCTCGTCGTCGTACACCGAGATCGACTCCAGCAGTTCGATCAGCGTCGGGCCGGTGTACCAGTCCATCTGCTCGCTGCGCACGACCACGTTGTCGCCGGCCAGCGCCGACATCGGGATCGTACGAATGTCCTTCAGGCCCAGCGTGTCTGCGAATTCCTTGTAGGCGGCGACGATGCTGTCGTACACCTTGCGGTCGTAGTTCACCAGGTCCATCTTGTTGACAGCCACGACCACATGCTCGATCTGCAGCAGTTGCGCAATCGTCGAGTGACGCTTGGTCTGGATCAGCAGTTCGGCCTTGCCGTTTTCGTCGATCTTCACCTTCGACACGTCGACCAGGATGATCACGGCGTCAGCAGTCGAGGCGCCGGTCACCATGTTGCGGGTGTACTGCTCGTGGCCCGGTGCGTCGGCGATGATGAACTTGCGCTTCGGCGTTGCGAAGTAGCGGTAAGCGACGTCAATCGTGATGCCCTGCTCGCGCTCGGCCTCGAGGCCGTCGGTCAGCAGCGACAGGTCGATCATGTCGCCAACGGTGCGCTTGTGGCGGGCGCGCGAGATGGCGTCCAGCTGGTCGGCGAAGATGCCCTTGCTGTCGAACAGCAGGCGGCCGATCAGCGTGCTCTTGCCATCATCGACCGAGCCGGCAGTGATGAAACGAAGCAGGCCGCGCTCCTGCGCGTCCGTGCCGGCCAGGTTCTTGTCTACTACGGCGTTCATTTAGAAATATCCTTCTTTCTTGCGCTTTTCCATCGACGCCTCGGAGGTCTGGTCGTCCATCCGGGTGGCGCCGCGCTCGGTGATCTGCGTGACGGCGGTCTCGGCGATGATGGCCTCGACGTCGGACGCGTCAGACGCGACCGGGCAGGTGCACGAAATGTCGCCGACGGTGCGGAAGCGCACGGTGCGGGTCTCGACGGTTTCGCCATCCTTCGCCGGCGTCAGGTCCGTCAGCGGCACCAGCAGGCCGTTGCGCGGAATGACCTGGCGCTGGTGCGCGAAATAGATGTTCGGCAGCGCGAGCTGCTCGCGGGCGATGTACTGCCAGACGTCGAGCTCGGTCCAGTTCGAGATCGGGAACACGCGCATGTTCTCGCCCGGATGCACGCGGGTGTTATACAGGTCCCACAGCTCGGGGCGCTGCGCCTTCGGGTTCCACTGGCCGAATTCGTCGCGGAACGAGAAGATGCGCTCTTTCGCGCGCGCCTTCTCTTCATCGCGGCGGGCGCCGCCGATGCAGGCGTCGAACTTGTACTCGGCAATGGTCTCGA
>JACCEE011981491.1_pt1 | contig 10117 bp, 8 predicted proteins | sample 7449931 | NCBI WGS metagenome assembly JACCEE01 (sample SAMN15323457, study PRJNA562643) | freshwater metagenome | isolation source: river surface water | place: USA:Blue River Watershed | collected 2017-08-19
CACCCAGATACATCCCAGGAAGTTGACTCACCTCTTGTTTTAGTTTAGGAAAGATGGTCGTCGCTTCTTTTCCCCGATTGACCAATTCAATCACGCGCACACCGCCGGCATAGGCCGCATGAAGCAATTCAATACATACTTTTTCATCGGGATGAAAAACTATAGGCATCATCCCAGCAGCATGCATTCGTTGGATAAATGGCCTATTATTTCGCATCATCGTTTAATTTTTCCTGCTCCCTCACCGGCCACTAGCTCCTTGATTTCTTGAAGCGTACAGGTCAATACATCTCCAGGGACACTGTGTTTTAATACCCCAGCAGCTACGGCAAATTCGATTGCTTCCTTGGGCTTCAAGTGGAGTAATCCATAAATCAATCCAGCGGCAAAGGCATCACCAGACCCTACGCGATCCACAATATGTGTCAACTCATAGGATTTGGATAAATAGGTTTTTTTCTTGCTGTAGATGCTCCCAGAAAAGCCATTGGCAGAAGAACTATGCGAAACACGGTCTGTTTTGACCAGGTATTCAAGGTTTGAAAATCGATCAAATGCCTTTCGCTTTGCCTCCTGAAAAGATCCAAAATCTTCCTTTAAGCAATTGTTGAAATCACGTGTTCCGCCAATCATCACTTGACTGAGCTCCATCAACTTTGGCATGATCTCATGCGGTGCTTTGCCATACTGCCACAAATTGCTTCGGTAATTTAAATCACCACAGACAAGTATTCCCCTGTTATTTGCTTGAAGCAAGAGTTGAAGGGTCAAGTCTGCACAGCCCTGAGATAGTGCCGGAGTGATTCCTGACCAATGCACACAGGATACATTATCTAGAAGGGAATCCCAATCTAATCCATCCCCAGTAAACTGGGAAAATGCGGAGTTGGCACGGTCATAAATTATTTGTGAACTTCGTTGCATAGCACCGTGCTCTAGGAAATAAACTCCCATTCGGCCTGGCATGAATTCAATAAATCGGGTATCAATGCCGTATTTTCGAAGCTTGCCTGCAGCTGCCCAACCGATTTCATGATCTGGAAATGCCGTTAAATGACTCACATCCAAACCCCAGTAGGCCAATGCAGCGGCTACATTTGATTCCGAACCTCCAAATTCAAGGTCAAATTGATTCGTTTGGAAAAAACGTTGATTCCCTGGAGGACTAAGGCGAAGCATCACTTCACCGATGGTCACAATTTTCTTCATAGAAGAATTAAATTTTTATCTAATTTGACCAAAATAAGAAATAATTGCGATGAATAACACCTCTCTTTTATTAGATACTTTGGACAATGTGGGAGTAGCCCTTTGTGATCTTGCTCCTGGTGAGCTAGTTGAACTAGGACAGTACCAACTTCAAATCCGTGAACACATTCCAGCCAAACATAAATTTGCACTACAAAACTTTCAACCTGGCGATGAAATATATATGTATGGCACTGTCGTTGCCGAAGCAACTCATGTTATTGAAACAGGTGCCGCGCTCACCGTAGGAAACATCCGACACAAAACACAAAAATACCAGTTAGGAGAAGTGACGAGACCAAGAAAGGTGCCTGATGTATCGCAATGGAGTACCCAAACATTTTTAGGGTTTAAAAGAGAAGATGGACAAGTAGGTACTGCCAATTACTGGTTGGTACTCCCCATGGTTTTTTGCGAAAACACAAACATCAAACTCCTACAAGAAGCTTTTGAGAATGCACTTGGATTTGCACAAGTCAATCCCTACGAAAGTCAAATAAAGCAGCTCCTTGCAGGGATAGAAGACAGCATGACTCCACTACATGAATCTTCTTCCCCTTGGGAAAATGAACGGATATTTCCACAGGTAGATGGCATTCGATTTTTGACCCATACCCTTGGCTGTGGAGGTACTCGAGACGATGCAGATGCCCTTTGTGGCTTACTGGCAGGATACATCCATCATCCCAATGTCGCAGGAGCCACCGTACTCAGCCTAGGCTGTCAAAATGCCCAAGTTTCCATTCTACAGGAGAAACTTGCCCTACTTGATTGTCAAAAGCCTGTGTTTATTTGTGAGCAACAACAAGAAGGAACCACCCACAAATTACTTTCAAAGGCGGTTCAAAAAACGGTAGAAGGATTGCGCATTGCTAATCGCTGCTTCCGAGAACCAGTACCGCTTAGCAAACTAGTGATTGGGCTTGAATGTGGTGGTTCAGATGGGTTTTCTGGAATATCAGCTAATCCAACACTCGGACATGTATCCGATTTGATCGTAGCACTGGGTGGCACAGCCATTTTATCTGAGTTTCCCGAGTTGTGTGGCGCCGAGCAAGAGTTGATTAACCGATGCCAAAGCCGAGAATTGGCTGAAAAATTCATCCAACTCATGGAAACCTACAATGCTTCCGCCAAGCGAGTGGGAAGTGGTTTTGACAAAAATCCTAGCCCCGGAAATATCAAGGACGGATTGCTGACCGATGCCATCAAGTCTTGTGGAGCTGCTAAAAAAGGAGGAACATCTACTATTTCAGATGTCCTTGATTATCCAGAATACCTAAAAACTACAGGACTTAATCTCTTGTGCACCCCAGGCAATGATGTAGAAAGTACCACTGCCCTAGCAGGTAGTGGGGCAAATTTAATTCTTTTTACTACCGGGCTAGGTACTCCAACAGGTAATCCCATCAGTCCAGTAATCAAGGTCTCCTCAAATACGAAATTGGCTGAAAAAATGCCGGACATAATCGATTTCAATGCGGGAACCATCATTTCTGGGGAGGATACGCCAGAGACAGCAGGAGAAAAGCTATTGGAATTGTTGATTGAGGTAGCAAGTGGAAAAATTCAAACCAAGGCAGAGGAAAAACGAAACTTTGATTTTATCCCTTGGAAAAGAGGAGTTTCCCTGTGATGACCAGGCCTGTAAGCTCAATCCTAAGTCGATTAACCATTCAATTATTCTCCAATCAAAAGAAATCTTGCTGTAGAAGCCTTATCACGGATTTGTTTAGCTTCTTGATAGGCCTCAGAATGGTACCAGGATAAGGCCTTCTCCCGGTTTGGAAACTCCAATAAAACTAGTCGATCGTGATCCCAGGTACCTTCCAAAGCCTCAACTGGCATGCCTCTAAGCACAAACTTTCCTTCAAAAGCTTGCAGACTGGCAGGGGTCTTTTCTTTGTATTTTTCATACAATAAGGGGGAATGAATAGCTACTTCAACAAGTATGTAGGCTGCCATATATTTTAGCGTTTAAATTGAAAAGTTAAACTAACAAAAAATGAATAGTCAATCGATACAGGTTCTTCAATTTGGAACAGGAAATTTCCTCCGTGGATTTATTGAGCCCCTAATCGAAGAACTAAACGAACAAGGCGAATCGTTGCAGGTATGCCTAGTACAAAGCACTGATGGCAGCACCCTTCAAGGATTGCGTGCACAGGATTATGCCTATGAAGTATATGTAGCGGGTAGGGATCAAGGCCAATCCATCGAGGAATTTAAGTCGGTTACCTGTATTAAAGATGGGCTTAGCTTACCCAATGACTATGAAAAGTTCCTCTCATTTGCCCTTTCTCAAAAACTGAAATACATTATTTCCAATGTCACTGAGGCAGGTTTAGTTTGGAAAGAGGAAGGTTCCAGAGATCAAATCGCCAGCTCTTTTCCTGGAAGGCTTACCCAATGGCTTTACACTCGATTTGAACAAGCTCCTGAATTAGAAACAATCCTACTTCCATGCGAGCTCATTCCCAACAATGGGGAATACTTGAAAAGTTTAATCCAACAGCATGCTTTAGCCTGGAAGTTGGATGCTCAATTTCTGAATTGGGTTGACCTCAACTGTCACTTTCACAACACCTTGGTGGATCGAATTGTCCCCGGCTTCCCAAAGCATCTGGAGGGAAAAGCGGCTCCTTACACGGTGCAGATCGAACCTTATCTATTTTGGGGAATTGAGGGTACAGTCGAAGATCTAGAAAAATTACCTTTCCGTAAGTGCAAAGGGGTGGTGCTAACAGACTCACTTCTCCCCTATACGAAGCGAAAAATAAGCATCCTGAATGGTTTACATACGGTAATGGCAGCCTTAGGCAGGTTGCAACAAATCCAAACCGTTCAACAGTATGTACAAGACCCCGATCGACTTCAGGTGCTCAAACTAGTCGCAGAAGAGGAAATATTTCCGTTTTTGGATCAGCCCTTGGATACGCTTCGAGACTATACATCAGCCATCATTGATCGATTTAAAAATCCCTACATGGCGCATTTGCTGCAGGATATTTCCTTTCAATCGATTTCCAAATTCAAAAGTCGATTGGCACCTATTTGTACCTATTTTTTAGAAAAACAGGGGACCTTGCCGCCTCGAATCACTGTGGGCTTGGTTGCGCTGCTTGTAGGTTATTTGCGATTCCCAGATTTGATTCGGGATTCGGAAGAAAACAAACAGTACTTCAAGCAAATTCAAGACGGGGATGCATCTGAATTAGAAAAAGTTATCTGTGCTAGTGAAGAGTTGTTTGGCTTCCGAGATAGATCAAGTTTGGAACTTGCCTATGCCAAACTAGTGACTTCCCTTACTGCTTAGTTTTCGGCGAAACCAATACCAGCTGCAAATCTAGCCTTGGCAAAAGCGATTTGTAGTTTGGCAGACAGCTCATTTAAGGTAACTCTTGAATCAAAGACGGCCACTTCTCGTGCATTCACCAAGAACAAACTGCTTTCTCCGATTTCAAAACGTCGCGTCTCACCCGAAAGCAGGGCTTCTAAGCTTTTAACATTTTCTGTGAGCGTGCGTACTTGCTGGTTCAAGACATTCCAAGAGTTGAGTTCTGTCTCCAATTTCGTTCTGAGCTGCAGCTCTTTTAAGTTTCTTCCTGTTTGTTTGATCTCAATTTTGGCTTTGGCGCTGCCCAAGTCTCCACGAGTTTTCCGCAAAAGCAAAGGGGTATAAACAGAAACTCCCCATTTGTAATTATTCTCAAACAAGGGCGAAGGCTGAGCATCAGCCAAAGTCTCTGTTAGGAAGTTGTACTTCAGCTTGACTACAGGTAGCAATTCTTGAGTCTTTAACCGCCTTTCTACGTTCAGACTAGCCAAGTCAAAATCAGTGAGAAGCAACTCTGGGTGCCTTCCCACTAAGCTTCGTAAATCCTCTGCATCTGGTGCTGCATTCAGAAATTGAGAAAGCGCTTGAGGAATCACAGCCGAATCCAATAGCATGGGTTCACCCAAGTCATTCCATAAATAGGTGTTGAGTACCTGCGTATTTTCAAAAAAGGTGTTTTCCGCAAGTTGCAAGCGATATTGCCGATTGAGTAACTGAGACAAGGCTTCAACGGTATCAATTGCAGCTTGCTCTCCAAGTTCATAGCTCCGCTTGATGCCATCAAATCGGATTTTTGCAAGTTTCACCCCTTCTTCGAGTACCAATTTATTTTCATAGGCCGCAGCCCATTTCCAATAGGCACTCGTTGCCTGCAAGTTGAGTTCATTTCTAAAATTGAGCCGCTCCACCTCAGTGGCTTGCTCGTACAGTAGCGCTTTCTGAAGTGTTGCTCGTCTATCATCAAGGATCAATCCTTGACCTAGGTTGACTGCAGCGCCAGCAGAAAGCATGCCGGTGCTAGGTCCAGCATTTTCCGAGTTGAGGTATGCCCCATTGTTCTGTTCAAAACTACCTAAAAACTCCACCCCCATCCAGGTAGGCACCACCAGTCCAGCCTCCCTTTTTTCAAAGTAGGTGGATTGCTTAAACTCTTTTCTATCGAGATTTCCATACAGCATTGGATCAAAACCACCACGAGCCTTGCGCACTTCCATCTGACCTAAACGCAGATTAAGATCTGCCTGTATAGCTACAGGATGGTAGTCTTGCACCCATTGCATGTAATCTTCAAAGCTCAATCTCTGGCTTTCCTGCGCTATAAGCGAAGTGGAAGCCAAAAGCCAGAAGAGAAGTAGTCCTACCTTTTTCATTTATTCGCGGAAGCGGTTTTATCTTTTTCTTCTTGAGAATAGTAATCAGCTGGGAAGCCATTGAGCTGTCGCCAGATTTCGTACCATACAGGTACATCGTTAAACAAGGCAATCCCCTCAGCGCCCGAACCCATACGCAATAGATCGGGCCATTTTTCTTCCTCTGGATCCTCGGTTACCAAGACACGGTACTGGTTTGTCGGACCTGCAAACTGGTCAATCGCAATCACTAACCCACCAAAGGTACCGTTTGAGAGTTGAGGCCATCCCGAAAAGACAATAGCAGGCCAACCATCAAAGATAAATCGAACCTTATTTCCTGGTTGGATTAATGGCAAGTCCACTGGTTCCACATACATTTCTACAGCCAATTCTGCATTTGCAGGCACGATATTCACGATTTCAGCCCCTTCCTTGATGGTCTCACCAATTCCAACCTGAATAGCTTTGGCTATGTATCCATTTTGCGGAGCTAAAATGTATCGGTACTGAGAGCGCTTGGCATAGTTGGAATACTGGTTTTCAAGCTTGGTCACCGTCGCTTCTGCATCAAATTGGGAAGACATTGCTGTGAACATGTCAGATTTTGCCTTGGACACCTTGTCTTTAAATTCGTTGTCAATGGCACTTAAATCAATTCTAGAAGTGATGAATTCATTCTTACTAGTCAGAAATTTATTTTCGGTACCAATCAATTTCGCTTGAACCTCCTGGAACTTGAGTCTTCTTCCCTCTAAAGCTGTTACTGAAATTAATCCTTCTTTCAAAAGTTGTTCCGCACGATCCAACTGATACTTTCCAATGTCAAAGTTGACCTTGGCCTGTACCAGTTCCATACTATCTGATTGCACTTTCAATTCAGCAATCTTCAAATTGTTTCGAGCTTGCTGCAGTTTCAATATGTTGTTTTGCTCAAGCGCGGAAATTTGGTTTTCCAATGCACCTACTTTATCTCCATAGGATTCAGCTGCAAGTGTTTTGGCATCTACCTGCTGTTGAGTTCGTGGAAGCAATAAGGAATCAAAAAACTCATCCTTGATCTCTGAGATCCTTAAAATAGTATCTCCTGCAGCTACATAATCTCCTTCAGCAACATACCATTTTTCAATTCTACCAGAAATGATAGAATGAATAGTTTGTGGACGCTGGTCAGGCCGAAGTGCGGTTACCAATCCCTTGGAGCGAATATTTTGTGTCCAAGGCAGAAACAACATTAGAAAAAAGACAACAATCACCCATGCTAAAATCTTCAATCTCTTTTTGCTCTCCTTTTTGGGGAGGGTGATTTCCAAGCTTTTGGCACCGCTGAAAGGGCTTGAGTCTTTAATGGTGTTTTTTGAAATATTCAACATAGCCAATTAGTTTTTGAAAGTAAGGTAGTCCTCAAATTTTCCTTTAAATGCTAGTTTTCCTTGATCCATCACAATGACTTCATCGGCAAGTTGCTGCACTTTCGGTTCATCAGAAATCATTAACAAAGTCCAAGGGCCTTTCATCACATAGTCTACCACTTTTGTCTTTACCTTGGGGTCCACATAGTTGAGGATGTTTTCCATAATCAATGCTTTAGGATGTCCAACAAACCCTCTTGCAAGCAAAATTTGGTTTGCAATGGTTTTGGATAAGCCCTTCCCTTCTGGTTGAAGCTGGGTATCCAGTCCCAAAGGAGCCTGGTAAATAAATTCTTTCAGTCCAACAAGGGCTATGAGGTAATCCAATTGCTCTTGGGTGCAATCCCGTCCCAAACAAATGTTTTCATAGATGGTACCATGGAAAATCTGTTGCAGCTCAAGGAAATCACCAACCATTCCACGGAATTTTTCCAGGTTAATGTATTCTAGGGACAAGTCATTAACGAGAACTTTACCTTGGTATTCTTCGTAAAGTCCAGAAAACAAGGCCATCATTGCACTTTTTCCACTACCACTTTTTCCAGTTACCACTACTTTCTTGCCAGGATCTATGGTAAGGGACACGCCAGAAAGCAGGGGTACAAGAGCATCTGCAGGCTGAAATACCACCTGCTCCATGCTAAACTTTAAGCCTTCTGAAGAAGGTTCCACCACTTTTTCATGAGGCTCATGGTGCTCCAAATCCAAATCCATGATTTGTCCCAACTTATCTACAGAAACCAAGGTATCGTATACGGTTTCCAAGGAAAGAATAAGTTTCTCGACGGAATTGACCACCAAGACGATGATTACTTCAGCAGCTACAAATTGTCCAATTGAAATTTGATCGTTGATTAGGAGAAAGCTACCTGCAAGCAATAAACTGGTCACAATCAAAACCTTAAATGCAATCATCACCTTGTATTGAAAAATCAATACGTTGAAGTGCTGGGATCGAAACTCGATGTATTTTTGAATCAATTTGTCTGCACGAAGTACAGGCAAGTTGGTAGTTCCAACCAACTTAAAGGAGTTGAGTGTCCTTCCTACCTCTTCCAACCAATAGGCAGTCTTGTATTTGTAGGAGGATTCTTTAACTGCTGTTTCCATACCACGAGGAGCAGTGTAATAAAAGATCAATCCCAAAATTCCAAAAAGACCTAATCCAAATAGGATAAATGTGGGGTGGTAGAAAGAAAGCAATAAGAGTCCAAACACTACCTGAAGCAGCGCGGATGAAAAATCAATTAAAATTTTGGCCATCCCTTTTTGAAGACTTACCGTATCAAAAAAGCGATTGACAATCTCAGGAGCATACTTTCCATGGAGAATCTCGGTTTTGATTCTAGGAAGTCTGTAGGCTATGGATAGCCCTGATTTGGAAAATATGCGTTGCTGGAATTTTTCCATAATCTGCAACTGGGAGATCTGGAGAAAGCCTCCAAAAATTACCCCAGCCGCAACAATCACGACTAAAATTACCCAAGAGGTGGTGATTCTACCCCCAAGAATAAAGTTGAGAATAGCTTGGATACCCAAAGGCAGGGAAAGCGTAATCAATCCATTTAATACCGCATAAAAGTAAATGGCATACACTTGATTTTTCTCTTCTTTGAGAATATTGAAAAATCGATTGATTGGTGTGGTGTCAAATTCAGGCTGCATCAGTGAATGGCTTTGGTCACGAGTTGATAAAAGAATTGAAAACGGTCTTTGCTATCAGGTCCGGCATCAAGCATGCCTGGCAAATGCTGGGAATTAAAGTTTTGCAAAAGGCTAGATTCAAGAATGGTAGAAACAAGTGTTTTAGGGTACAAGTAATCTGGATTGATTTCTGTGATGATGGATGAGATACGGTCTCCGAACTTATAGACTTGGGAGAAAATTCCTGATTCATGTTCCAAATCCACTTCCTTGGTCAAAAACCCTTTGATCGATTCATTGATTACAAGTCTCCTCAACACCACAGGATCTAAAAAATCATTCTCTTTATAGATGGGTCCTTCCACCAAAAGTCGAATAGCAGCCGCTAAACGCTGGTCTGCATCTAACTGATTTGCATTCACAAACACTAAATTGTGCTCTAGCCAAGCCCAATACCAAGCACTAAGGTATAAGAGCAATTTGTGCTTGTTTTCAAAGTACCGATAAATCGCCGCTTCCGTGCTTCCAATCTTCACCCCTAATTTCTTAAAAGTGAAGTGCTCCATTCCCATTTCCTGAATAAGGAAAGCTCCTTCCCGAACGATGAGCATTCCCAATTCCGAACTGAATGGATCTTTTAGAAACAACTTGCTGTTGACCTCAACCCGTATTTTTTTTAAGATGGATTCCATGCTTATCTGCCGTTGCTTATGCTATAACGAAAGATAAAATATAAAAGTTTGCTTTTCAATCATTTTAGTTAGTAATAATAACAAAATGTTATTAATTATCCACCATTGAAGTGTTTTTTTGACTGAAAATGAGGGGATTGATTGCCAAGTCATTCACTTTCAAAAACCGAAAAGACTATCTATTCTAACTCTTGGCTAAGAATTTTTGTTTAGCAGGTGGTTTTTACTGACCCAGAAAGCCCAATAAAGAAGTATGGGGTGAAAAATCAACAACCTAACCCATCCTACCCATTCTGGAGCGCAGAGTCCTCCTTCAATACAGGAGCCGAGTTGAATGAAATACACATGAGACGGTATAAAACAAATGAGCATCACAAAAATACCCCAAGCAGCACGCTTGCGAGTGGGCAAATACAAGATCCCCAATCCCAGTAA
>JACCEE011341216.1_pt1 | contig 10116 bp, 11 predicted proteins | sample 7449931 | NCBI WGS metagenome assembly JACCEE01 (sample SAMN15323457, study PRJNA562643) | freshwater metagenome | isolation source: river surface water | place: USA:Blue River Watershed | collected 2017-08-19
CGAAGTTCAACGGCCACATCGTCGAGTACATCTATGACTATTATTCCAAGAACGCTAAGTACCCGTCTCTGACGGAATTGAAAAGCAATCTCAATTGTTTTCGCGACCTGATTGCCTACAGAATCGTGATCTCGTTGCCCAAGTGCCATCTGAAAGACGGCGAGAATCGTGCGACAGAAGAGAACAAGTACCTCTATGACGTAGCCAACAAGCTCCTGGGATTTCTGGAAGAACGGGGATTTACCGCCGAACCTTCTTCCTTCGCAGGGAAGAATCAATCCTCCTTATTGCAGGCGAATGTTCGTGAGTATTATAAAGACTACGTCGAGAATCCGGAGGCAAGCGGCTACCGGTCGCTGCACATCACCTTCTACGATAACATTGCCCGCTGCTATATCGAGGTGCAGCTCCGCACCAAAGAGATGGATGATTTCGCGGAGATCGGACCGGCCAATCACCTGGGCTACGAGAAGCGTCAGGAGGCGGAGCGCGCGAAAAGAGAAGCCATCCCCAAGGGCGAGAACATCTACTTCGACGATGCCTATGAACGCGGAATCCAATTACAGAACCTTGAACTCGCGAAAATCGACGTCAATATGTTCGCGGCAATGGACAATTCCCTAATCAACGATGGTTGCGGCTTATATCGCGGCCGCCTGATCCTTCCCTATGAACATCTCTCGAGATTCCAGAACGATCTGATCGATTGAGCTTCATGTGTAAAGGGGCTGAGCGATTAGGGTTCATTCATGATGCGTCTGAACGAGTGAGATTCATGTAAGATGCGGCTCATCGATGCATGACGAGCTGGAGAGATCTTAAGACGTGGTTATGTTGAGAAGCCCTGGTCGCTGGAGAGTTTGATATTTATAAAGGATTACCTACTAAATCGGCCTCTGAGCACATTTTAGTAGGTCGACCGGCCATACGGTGCAATCTCGCAGCCCTATGTACAAGTTAAGGCCATTGACCGAATGAGTATATGTGTACGAACGCCGCCACCGTAAGGATTTGTGGACGAAACTGGCCATCCGCGGTATTTTCGTCCACAAGACAGCACGCGAGAAACTCTCTTTATCTATGATTAGCACGAAAACGCCTCTTCCACACCCTTTACCGTCTCTCATCCATCTTTCTCGTTAACCAACTCGTCACATCCTGTAGCATCAAGCCAAGATTTCCGACCTGGCAGTGATTATCCGCGTGCTCGCTCTTCGTGAAGATCTTCTCTTCCAGCGATTTTGCGTTCGTAAGCAATGCGACTTGTTTCTTGTGCATCTTGATCGGGACGTAGTGATCATGCTGACCGGAGAAGTAAAGGACGTCCTGTGTGATTTGCTCACAATGCAGGTTCTCGGCGTTCAGGTTCAGAGAATACTCGAACGCTTCCAATGGCGCTTTCTTCGTAATATGGGACAATTGTTGGGTCTGCCATCCTTGGATGTCCTGTTTCCGGCTGACCTTGACGAAGGAATCGGCTGTGTAGTTGCGCATGTGCTTGATGAAGAACATCATCATCGACCGGGCAAATTCAGGGGGGATTCTGGAGTAATCGATCGCATGTCCGGATGCGATGACGTATTTGATTCTCGGTTCGAAGGCCGCGGCCCTCAGGCAGAACCATCCGCCCATCGACAATCCGAAGATCGCTGCGTCGTTAATGTTGTAATGATCGAGAATTGCCTTAACCGGCCGCTCCCAGCGGTAATCGAGCGGAATGCCCTGCTTGAGCAACATGTGGCCTTGACCGGGTCCCTCGAATCCGATGGCCTCGAATCCGTTTAGTGAGAGATATTTCAAGATGAAGAACCATTCCTCGACGAACGCGTCGAATCCGCCGTGAAGGAGGACGGTTCCTTTCTTCGGACCGACGGCGGCAAATCGCAGGATGGGTATTTGGGCGTTATCGAAGGTTATCATCTCTCTTGTGAAGTTCTCGCCGCTGACAGCCCTGTAGAATACGTCCGTGAACTTGTCGTAGATTGCGTCTTTTCGCGCGACATCGTAGGTTGTATAGAATTCAGACGAGCGATAGTATGCGGCCGCATGAAGGAGTCGCCCCTCCTGCTCCGCTCCTACGGCATAACGTGTCATCGTCTCCGTCCAATCATGGAAGGTCTTGATCTCCTTGCCCATGCGAACACAGTCCTCATAATCCGCAAGTCCAATCGAGTGCCAGCGGTTCAGTTGGTAGTTGAAGACTTTCTTTGCGTGAAAAGGATAGTAACCGACGGGGAATTTCACTTCGTTCGCAGTCATAGGGAGCCTCTTAAGCATCGCTTATCTCTTCAATAACCCATAAAAATACATGCGCCGTAATTGTTCCTGTGCCTGTATGTGATCGGAAACACAGCTCTCCCAGTGGCCATCCTTAACGATCTCGTTGAACTTCTCGGTGACGAGCCAGATCAGATCCGGCGACAGGCTGGGATCGATCTCGCCATCCTGCTGTGCCTTCCGGATGTTCGCGAGATACCGCTGCTTGATCTCTTCGGATACGGAGTTGATATCGAGGATCTCCTTGATGAAGTCGCCCTTCATTGACGCGAAAAACTGCACCCTCCAAGCCGTCATCATCTCCACCTTCTCCGGATAGGAGAGTGGAAGGGCATTAATCTCATCAAGTCGCGCGAAACCAATCTGCGTCAACTCATCCCGAATCACCCGGATCAGGTCATTCTTGTCCGTGAAATACTTGTAGAAGGTGACCTTGCTGACCTTCGCTTCCGCGCAGATTTCCTCGATCGTTACTCTTCGGATGCCATGTCGAAAAAACAAGTTCTTAGCGGTGTCGATTAGGGAAATGTACTTCTCGGATTTTGTGCTCATAATCACCTCAACGCGAAGGGTTTACGAAAAATAATAAATTTACGAATATAGTAAACACATAACACTAAAGTAAACCTTGTGTCAAGGGCCAAAGTTTCTCGCATTCCATTTTCCGCATGCCTCAGTATTTCATCTCCCATTACTACGCGGTATTATCATTATAGGTGTATGTTTTCGTGAGAATAAGAAAGGAAGATACATGAAAAAGTATGGCAAGCGAATCCTTCTGGCCCTACTCGCCGTCATCGTCCTTGCCGTCGGCGGTTTCCTTCTCTATACGTCTGATTATTATCGCGCGGATCCGGATGTCTTGCTTGTGATGGACAATTCCGAATCCGTTGTCACGAAGGACAATACAATAACCCTCACCCCGGCGGATGAAACCGATACGGGGATCATTTTCTATCCGGGAGCCAAAGTCGAGTACACATCGTATCTGCCTCTTCTGCAAAAACTGCAGCAGAAAGGATATCTTTGCGTATTGGTTCAGATGCCCTTCAATCTGGCCATTCTGAACATCAACGCGGCGGATGGCATCTACACCCAACATCCTGAAATCGAACACTGGTATCTGGCAGGGCACTCGTTAGGCGGAGCCATGGCCAGCTCTTATCTGTCTGATCACCCGAAAAAAGCCGACGGATTGATTCTTCTCGGAGCATATGTCTATGGCAGTGTCCCGGAGGAAGAGACCCTAGTTCTCTACGGCTCGGAAGATAGGGTTCTTGACCGCGCTACGCTTTCCGGCGGTGACAACGAGGTAGAAATTGAAGGCGGGAATCATGCGCAGTTTGGCAATTACGGCGCGCAGGCCGGTGACGGTTCGGCAACGATTTCTGCCGAAGAACAGCAGAATATATCGGTCGAAAAGATGGATGCGTTTATCCATCAACTTTCGGGAGATCAATGAGCGGAAATCGAGAAAGTACGTGTATAGAAGGAGCATCATGGAGAAGAAGAAACCACAAAAAGATTCAACACAATCTCCTATACAACGTCTCCGCGATCCAGATATCGAACCGACAGCGGACGTTCTCGCAAAGGCGCTCGGCACCTCGAACGAGGCTTACTTGAGGTTCGTGAGCGAAATCTCCGAACATGATATCGAGCTCGTTTGGCGTTACTACACCGACGGCAAAGCGTGGCTGGCTAAAGGTCTCTATCAATGGACCGGCGCGCGAGGAGGGAAGAAGGAGTTGACGGTTTTCTGGTTGTCGATCTGGGAAGGATTCTTCAAGGTGAGTGTCTTTGTCCCGGAGAAATACCGTGAGGTACTACTTACACATACGCAGTCGGAGATCATAAAGAACATAATCGCCGAAGCAAAGCAGATGGGAGAACGACTCAGGTTCTTTCCCGTTGTTTTCGAGGTACGGTCGGATGTGATGTTCGACGGACTTTTCGAGATGATAGATTTCAAGAAGAAGATGAAATAGGATCCACGATCGCTTAAGGAGAACCAACCTATGATGATGCCACCGAAGAACTATATTTCAGGAGACTACTCCGTAGGGACGCAGACCTTCTCCTTTGTGGACGACGGTCGCAAGGAGATCCTCGGAAGCGAAGGCGGGACCGAAGAATTGCCGTTCGCATGTATTATCCGATCTCGCCGGAGGATGCGAAGGGGAGAGAACAGGCCGAAGTTTACTCGGATCGTAAGGCGAAAGCGATCCGGAAGACTTTTTACGTGAAGAAGTTGGACAAGGTTTTCCGGACGGCGGAATATTTCGAGAACGCGCCACACAAGGTAAATGAGACTTTCCCGCTCATCCTGTTCAGCCACGGATACAATAGCTTCATCGAGGCGAATACGTATCTGTGCTGCTTCTTGGCTTCGCAAGGATATATTGTCGCGTCCGTTGGGCATGCGTACGAGGCGGTTGAGACCGATTATGAGGACGGAAGCTTCGATGTCTTTGACAAGCGAATTAATAAAATGATGTATGACAGCATGCTCGGGGCGATGGTTGGGCAGCTCAGATTGATGAACAAGAAGATGTCTCCCGAAGAAGCGGCAGAGAAGTTCGACGCCTTCCAGAAGAAACACATGTCGTTCTTGAAGACTCGTCTGGAAGAATGGGCGATCGATATGACGAGCGCTCTGCGGGAGATTCGCAGACGGTATGCGGAGCAGATCGATTTCTCGAACGGCATCGGGGCGAGCGGGCACTCTTTTGGTGGTGCGACGGCATATTATCTGTGTCAGAATGATCCGGAAATTTCCTGCGGAATCAATATCGACGGCGCGGTTTTCGGAGATTATCAAGCGAAAACGATGTCCAAACCGTTCTTGCAGATCTGCTGCAAGGAGAACTATAACTTCGTGACAAGGCCGTTATTGGCGACCACGGCGCCGGTGCATTTGGCGATTTTTCACAACATGAAGCACTTGGGATTTACCGACATGAAGTTCTATCTTCCGATGAAGTTTCTCACCGGAAAAATGCCTGCGGACCGCATGCAGGAGAACCTCGCCGAGATTCACAGGAGTCTTTTCGATAAGTATCTGAAGGGGATGGATGTGCGACTCGAAAAAGAGATCCATGTAAAGTGAGGAATTATTTCGTGAAATTTTTCTTAACGAGCATATCTAGCGATTTCGGAACCTGATGGATATCGTCTCGACAAGATCTTTAGTCAGGAGTTTATAACTTCCAGTTCACACATCGGGAATCCCTTCGACATCCACCAGCAAGGAATTTGCGCCTCAATGGGCAAAAATTCCTTCTTGTATGTTGCAAAGTGAAATAATATTATATATCATTAATGCAAGGAAAAATTGCCGTTTGCGGCAAAAATTCTTCCTTCAGGGGTTTGACGTGGTCATAAATCGAGATGAGTATCTCAATCGTCTGATTCAAAAGAAAGGCAACGGGTTGATCAAAATTATTACCGGTATCAGAAGATGCGGGAAGTCTTTCCTGTTGTTTGAACTTTTTCGCGAGCATCTACGTTCCGTCGGCATCGAAGATGAATGTATAATCGGCTTATCGCTCGATGATATGGGTAATGCGAGATACAGGAATCCAATGGAGCTGGATAGCTATATTCGTGACAGAATTGCAGACAAAGATAAGATATATTACATCCTGATCGATGAGATTCAGCTCGTCAGGGAAGTGAAGAATCCGTGGCTTGATGACACCTTGGAGAGAATCGGCTTTGTTGATGTTCTGCTTGGATTGATGAAGCTAAGTAATGCGGATATTTATGTCATTGGAAGCAATTCTCATATGCTTTCATCGGATATCGTGACGCAATTTCGAGATCGCGGAGATGAGATCCGATTGTACCCGTTGTCTTTCCGGGAGTTCTCTGATGCATTTTCGGGAAATAGAGAAAGTGCATGGAAAGAGTACTATACGTATGGCGGGCTACCGAGAGTCATTACGCTTTCTACTCATAAAGAGAAGAGTGATTATCTCCAGGGGCTGTTCCAGAATACGTATATCAGAGATGTAATTGATCGTCATAACATCCGAAATGATAAGCAAATTCTGGACGACCTCGTGAATTGCATATCTTCCGCGGTCGGATCTTTGACGAATCCCAAAAAACTATCTGATACTTTTAAAACGATTCATGGAATCTCGCTTAATTCCACGACAATCGATGCATATTTAACATATTTTGAAGAAGCGTTCATCATCGAGTCCGCTCGCAGATATGACATCAAAGGTAAGAAATATAGGCACACCGCTTAAATACTATTTTACAGATATCGGACTCCGAAACGCCCGATTGAATTTCAGGCAACAGGAAGAAAATCACATCATGGAAAATATTCTTTTTATCGAGTTGAAGTCAAGGGGGTACAATGTCGATGTTGGTGTTGTCGAATATAGACACCACGACAAGAACGGAAAAGATGTACGCTCACAACTTGAAGTAGATTTTGTTGCAAATGATGGTGGCAAGATTTACTACTTGCAGTCTGCACTTCATGTGAACGAGGAAAAGAAACGGCAGCAAGAGATTAACTCTTTGCAACGCATTCCGGATTCGTTCAAGAAAATCGTTGTTGTGATGGATGACATTATGCCGTGGCACGACGACAATGGAATTCTCTATATTGGAATCAAGGATTTTCTTCTGGATTCTGATGCCGATAACTTGTGAACAGACGATTGGAATAGATTCAAAAGGTAGAGAAGGGTGGCAAGACGAATGAAATATTGTCTGAATCTGGAAAGTATATCTGTTCATGAATACAAGACTCTGCTAATACAGCAGAATCTGCTGCCGGGGCGCCGAGTTCTTCTGCAAGACATCGATCGAATCTTTGCTGCTATCGAGAGCAGGGGGATCTCGTCCGTTGCGCAACTGACGAAGAGCCTGTCCACGCCAATAAGACTCGAATCATTTGCGGCCGCCGGAGATATTCCTAAGGAATATCTTGTGATTCTGAGAAGAGAGATCGGTAGTCTTGAACAGAAACCCGTCCCACTTTCCTCTTTTCCTAACATAGACCATAACCTTCTCGAAAAAAATGACGAAGGGATAAAGACATCGAAAGATTATTGGGAGCAGACGACGGATACATCAGATGAGCTGTATAGCCTCTGTGATCTTGTACGCATAAACGGGGTCGGCCCCGCCGCGGCAAGGGCATTCTATGAAGCCGGTTATCGGTCTGTTTCCGAGGTTGCCGCTGCGGATGCAACCAGCATGCTCGAGAGTGTCAACGCCGTTAACGCGTCTCGAAATTACTACAGGGCGTCATTGGGCCCTAAAGATATGCAGTTCTGTATTGATTTTGCGCTTTTGCTCGAAAAGTATGGGGCATGACTACTTTCCGGGGAGAGTGTATCCTCCGTATAATTTTTTGTCCTGCCGTTCTTTTCCATGAAAAATATGCAGATTATGCAAAATGAACGATGAAAATGCTACCATTTCTATAGTAACTGAAGTTTTCTTTATTTTCACCAAATCGTACAATTTGGGTATGGTAAGAAATGCGGATCTTTCTCTTGTGAGGATCCACACATTGTAAAGGAGAATCGTCGTATGAGAGGAAGTAACGTCTATATGTGTGCGTTGATTCTAGTATCGAGTTTCCTGCTTTCCGGGTGTGATCCCGAACTAAGCTTGCAAATGGGCTCATCTGAGACGTCAACGACGATGATACAAACGAGTGCAGAAGCGACTTCTGTTCCTTCCGCGGAGACAACGTTCGCAACCGAGCCGCCGACACCGACACCGGTCCCCGAGGGTATCTATTCGCCCGAACTCCTGCCGGAGGAAAGAGAGAGCATCACGCTCGGATTATTGTCTCCGGAACATATCTACTACGAAGAAGTTACGACGCTTGACCCCGCGTGTGCCGAATACATTCAGGAACTCTCAATCTACGATGCGGAGATTGACGACACGTTTATTGTACATATCTCCATGCCGCCGGATTATGACGAGAACCGGAAGTACCCGATGGTCGTCATGACGGACGGTGTCTGGCGTTTGAGCGACCATCCCGAACTCCGGCCGATGATGGTCGACGGCGAGATTGAACCGGTGATCCTGGTAAGTGTGGGCTACCCGAACGACTATGATTATCGGACGATCCGGGAGAGAGATCTGATCAATGATCCGGAGAGTTATCTGCATTTTATCGCGGATAACCTCGTGCCGTATCTCTGTGAGACGTTCCCTGTCGACAGCGAGGATATGACACTTACCGGTCATTCGTACGGTGGATACTGGGCGTTTTACGCGTTGTACAACACAGACACGATCGGCAAGAATCTTTTTGCGAATTACTATATCGGCAGCCCGTCGTTCCAGGCTTCCACGGATTCTCTCCAGATCGACGATTATGAGGCGGCCTACTACGAGCGCAATACTTCATTGAAAGCCAATGTGTACATCACCGTGGGAAATATGGAGCCGGCGATGTTCAAGGCGCCGATCACCTCCTTTGTCGAAGAGATGAAGGCCAGAGCCGATGAGGGGCTTGTCGTGGAATACGAGATCATCGATGGGCACGGTCATGATACGGTATTCAAGCCGTCGATTTGCAACGCTCTGCTGATGTTCTATGGGGTGGAAGAAGAGTGACACGGTTCTCGAAAATAAGGAGGCATTATGATGATGAATGCGAATGAGTTTGATTTGTGGTCAGAGAGATATGATTCTGATGTTGCTCAATCTGATCAAGCGGATACGTATCCTTTCTCCGGGTACAGCCGTGTTTTATCTTACATATACCACGAAATTCAGGGGAAGGATCATAGCAGGATTCTCGACATCGGGTTTGGCACAGCAACGTTGACCGAGAAATTGTATCTACAAGGGCATGACATCTATGGAGTAGATTTCTCACAAGAAATGGTACATATTGCCAAAGAGAAAATGCCTGATGCTAAATTATATACGTATGATATCTCATCGGGGATTCCGAAGGAGATAGCTATGCTATCCTTTGACTTTATCATTAGCACGTACGCTTTCCACCATTTTGATGAAGAGCAAAAGATGTCCATTATTCAAAGTCTTTTGCAGCTATTAGAACCCGAAGGCCTTCTTCTTATTGGGGATGTGGCATTTCCCACAGAAACAGAAATGAACCAATGTGAGAATAGTAATCCGGATGTTTGGGATTATGACGAGAAATATCTGGTGTTTGAGAAGATCCGCACCTGTTTTCCTCATTCAGAATTTCAACAAATATCATCATGTGCTGGGGTTCTTAGCATCTCAATATAGTTATGCCGTCAGAACTACTTTGACAACTCTGACAGAATATCATTCGGGGATTGGGATAGGATCGAACAAATCGGCCGGAATAATGTAAAGATATTCATAGACCCGAAGGGGATTTCCGGTAGTAGAATGAAGGCATAGAGCAGACATATAACGGCACGACAGATTCCTATTTATCGTCTGGTCGGGATGAATTTACGTTGCGGAAGAGATGACATGAAGTGATGGCCGATCGGGATAGATTATGAGGGAATCAATAATGAATATTTACGACACAATCCTCTCGAACAACCAGAGTAACGGCGCGAAAATCGCTCTCGCTATCGAGCCGCCGGAACAGGGGTACCGCTCGTTAACGTACGCCGCGATGTTTGCATCCGTCGATCGAATGGCGGAGGTTCTGCGGGAACTCGGCATGTGTTCGGGAGACCGGATCGCCTTGATCTCCGAGAACAGCCCCGAAAGGGTTGTACTATAAAAGAACGGAGGAACAATATATCACAAAAGCAACTATCATTTTCTTGTTTACACTAAGCGAGTTAAAAAGAAAAAGAGTTCCTCAAAAGTCGCTAAAACAGTGTTAAA
>JACCEE011785500.1_pt1 | contig 10112 bp, 8 predicted proteins | sample 7449931 | NCBI WGS metagenome assembly JACCEE01 (sample SAMN15323457, study PRJNA562643) | freshwater metagenome | isolation source: river surface water | place: USA:Blue River Watershed | collected 2017-08-19
AAGGGCAAGAAGCTGACCAACATGCGGGCTTCCGGCTCGGACGAGGCGGTCATTCTTACCCCGCCGCGCCAGATGAGCTTGGAAGACTGCATCGCCTACATCAACGACGACGAGCTGGGGGAGATCACGCCCAAGGTCATCCGCCTGCGCAAGCAGAGCAACGTGCGGATTAAGGGCTGATTTGATTTTTTCAGGGAAGGGCAGCACATCGCCCCTTCCCTGCTTTTCCGCCTCAATTCGCATTGCTCACGCGGACAGTCGTCCCTGAAGGCGGTGCTTCCGCGAACAACGCGCTGAAGCTGGCTTCGCGGTGCCGCCTGTTGCTGCCGTTCATCAGACCGGCGCTGCTCACTCTTTTTGTGTCTATAACCCGCCCTGCCGGGTCAATCAGAGCAACCTCGACCGTATTGGGAACGCCTGCGTTCGAGCTGGCAGTCAGCCTGATTTTGCCAGAGACCTTGAATCCGTCAGCGCCTGCTGTCGTCCAGACTTGACTGAAATACGTTTTTGGATGCGCGACAAGCTCTTGGGCGAAATCGCTGTGCTGTCCGGCTGCGCAGCCGGACAGCACAGCTGCGGCGGCAAAGACTGCCAGCACTGTCTTCAACTGAGGCTTCTTCATATTTGTCCCCCCTTTTTGACGATGGCCGCCGTGCCGACCTGCCCGGCACGGCGGCTCTTGCTCACACTGCGCTTTCACCGCGCTGGCCGGTGCTGATCCGCACCGCCTGCTCGACAGCGCACACATAGATTTTGCCGTCGTTCCGCAGCCCGGTGCGCGCGGCTTTTTCAATGGCCGCGACAACCGCTTCCGCCAGCTCGGCGCGGCAGATGACTTCCAGCTTGGTGGTCGGCTGAAAATCCAGCTGAGTTGAGACCGCCTCTTCGGCCCAGCTCAGGCCGTGCCCTTGGCCTTCAAAGACGCTCAGTCCGGTCAGACCGTGAACCTTGTGCAAGGCGCGGATGACCGCCTCCAGTTTGTGCCGGACTATGTACGCATTGATCTGCTTCATGCTGTGGCCTCCTTGGCCAGCTGATTGGAAAACCATTTGTAAAACGCCGGCAGGACAAGCAGGGTCAGGAAGGTTGAGGTGACCAGCCCTCCCGCCACAACAGTCGCCAGAGGCCGCTGCACCTCGCTGCCGGTGCCGGTGCTGACAAGCAACGGAATCAGGCCGAGCGAGGAGGTGAGCGCAGTCATCAGCACCGCCCGCAGGCGCAGGCAGGCGCCGCGCACCGACGCTTCGTCAACCGGCACGCCGTCGAGCATCAGCTGGTTGAGGCAGCCCACCAGCACCATGCCGTTGCCCAAGGCGATGCCGAACAGGGCGATGAAGCCGACCGAGGCGGGGACCGAGAGATTCTGCCCGGTGAGCCACAGCGCCGCGATGCCGCCGACCAAGGCCAGCGGGATGTTGAACAGCACCAGGAAGGTGTTCTTCAAGGAGCCGAAGTTCATGAACAGAAGCAGCAGGATGATCAGCAGCGTCACCGGCACCACAAGGGCCAGCCGCCTGCTGGCCTCCTGCTGCAATTCAAACTGGCCGCCCCAGCGGACAAGGTAGCCGGGCGGCAGCTTGACCTGCGCCGCAATCGCCTTCTGCCCTTCGGCGACAAACGAGCCGATGTCGCGGCCCCGCACATTGCACTGCACCGAGATGAAGCGCTGGCTGTTCTCGCGGGTGATCTGCCTTGGCCCGATGATTTCCTCGATGGACGTGAGCTGTCCAAGCGGCACCTGCGCTCCGCCGGGCGCGGGGATCAGGATCTGCCTGATCGCCTCGGCGGTGCTTCTGTATTCCTCGGCGAAACGCACGAAGATGTCGAAACGGCGGATGCCCTCAAAAATCTGCCCGGCCTTCTCGCCGCCCACGGCAATGCCGATGACATGCTGCACGTCCTCAACATTGATGCCGTAGCGGGCGATGGCCTTGCGGTCGATGCGGATCAGCAGCTGCGGCGTGCCGCTCACCTGGTCTTTCTGCACGTCAGACGCGCCATGAAGGGAGCGGACAACCTCCTCGACTTCAGCGGCCTTTTCTTTGAGCACCTCCATGTCCGCCCCAAAGATTTTAATGGACAGCTCGGCTTTTGTGCCTGTCAGCAGCTCATCCACAGCTGCGGCGATAGGCTGGGTCACATTGAACTGCGCGCCGGGGAAATTTTCAAAGGCCTCGCTGATCTGCGCATACAGCTCCTCCGGCGTTTTTGCCTTGCGCCACTGCTGCTGCGGTCTGAGGGCGACAAAGGATTCCGCGCTGTTGACCGGATCCGCATGAGCGCCGACATCGCCCCGGCCAACTCTGGTGACCACCTTCTCCACCTCGTCCGGGAACTGGGCCAGCAGCCGCTTCTCAAAACGCAGCATGGTGCCGCGCGCCTCCTCAAGGGAGATGGACGGCGCCATCGTGGCGCGGATCAGCAGGTCGCCTTCGTCAAGACGGGCGACAAACTCCGAACCAAGCTGCGGCAGCAGCAGCGCGCCGACAGCCAGCATCAGGGCGGCGGTGCCGACCGCCAAAGCCCGGCGGCGGACAAAAAGCCGCACCAGCGGCTGATACAGAGACATCAGCAGGCGGACCAGCAGCACCTCTTTCTGCTGGCCGCCGGTCTGCTTGGGGCGGCGCAGCAGCAGATGCGACACCACCGGCGCCAGAAACAGGGCGTAGAGCAGGGATCCGAACATGCCCAAGGCGACAGTCTGCGCCAAAGGCTTGAAGGTTTTGCCCTCGACACCCTGCAAACTGAGCAGCGGCAAGAAAACAATCACAATGATGGCCACGGCGAAGATGACCGGCTTGCCGACTTCAAGGCAGCCTCTGGCGACAACGGAGAGGCGCGATTCGTCCGGATCCGCCTCTTTGAGCAGCCGGTCAACGTTTTCGACAATGACGATGGACGCGTCCACCATCATGCCGATGGCGATGGCCAAGCCGCCGAGCGACATCAGGTTCGCGCTGATCCCGAAGATGCGCATCATGATGACCGCGAAGAGGACGGAAAACGGGACTGACAGCGCCACCACCAGGCTCGCGCGCAGGCCGCCCATGAAGAGCAGCAGCACCCCGACGACCAGCAGCACCCCGGAAATCAGGGAGTCAGTCACGGTCTTCATGCACTTGGCGACCAGCGTCGCCTGATCGTAGTAGGGAACCACCTGCACGCCCGGAGGCAGCGCCTTGTTGATCTCCTCCAGCCGTTTTTTGACATCGGCGATCACCGCCGAGGTGTTGGAGCCGATCAGCTTCAGCACCATGCCGACCACCGCCTCGCCTGCGCCGTTGATCGTGGCCAGACCCCGGCGGATTTCTCCGCCTGCGGCCACTTCGGCCACCTGCTTCAGGTAAACCGGGGTGCCGTTCTGCACCTTGAGCACCACCTGCTCCAGATCTGCGATCTTTTCCGCCAGGCCCACCGAACGGACGATGTGCTCCTCAGCATTTTTGACCAGAAACTGCGCTCCGGCGTTGCTGTTGTTGGCTTTGACCTTCTCCAGCACATCGCTGATGGTCAGGCCGTAGCGGAGCAGGTCGGCAGGCCGCACGCGCACCTGAAACTGCCTGATCTCGCCGCCTAAGGAGAGCACTTCGGTCACGCCGGGCACCGTCTGAAGATCAAACTTGATCAGCCAGTCCTGGATTTCGCGCAGCTCCTCCGGCGTGCGCCGCCCGCTCTTGTCCTCCAGCATGAAGAAGAGCACCTGCCCCAGCCCTGTGGCGATCGGCCCCATCTCCGGCTGGCCGAACCCGTCCGGGATCTGCTGCCGCGCGGCCTGAAGGCGCTCGCCGACGAGCTGCCGGGCGAAATAGATGTCTGTGCCGTCCTCAAAATAGATGCTGACCACAGACAGGCCGAAGTTGGAGACGGAGCGGACCTCCTTGAGGCGCGGCAGGCCGTTCATGGCGGTCTCCACCGGATAGGTGACGTACTTCTCCACCTCCTCCGGCGCCAGCCCCTCTGTTTCAACAAAGACCTGCACAAGGGACGGCGTGACATCCGGGAACGCGTCAACCGGCAGCTGCCGCCAGCTGAACCAGCCTGCGGCCAGCACCAGCGCGCCGAGCACGCAGACCATCAGCTGGCTGCGGAGGACAAAATGAATGATTTTCTCCATGTCGTCCTCAGTGGCCGTGGCCGTCGCCGAACGCGTTTTTGGCCAGCTGCGCCTTCAGCGTGAAGGTGCCTTTGCTGACATAAACCTCCCCGGCGGCAAGGCCGGAGATGATCTCCGCCGAGCTGTCGTTCTGCCGTTCGACGACTACCGGCCTGGGGACAAAGCCCTTGTCCTCGCGGACAAAAAGCATGGTCTGCCCGTCAATCTGCTGAAGCGCGCCTTGCGGCACGACAATGCCTGCCGGAACATTTTCCGCAGCGATCTTGGCGGTCACAAACATGCCGGGCCGCAGGCTGCCGTCCGGGTTGGGCAGCGTCAGCCGCGCCTTGGCGGTGTGCGTTTCCTTGTCAATCTGCGGGCTGATCCAAGAAATGGTTCCGCTGACCGGCGCAATGCCGTGTCCGATTTCAAGAACCGCCTTCTGGCCTTTGCGCACCTTGACGAGTTCTTTCTGATACACATTGACATCCGCCCAGACCGAGCTGAGGTCAGCGACGGTGAACACGTCGGCGTCGGCGCTGACATGCTCGCCAAGGGTGAGATGCTTTTCGATGATCACGCCGTGCTGCGGGGAGCGGATTTCAAAACGGGCGCTGCCTGCCCCCAGACGCTCCTCCCGCACAGCCTTGACAGCGGCATCGGACAGCCCCAGCGCGCGCAGATGCTGTTCAGCGGAATGCTTGGCGATGCGCGCTTCCGCCAAGGCTTGGCGGGTGTGCAGATACTCCTGCTCGCTGGTGATTTTCTTCTCCCACAGCCGCTCCTCGCGTTTGAAGTTGGCCAGCGCGAGATTCTCGCGTTCGGCGGCGGCGAGCAGCTCCGCTTTCTTTTCCGCCAGCTCGCGGCTTTCAATCACCGCCAGCACGTCCCCGGTCTTGACGCTGCTGCCGAGCACCGCCCGCACCTCGCGGACAATGCCGGCGATCACCGGCACCACATGGGCGATCCGGTCTGTGTTGAGAACGATTTCGCCGGGCAGGCTGACAGGCTGATCCAGCTTGCCCGCCGCCGCCGCTGTCAGCTCAATGCCGAACTCCTCCAGCTCTTTTTCTGAAAGGAGCACAGCCTCCCCGCCGCTGTGCTCCTCCTGCTGCGCCGCTGGCTGCGCTTCAGCCGGTTTGCTGGCCGCAGCATGTCCTGCGGGCTGCTCCGCAGCGGCGTTCGGCCAAAAGAACGGCGCTGCAACAAGCGCGGCGCACAAAGCCGCCGCTGAACTGATGACAAGATGCCTATTTTTCATCGCGTCTCCTCCTTTGTCTTCGCGGTGTTCTCAGATGCTGCCTCCAGCGGCAGTTTTTTCGGCGCAGCAGCGGCCAGCCGCTCAATATCGGCAGCCGCAGCATGGAATGACTCGAGCGCCTGCAAGTGCTGACGTTTGATCTGAAACAGCGTGCGCTGGGCATCAACCATCTGAAGAAAATCGAGTTTGCCCTCGCGGTAGCCCAAGACTGCCGCCTCCTGCGCCGCCTCCGCTCCGGGCAGTATTTCCTTCCGCAGAGAAGCGGCCTCGGCGTGCGCTGCGGCCAGAGCCTGCAAAGCGGCGGTCAGCTCGGCTTTGCGGGCGGCCAGAGCTGCCCGCTGTTTGTGACGGGCCTTTTCGAGATTCGCCCGCGCCTCCTCGATGCCGCCTTGGTTGCGGTTGGTGAAGGGCAGCGGGATGGACAGACTGACCATAAAGGCGGCGGAATCAGTCTCTTTGAAAAAACGTCCGCCTGCTCTGGCGGTAAGGTCAGGAACAGCTTCCGCCTCAGCCAAGGCCACAGCCGCCTTGCTGCGGCTGATCTCGCTGTTCCAGCGGGCAAGGTCAGGCGACTCTTCCAGCTGGCGCAACAGCCGCTCCTCGGAAGGCAGCGGCATCATGTCGTCCAGATCTCCGACAGCTTTGGCGAACTCAGGCTGCTCCGCGCCCCAGCAGGCCGCCAGCCGCCGCCGGGCCGCCTCCAGTCTGCTGCGGGACTTGGCCGCCTCGCTGCGGGCGGCTGCCGCCTCAACCTGCGCTCTGGACTTGTCAACCGGCGACACCTTGCCTGCGTCCGCCCGCTCCGCGACAGCGGCGGCGGATTTTTCCGCCAGCTTGACCAGCTCCTCATTCAGCGCGACTTCCTCTTGCGCGGCAAGCACCGAGAAAAAAGCCTTGGCAGCGGCGGCGAGCACATCAAGGCGGCTGCTTTGCTGCTCCCATTGGACGCTGTCTTTTTCAAAAAGTGCCACTTGCCGCCGCTTGCCCCTTTTGTCATCCAGCTCGATCAAGCGGGAAAAGGAAACTGTCGCTTCCGCGCCGTCAAAGCCGCGCCGCGCATCATCTGTTCCGGCGAAATCATCCAGTTCAAAGCTGATTTCTGGATTGGGCCGCAGTCCGGCCTGCATTGCCGCCGCCTCCTTGGCGCGGATTTCTGCGGCAGCTCCGGCCAAAGCCGGATTCTGCCGCAAAGCCAATTGCAGCGCGTCAGACAAGGTGAGCTGATCAGCAGGCTGCGGAGCTGCCGACACTGCCGAGGCGGCGGATATAACCGCGCCAGCGGCGATGACTGCTGCGATCACACGAAAATTCACGATCATTCTCCTCCAAAATGAGTTAGAATTTACGCAGTTCAGACAACGCCTATTCGCTGTCTGGAAAGAGAGTCATTTTTTTATTTTTATGGGGATTTTTTCTTTAATCTCGAATCTGAACGGCAAAATTTCTATTGCAGATTAAAGATGAAAGGTGTGCATAATTATATTAATATAATTATGTTGCAATCAAACACATGTTAGTTAAGTTTTTTTCTTTGCGCAACGCAGGAAAATTATTTTATTTTTTTCTGCGTGAAGTTGGACTTTTCCGCTCGATTGTCCACGTCTGAACTCTGGCGCAGGCAGCGTTTTTTTCCGGTCTATATGCTTACTCTACCCTAAACAAGATGAACGCAAGATGAACAGGCAGGAAAAATATGCGAGGCGGAAGTGGAAAAAAGAGATCTTTTTTCCGCTGGACTGAAGATGCCGTAGGCATGTTTCTGGGCAAGAAATAACTTAATAATAATTTTAATACAGATTGACACATGAAAAATTCAGATACTAAAAATATTTTTACAAATTTATGTAAATTCTACAATTTAGAAGTCAAGTTTATTTGTTTTATACAAAGCAGACAATAAAATTGTCTATCATATTTTCGAGATGCAAGATAGCTTTATATAGATCGGATTCGCTTATGAAAATAAAACATGTTGTATGGACAAATTGTCCTTCGGAGAGCTGGAACGAGAGGAATTGCCTATGCAAGACAAAAAAGTCGTTAATATGCGGACTTGAAAAACAGATGCAAAATTAAACAGAGGGCGGCAAGCTGATGAAAAACACAGCAATGCAGCATGTATGGCGAAAAGAAAAAGGCCGGATGAGAATCATCCGGCCTTTTATTGTGCGGCTTACTGTTCCTTGCCGAACCACTCAACCGGCGGCCCTTCAATGCGGGCATTCAGCCAGTCCTGAAGCGCGCGGTTCAGCCGCTGGACTGCCCCGCCAGGCTTGATGCCGCCCTCTTTGCAAGATGCGTCAAAAAGTTCTTTCGGCACTTCGATCTTCGCCAGCTCTTCAGCACCGGCGACGGTGCGGTGCAGCAGCGTGACGCGGGGCGGCTCTTTCTCCCAGTCGTAGATGACGAAATAATAACTCTCATCATTGGCACTGGACACAAAATCATTGCCACGGATCCAGCCAGTTCCCCATTCCAGATACATCTCAACAGCTTTCTCAGGGGTCATCGCCCAGTCTATACTGTTAGCCAAAGTTCTGTTTTGTCGTATTTCCGCAAGAGTCAGCATGGCGCACCTTGGTGGAGTTCAATAAGCAGTCCCATATAATAATGGTTATCATTCGCTATCAGAAATGTCAAGCGGCGCGTCTTACAAACTGCCTGTTGACAGAGGAGGCAAGGATTTGTATGCTGGCATCTGGGTGCAACTGATAAACAGCAGCCTATTGAGGAAAATATGCGCGAGCTGATTCTGATGTTGGCGGCTGTCGGCGGCGGGCTGACAGTCTTTGTTTTGCTCCCCAAGCTGCTGGCCCGCCGGGGTGTCGGTTGCCTGCCCTGACTGCGCCTCTACAGCTCCGCAGGTGCGGGCTTCTTGGTGTATGCGCTGCTGCGGACGCTCTTCTGAGCGGCGGCGGGATGAAAAAATGCTGGACAAATCGGGCGGCTGCCAGCGCGACCGCTGGCAGCGTTCCCGTTTTTTGACAATGACAGCAGATGGTTCCTGAAAAAACATTGAACGTCTTACTGGCGGCATGTTTTGTTTCTGTTTTCTGTCTTGCCGCCTGCGGCCAGACGCAGACCTTCGACGGCGGGCCGACAGCGGCGGATGCCATTTTTTCCGATGAAAGCGGCACAGTTGACTCCTCTGTCATGCTTGCCGCCCACAACCGCTGGCGGGCCGAGGTCGGCGTGCCGGAACTGAGCTGGTCGGAATCTTTGGCGGAGACCGCCAAAAGCTGGGCGGATCATCTGAGCGGCAGCGGCTGCGCCATATATCACAGCGGCTACGACTACGGCGAGAATATCTACAAGGCCAAGGCGTTGGTCTGGCCGAACGGCCGGCGGCAGATGCAGAAAAGAACGCCGCAGCAGATCATAGACGGCTGGGCCAGCGAGCGCAGGAACTATTTTTATGAGGACAACGCCTGTGTCGCAGTCTGCGGCCACTACACGCAGATTGTCTGGCGCGACACCACGGAAGTCGGCTGCGCCGTTTCCGTCTGCCCGGACAAATCGCAAATCTGGGTGTGCAGCTACGCGCCCACCGGCAACGTCGAAGGCCAGAGGCCGTACTGAACACGGCGGCCTGCTGCCGACACTGCGTCCGCAGTCGTTCAGCAGTTTTTCCCCCTCCTCAATCTTTCACTTTTCCCATCCTGCATGGAACTCCTTGCCCCAGCCGGCAGCTTCCCCGCCTTTGAGGCGGCCTTGGAGGCCGGAGCCGACGCGGTCTATGTCGGCGCGCCGGGCTTCAACGCCCGCGCTCTGAGCCGCGACTTCACGCTGGCGGAGATCGGCTCGATGATCGAGCAGGCGCGCGGCACAGGCAGGCGGCTCTACGTCGCCATGAACAGCCTGATGAAGGAGGACGAGCTGCCCGCCGCCTTGGATCTGCTCTCCTGCCTTGAAGCGATGCGCCCGGACGCATTGATTGTGCAGGACATCGGCCTGCTGCATCTGATCAAGCACTATTTCCCTAGCCTGCCGCTGCACGCCTCCACGCTTTTGTCGGTGCACAATTCGGTTGCGGCGGCAGAATTAACCAAATTAGGCTGCTCGCGGGTGGTTCTGGCGCGAGAAATGACCCTTGAAGAGATCGCCGCCGTGCATCGGCAGACCTCCGCCGAGCTGGAAGTCTTCGTCCATGGGGCGATGTGCTTCAGCTATTCGGGTCTGTGCATGTTCTCCAGCCTGCATGGCGGCAAATCGAGCCTTCGCGGGCATTGCGTGCAGCCTTGCCGCCGTCGCTATAGCTGGTCAGGCGGTGGCAAGGACGGTTATCTCTTTTCGATGAACGATCTTTGCGGCCTCGACCTCCTTCCAGCCCTGCGTCAGGCCGGTGTGCGCTGTCTGAAGATCGAAGGCAGGCTGAAAACGGCCCATTACGTGGCCTGCGTCACCGCCGCCTACAGTCTGGCCATCGCCTGCTTGGACAAGCCAGCAGACATCTGCTGTGACAGCATCACTTGGGCGCATCAGCTGCTCGATGAAGCCATGGGCCGGAGGCGTTCGAGCGGTTATCTGCTCAGTGCAAACCCTAGCGAGGCCGTCAGTCCCGATCAGTCGGGCAGCAGCGGCCAGCTTTTAGGCCAGATCATCAGCCTAGAGCACGAGCGCGGCCCGTCCGGCAAGAGCAAAATCAGCCTCAATCTGATCCTCAAGGAGCCGCTCAATGAGGGCGACCGCCTCCGCCTGCACGACGAGGCATCCGGCGAGCGGATCAGCTTCACGCTGCGCGGCCTGCTCGTCCAAGGC
>JACCEE010806926.1_pt1 | contig 10107 bp, 8 predicted proteins | sample 7449931 | NCBI WGS metagenome assembly JACCEE01 (sample SAMN15323457, study PRJNA562643) | freshwater metagenome | isolation source: river surface water | place: USA:Blue River Watershed | collected 2017-08-19
CTTCTTTTTGCCTCCGGTCATAGAATGGGGTTTAGGGTCTTCAGCACCTCCTTTCATAGAACCTTTCTTGGAACCTTTTTTAGAAGCCTTCTTAGAACCTTTTTTGGAGCCCTTCTTTTTGCCTCCGTTCATAGAATGGGGTTTAGGGTCTTCAGCACCTCCTTTCATGGAACCTTTCTTGGAACCTTTCTTGGATGATTTTTTAGAAGCCTTCTTTGAACCTTTCTTGGCACCACCGCATTGTCCAGTAGCAGAACCACCTTTACCTTTGTAAGAACCACGTTCATTTTCAACATAATCTTTAACAAATCCAAGATCTTTATCGGCCTTTAACATCTTTTTAAGTTCAGCCATATCAATTTCTTTAGTTGATTCTTTTTCATCGACTTTTTCTTTAAGTTCAAATTTGTCTTTAGCGGTTTCCTTAACATAAATACGATGGAATTTGTCGCCTGATTTTTTAGTAAGGACAAATGATAAGCCCTTTTCACCATCAATAATTGATTCTTTAATGAGGTGTTTAACACCTTTAAGTTTAAAGGATTTTTGGTTTTCGTGACGGAAAGTAACAGTACTCATATATATTATATTGAGAAAAAATTTTTTTAAATATATTTTTAACAAAAAAAAATTGATTATTTTTTAATTTTATTTAAAACTAAATAATTCAATGAATAATTTTAGTAAATTAGTTGTAGTTGGTGCATCAGGACTAGTTGGTATTGAATTTACCAAACTAATTAAAAACTTTGATTTGTTTGAAGTTATATTAGTATCTAATAGTACTGTTGGTCAAATTTGTCCAATTACAAAACAAGAATATGTTAGTTTGGAATCAATTGATTTTGAAAAAAACAATGTGTATGTTAATTGTGCAAATTCTGACCAGGCAAAAATTATTGCCAGTAAAATGACAAAAAAATCTGTTCTTATTGATAATTCCTCTGAATTTAGATTAACAAATAATGTTTTATTATGTGTACCAGAAATTAACTTTAATCAATTTAATATTGAACAATACTATAAATCCAATATTATTGCAAATCCAAATTGTTCCACAATAATACTTGCATGTTTGCTTAACCCTTTTATTAAAAAAGGACTTAAAATAAAACGTGTAGTTGTTTCTACTTACCAAGCAGCTAGTGGTGCTGGTAAAGCAGGTCTTGATGAATTAAAAACTCAAACCGAAGAAATAGTTATGGGTAAACATTTATCAACAAATTTTTGGAAACAACAATATATTTTTAATACATTTGTTCATGACTCTCCAATCGAATCTAATGGTTATTGTCAAGAAGAAAATAAATTAATTAATGAAACAAAAAAAATTTTTAATGCAAATTTCGGAATTAGTGCAACATGTATTAGAGTTCCTGTTTTAAGGTCTCATTGTGAAAGTGTAAATATTGAGTTTGAAAATGCCATGTCATATAATCAAATTTGTTCTTTGTTGTCAGAAGAAAAAACTTTGCATATAATAGATTATAAAAACTCTCACGATTTTCCAACATCAGTTACATCAAATAATCAAAATTTAGTTCAGGTTGGTCATATTAGAGCAGATCCATCCCTTGAAAATGGATATGGATGGAATTTTTGGATTAGTGGTGACCAATTGTTAAGAGGTGCCGCATTTAATGCATTTGAAATTTTAGCAAAAATTATTGATTTAAAATAAATTTGAATTTTTATTATTTTATAATTTGTAACCCTATATAAAACTAATGATTTCAAATAGTTTAAATTTTGAAACCGATAATTCAAAATTTTATGATGACCAAGACGAAATTCCAACTATGCAAATGCAAGGAAATTTAATACCTTTTAATAATAAAGAAAATTTCAAGCCCAACTTAGAAATTGATATAGTCAATGAATTTTATGATTCACACAATTATTTTGATTGTATAACCAATTTAAAAATTGAAGAAACATTTTTTGAATTTGACTATAATGAAAAAAATATTAAATTCAAAAATAGAGAAGAATTAGCTGCATTTGTTAGCGATAAAGTTGAATATATTGAACCTTATTATATATTAAATATACCACAGAAAACACATTGTATTCAAATTAAAATGAGAAATATTGAATCTGTTTGTGATTATTTGTTAAAATTTTATCAAAAATAAATTGGTTCTGTGAAAAAATTTTTTACTAGTCAAATAATAAAATATCTTAATTTAATAATAAAGTTTCACTTACTTTGTTTTATGGATGATAATATTATAAATATAAAAAGATGTAGTGCCAGTTTAAATTTATTTGAACAAAAACCTGTTATTACAAACACAAAACCTAATACTGATTTAAAAAACCCTCCTGATATTAAATTATTAAACTACCAAGATTTATTAGACCACGTTAAAATTTCTGCAAGCTTTGATGGAAAATATTTTGTGTACAATTACAATTCTAATGGATTAAAAGTTTCATTGTATATGAAAAGTATCAAGTCTATTGGAGATTATTTATTTAGATATTATAATGACACAAACATTTACTGTAAACAAGATAAAACAAATTCTAATTGATATGGAATATAATTATTTATTATTTTAATATAAAATAATAAAAAATTGATTAAAATTAAATTTATTGTAAAAATGGATAGGTTTACAATGCCAATTAACGGAGAAAATCAAAATAACCCTATTATTGCATCTACCAACAGTATTCCAAAGTATGGGCAATATAATGTACCAAATGCAAATCAAATGGTAAATTTTGGAACAGGTCAACCAAATAATTTAAATTTACCAATTAATTGGTTTCAAGAAACCTGTTTTCAAATGAGTAAAGATATGTTTGGTTCAAATGACAACGAACATGCACAACTACTTCAATATGGTGCTATCGAAGGATATCCAGATATTAGAAACCAAATGGCTGACTGGCTAACTGAAAAATATTATGGAAATCTTTCAGTAAGCAAAAAAATTAAAACTAACCATAAAGTTTTGCCTTCACAATTATTTATGACTAATGGAAATACTGGAGCATTACATTTACTTATGTCTAAATATACTGAATCAACCGATAAAATTCTTGTTGATAACCCAACATATTTTATTGCACTTAATATGTTTAAAGAATATGGCTTAGAAATTGAAGGAATTCAAATGGACACAGATGGAACTAATTTAGAAGACCTTGAAAATAAAATTATTAATACAAATGCCAATTCTAAATACAAACAAAGTGTACTATTTTATTACATGATACCTACGCATCATAATCCAACTGGTATCACAATGACACATGCTAAACGAATGAAGTTGGCAGAATTATGTAACAAATATGATAATTTGTATATTATTGCCGATGAAGTTTATCACTTTTTGTCATGGTCGGAATCTTTAGATTTTTATCCAATGGCTGACTATCATCCTAAAATAATAAGTCTTGGTAGTTTTTCAAAAATTCTTGCACCAGCATTAAGAGTTGGTTGGATATATCAAAATAATTTACTTGCTGATTATGATGATTCACATGGCTTTGTTACAGGCACATCATCTTTATCAAAGTCTGCTGTATTAGATTCATCTGGTGGTATTAACCCAATTGGTTTTAAATTTGTTGAGTACGCACTAAAGAAAAATGGTGAATCAAGACCAATTGATGCTATAATTTCAAAGCATATTGGTTATTTACATCAAAATTGTCAAATGATGGTAGAATATTTACAACAATATTCAAATGTTGAATTTATTGAACCGGCTGGTGGGTATTTTATTTGGATAAACTTTAAAACAATTAAAAATGTACCAGAATTTGTTAAATATTGTGAAAAAAATCGAATTAAATTTCATGCTGGAAACAAATTTTCAACCGATGACTCTTATACTTCTGCTGCAAGACTTAGTTTTTCATATTATAATTCTTCAGACCTTATTGTTGGGCTTGAAAGATTAATGGATTGTGTTCACAAGTACAATTGTGTTAATGTTATGATTCAAGGTTCTTCAGGTAAACTTGGAACATTAATTAAACAAGAAATTTTACAAAATTCTCACTTTAACTATGTGGGAGACATTGGAAGAACCATTAATAAAAATACATTTGAAGATTTGGATCCGTTTAATTCTGTTATTGTTGATGTAAGTTCTAATTCTGGTACTGAAAACTTGGTGTCAGTGTTACTGAGCAATAAAATATATATCCCATTAATTATTGGAACCACTGGACTTACTCAAGAAACATCCAATCTTATTGAACAATATTCCAAGTTCACCAAAGTTGCTCATATTACTAACTTTTCACAAGGTATTCCTCTTGTAAGAGAATTAGCTAAATTATCCAATTTACTTGATGGACCATGGGCATTTAATCTTACTGATATTCATCATGCCCATAAAAAAGATGCACCAAGTGGAACAGCAAAAACAATTATGAGTGAAATCTCAAGAAATGTTAAAGTAGAATCTATTAGAGTTGGAGAAGTTATTGGAACTCATACATTAGAATTATCAAATGGTTCGGAAACCTTAACAATTACTCATAAAGTTGCGGACAGAAATACTTTTGCAAAAGGTTGTGTTCGTTATTTATATTGGATATTAACAAAGTCAAACGGTTTTTATAATCACATTGATTCTGAAATTCCCTATTCTCTTGCCCAGTGTCAAGGACAAAATATTGTTGTTTACGAAAACGATAACACCTTGCCTTCAGCTGTTAATAACAAAATTATTACCAATGTATTAAATACAAAAGCTGAAACAAATAAGTTTGCATTTGTAAAACATGATGGAGATGATGATTTTATTGTTGATATTTATGCAAACACAAATGGAGAATCTAAACAAATAAATTATTGTGGATATACTTTGCTAGCAACAGCAGGATATATTATAAATAATTATGAAACAAACCAAGGAACATTAACAGTAGGCAATTCTATTTATAAATATAAACATAATGATACACACTTAATGGTAGAAATACCAACAGCTACATATATAGCTTCAAAAAATCAAGATGAACAAATATCAGAATTAATTACTCGTGTAACTAATTTAACATTATTTGGCGTAAGTAGATATTCGTTTGATTCAGCCAAATATTTGATTTTAGAAATGAAAGAAGATATTATGGATTCTGAATTTTTAGATACAATTTGTGCAGTTATTAGTTCAGAATATCCATCTAATAAAGGATATAAAGTATTGTTTATTAACACATCATACTACACGGGTACAAATAAAAATCAAATTAATATGAGATGCTTTGATTTGGATTCTGGAAATGAAATCAGTGATGATGGATTAGGTTGTTCAGCAGTAACAGAATATTATTTGTTCCATTTTATTAAAAATTACAAAGAAACTAAACTTGTTGAAGTTAATCTAAAAGGAAACCATAAAACAAATGTGCTTTATAGTTCAAGTACTTTGTATTTGTATGAAAAAAAAATTGAATAAGAAACTAATTTATTTTAAACAATAATAATTTAATGTCAATTTCAAAAGTAGTTACAGTTATTCCAACTTTCTTCACCCCAAGTGGTAATGTTGATTATCCTATGATTTCTGCCCATATTAACAGGCAAATTGAAAATAGCATTAAATCAATTGTAATTCTTGGAACAACTAGTGAGTCTCCAACATTATCACAACATGAAAGAATTGTTTATGCACACCATGTTTTTACCAATTTTTCAACCAAAGTAAATATTACGGTTGGTCTTGGTGGAAATAACACAGCAGAAATGATTGAAGAAATTAAACAACTTGATAATAGTGCACATAACATTATGATATCACAGCCCGCATACAACAAACCAACCCAAGAAGGTATCTATCAACACTTTAAGGCATTAATTGATTCGTCAACAAAACCAATTATTATTTATAATATTCCTTCACGTTGTGGAGTAAATATTGAACCAAAAACTGTTCAAAGAATTTGGGAGTATTCTACTCGTGTTATAGGTATTAAAGAAGCATCTGGTAATTTAGAACAAATTATGTCAATTAAAGAACTTTGTCCTAATTTACTTATTTGGTCTGGTGATGATAATATTGTTCTTCCTGTACTAAGTGTTGGAGGTTATGGAGTAATTAGTGTTGTCTCAAATGTTGTGCCAAAATTAATGACAAATATTATGTTTGCATTTGAATCAGGAAATTTTAAACCTGCTTATGAACTATTTTATCAAATAAAATCCTTAATTAAAATGTGTTTTATTGAATCGAATCCTGTACCAGTCAAATATATTCTTAGCTTGGAACACAATGAACTAACAATGGAATATGTTAGACTTCCTTTGGTAAATTTGTCTGACCAATCTAAAGAAACTATTAAAATGTGTGTTCAACACAAGAAAAACTTTAAAAAATTAGAAGAACAATTTGACTAAAAAATATTGAATTTAATTTATACTCTGTATTAATTTATAATAATTCAATGTCAGTAAATAATAAAATAATTGTTATGAAATTTGGCGGTACTTCACAAAAATTTTCCACTTATCAAATGATTAAAGATAAAATATCTAATTGTTCAGATAAAAAAATTGTTGTTGTATTATCAGCTATCACAGGCATAACAAATAAACTTTTAAAACTGACTGAGTTAAATTCACAAGATGTTTTAAAAGAAATAATTGATGTAAATTTAAATCTTGCATCCGAGTCTGGAGTTAATATATCTGATTTAGTTTCGGATTTTATTAACGAATATTCTCAAAATGTTATCAATGGAAATTTAAATCAATCTATTTCAATTGTTTCAAAAGGAGAGTTTTTTACGGCCAATATATTAAATAGATATTTAAATTTCAATGGAATAAAATCATGTTTTATTTCATCACTTGATGTAATTCAATCTAATTTAGAAAATGAATCATTTTATAATAAAGGAGAATTTTCTGTTGATGGGCAAAAAATTCTATCTGCTTTATTAGAAAATGATGTTGTTGTTGTACCTGGGTTTAGTGGTAGTACCCCAGGGGGTAGTTGTTGTTTACTTGGACGAGGTGGTTCTGATACCACAGGTTCAATAATTGCATCTGCTGTCAATGCTTTATTATATGAAATTTGGACTGATGTTAATGGAATTTATACATCAGACCCCAGGAAAGTTTCCGGCACCAGAATTAATAACATAATTGATTATCAAGCTGCTCAAGAAGTTGCGGCAATGGGTGCTAAAGTTATTCACCCATACTGTATTTTACCTTGCGCGTCAAAATCAATACCTATTCATATCAAAAACACATTCAATCCAACAGCTAACACAACTATAATTTATAATAATTCAGATAATAATAATGTTTATGCTGTAACTATTCAAGATGGTGTAAAAGTTTTTAAAATTACTTCATTAAATATGTGGAATAATTATGGTTTTGTATATGATATATTTTCAGTTTTCAAAGAAAATAACGTTGATATTAATATTATTAACACATCACAATTTAATATTACTACCACAACTGATGAATCTGATTTAACTAAATTAGAAAAAATAAAAGAAAAACTAGAGAAAAAATACCAAGTTGAATTACTTGTTGATAATTCCATTGTTTCAATTGTTGGAGATAATATTAGATTAAACAAAAATATTAGTTGGATTTTTGCAATTACAAAAGAATACAATATTATTACAACATCATATTCTTCAAATGATATGTCAATCAGTTTTGTAATTGATTCATCACAATCAATCGATTTAACTCAAAAATTACACGGGCAATTATTTGGAAATAACACATGGGAACATACTAACAGCCAAATTATAATTTAATTAGTTAAAAGGAAAAAATGTTATACTGATAAAAAAATTGAACTTAATTTATATTTTCCATAATAATGTTTATACTAATGACTGAAATTACTTGTATTCCATTAAATAAAATTACACAAGAATTGGTTGGGCAATCTATTCAAATTATGGGACGTGTTAATGCCATTAGACAAACCAGTCCTAAAATTGGGTTTGTAATTATTAGAGACAACATTAATACAATTCAGTGTGTTGCAGGACTTAAATTTACAAAAGAATTTGAAAGTCTTATGAAACTTCCGATTGAAACTTTTGTTTCATTAAGCGGAAAACTATCAAAGCTACCTGATAATGTTGATAAGATAAAATCATGTTCTATTACAGATTTTGAATTTCAAGTTGATTCATGGAAAATGATTGGACCTGTTTACTCTACTCCTTTTTTAATTTCAGATGCAAATTCACTTGAAAAATCTGATGATAAGGTTAGTGTAGGTACATCACTAAAACTAGATGCAAGATATTTTGATTTGAGATGTCCAATTAATTGGGCTATATTTAAATTACGTGCAAGAATGTTACAAAAGTTTAGAAATATTGCTACTGAACTTGGATTTATGGAAATTAATTCTCCCAAGTTAATTGGGACAGCTTCTGAAGGTGGTTCTGCTGTTTTTCCTGTTAAATATTTTGATTCTCAAGCATATTTAGCTCAATCACCTCAGTTATATAAACAAATGGCTATTAATGCTGATTTTAATAAAGTTTTTGAAGTTGGACCAGTATTTAGAGCTGAAAATAGTTTAGGACATAGACACTTGTGTGAATTTACTGGAATGGATTTAGAAATGGCTATTAGTCCTGAAAATGACCATTTAGAAGTAGTTCGAACTTTATGGAAAATTTTAATTGGAATTTTTGAAGATTTAAGTATAGAAAGTACTGAATCGAATTATCTAAAATCACTTCATAATTTTACTCCAATTGAATATCCAAAAGAACCTTTGATTATTAGTTTTGTAGATGGAGTTGCTATGTTAGCTGGAGCTGGATTTATTCAAAATCCCTTAGAAGATTTAACAACTGAAAATGAAAAAAACCTTGGAACCATTGTAAAAGATAAATTTGGTTCTGATTTATTTGTTCTGGATAAATATCCAAAATCAGCTAGACCATTTTATACAATGATAAATAATTCTGATTCAAACTACACAAATTCATTTGATGTAATTATGCGTGGTGAAGAAATATGTTCAGGTTCTCAACGTATTCATGATTTATTCCAACTTATTAATAGAATGGGTGAATTAAATGTTAGTACCGGACCATTTTCAGACTACTTAAAATCATTTGAATGTGGGTCACGTCCACATGGCGGATGTGGTTTTGGTGCAGAGCGTATTTTAATGTTATTTTTTGAATTGGGAAATGTCAGGAAAACAAGTTTATTTCCCCGTGATCCTAAAAGATTGTTTCCATAAATTTTAATTTAACAAATTAATTTCTAATTTATTTTATATTTAAAAATGGGAGCTTTTGATTTTATTACTGATATGTTTAAAGGAGGCAATAAATTATCTTGGATGCAAGTTTTAGTTATGGGTTTAATACCATTGGGTCAATTATGGGCACGTATATTTTATTTTAATGGTTCACTTGATAAATGGTGGCTTATGTTTCCTTTATTATTATTCCCACCATTTAGTTTTATACCATTAATAATGATGAAATTTGGCATGGTTGCAGATGGTAAAGGTGCGGATCCTGTTGATAAAATTATGTTATTACCAATTATTGCAAAATTTATCATTCCTTTTGTTTTACCATTTATTGTTGATGAAGATGAACATGAATTTTTATTTACATTAGTTGGTTTTGTTTTACAAATGTTAACTATTATGGTTGCTAACCTAACAAGAAGACATAATAATTGTAATGAAATTACTACAGATTCTGTTGGAAAGGCAGGTATTGATTCTGTTATTGCATATGGTATGGGTGATATTACTGCATTTGCTATTGGATTTGTACCATTTGTCGGTATGTTTATTTCAGTACTTGAAATGATTCCAGTAATCGGGGATTTCGTAAATCAAATTGTTTGGACACTTGGTTTTGCGGCAACATATATTATAATAAATATGTTTAATCAAGATAATATGAGTAAATTCTGTTCAACACCATTCACTGGAAATGTTCAAGACAAAATTCCATTCATAGTCAGTGTTATTGCAATTATTGGCTTAAATTTCGTTAATTCCCTTGGAATTTTTTAAAATAAATTAAATAAAATAATATAAAAACAAATTGTTACTTTATATTATAATATGAGTGACCAAAATATTTCACAATCTGAAATGGACTTGGAATCGGATA
>JACCEE011002105.1_pt1 | contig 10105 bp, 6 predicted proteins | sample 7449931 | NCBI WGS metagenome assembly JACCEE01 (sample SAMN15323457, study PRJNA562643) | freshwater metagenome | isolation source: river surface water | place: USA:Blue River Watershed | collected 2017-08-19
TAAATAAGGGCTTCAACCAATTAAGCAAAAATCCGTCAGAATGTGTAATGTAAGCTGGTAAGTTTAAAGCGCCACCAACAATGCTCAAAAGGGCTAAAACCAGCAATGGTAAAGTCATATTCATTGGTGATTCATGAACTTTATCAAATGCATGATGGTGATTTCTATATTGACCGTGAAAAGTTAAGAAGTACAACCTAAACATGTATATCGTTGTTAATAGAGCTGAACCCGCCAATAGGACATAGGCCACTTTGTTGTGCAAAAATACAGCAGTCAGAATTTCGTCTTTCGAAAAGAATCCAGAAAGCATTGGAAAACCACTAATTGCCAATGTTCCAATCAAAAAAGTTAAATGCGTCAAAGGCATTTTTGATTTTAGTCCACCCATTTGTCTGATATCTTGTTCATGGTGCATACCGTGAATCACACTACCAGCACCTAAAAATAATAGGGCTTTAAAAAAGGCATGGGTAGTTACATGGAACAATGCTGTAGAATATGCACCCGCACCCAATGCAACAAACATAAAACCTAATTGACTCACTGTTGAATATGCCAGTACCTTTTTAATGTCATTTTGCTTCAAACCAATTAGTGCAGCCATAACAGCTGTTCCTAATCCAATCCATAGAATAATTTCATTGGTCAAAGGCGATAAAGCAAATAAAACTTGACAGCGAACAGTAAGGTAAATACCTGCGGTCACCATGGTTGCAGCATGAATTAATGCGGAAACAGGCGTTGGACCCGCCATAGCATCAGGCAACCAAGTAAATAGAGGGATTTGGGCACTTTTACCAGTTGCACCAACAAAAAGCAGCAAACTAATTGCCGTCAACATACTTGTGGATGTATTTCCGGAAGCAATTTGAGGAAACACCACGCTGTAATCTAGAGATCCAAATTGGGAAATAATTAAAAACATCCCCAAAAGCAAACCTAAATCACCTATTCTATTCATTATGAAGGCTTTACGTGCAGCTTTGCCGTAGTCTTCATTTTTGTACCAAAATCCGATCAATAAATAAGAACAAAGACCTACGCCTTCCCATCCAAAAAACATCATCAAGAAGTTAGAGCCCAAGACCAATAGTAACATGTTGAAAATAAAGAAATTCAAATAAGCAAAGAACTTATAGAATCCATCATCATCTTTCATGTAAGAGATAGAATATAAATGAATTAGTGTACCTATTCCTGTGATTATTAAGGTCATCCAAATAGACAGCCTGTCTAATTGAAATGCTACTTTTAATGATAATTGATCAATTTGTAAGAAGGTAAATAAATCTAAATTAATGGAATTATTTTCTGGTTGAGAAATGATATTCCAATTGAGAACGGCAATGATAAAAGCACCCAATACAGATGCTGTGCCAATGGCCCCTACAACCGATTTAGGTAATTTACTACCTAAAACACCGTTAATTAGGAAACCCAATAACGGAAGACCTAAAATAAATATAATTGGATTCATCAGTCTTTCAATTGATCTAAGAAACTAACATCGGTTTTGCGTGTATTACGATAAACCATTACAAGGATTGCCAATCCTACGGCGGCCTCAGCTGCTGCAACTACCATGATAAAAAAAACAAACATTTGTCCGTTTGCATTTGCATCTCCCATATATTCGGTGAATGCGGCTAATAGAAGATTTACAGAGTTCAACATCAACTCAATGCACATCAACAATACGATGGCATTTCTTCTGAACAAAACACCAAATAAGCCAATACTAAAAAGTACGGTACTTAAATAGATGTAATGGCTTATTTCAAGATTATGAAAAACGTTAAGCATTATTTTTATTATTCAAATCCACTAATTCTTCTGAATTTTTATCTCTTTTACCCAATAGAACTGCTCCTACCATTGCCGAAATAAACAAAATTCCAGATAATTCGAAAGGAACCAAGTATTCGGTCATTAAAACTCGACCAAGGTTTTTTACTAAACCAATGCCCTCGGAGGGCGCAGGCATGACTGCAATGCCTGATTTTTGAAATGCTGCCGTTAATGTAATTAAAACCATTCCAGCTGCAATACTTGCGGCTATACCCCATAGATTGCTTTTTACAGGCTCAGTTTCTTTACTTAAATTCAATAGCATCAATACAAAAAGGAATAAAACCATAATTGCTCCTGCATAGACCATTAAATTTACAATTGCTAAGAACTGAGCATTTAGTAATATATAATGTGCTGAAATACTAAAAAAGGTTAGTATTAAAGCCAAGACGCTGTGTACAGGGTTTTTACTTGTTACCACATACAAGGCACTCAAAATAGTTATGAATGAAAGTATGAGAAACGGAAGGGGTAAACTACTGATTGCTGACATTTTTACTTATTTTGATAATCCCAAACTTGTCTTTTTGATACATCTATTCGTTGATCAATTGGTTCAACGAGCTTATCTTTTCCAAAAATGAACTCATCTCTTCCGAAATGGGCATCAACTATTCTATCCGTTAAGAAAATAGCTTCTTTAGGACAAGCTTCTTCGCACAGACCACAGAAAATACATCTCAACATATTAATTTCATAAGTTGAAGCATATTTCTCTTCGCGATAAAGATTCTCCTCTCCTTTTGTTCTTTCAGAAGCAACCATTGTGATAGCTTCTGCTGGACAAGATACTGCGCAAAGTCCGCAAGCCGTGCACCGTTCCCTACCCTGATCATCTCTTTTTAGAACATGTTGCCCACGGTATATAGCTGACGTTGGCCTAGTTTCTTCGGGATATGAAACGGTATTTTTCTTTTTGAAGAAATGTTTTAAAGTGATCCACATACCTCCAAAAACAGCAGGCAGATAGATTTTCTCCGCAAAAGACATCTTTTTATTGGAGACAGATTGAGAACGATTGGTTAGTGACTGCATATTTGGGAAACGTTTTAATCTCTTAAGTGTTTTCCTTTAATTTTATATTTCTTACCAAGAGCTTTTGCTGTTTGAAGTTTCTTGCTGATTTTCTTCACACTATTTACTGGTATCATTTCAGTATATGTTCCGTCAGTTAGTTTGAATATAAACTGCGGATTTTCCAATTTTTTGTAGTTGATATACATTTTGTTGTCAACCATTTGGCTTTGTATAATAGTGATTGGGCTTTCTTGAACTATATAAACAGTTTCAATTTGCTTTGTTTTATCCTTTATTTCAACAACTTTACTAGCTCCAGCAGGAGCAGCCAATACAATTTTACCTTCTGGATCTTGGGAAGTTGGACAATTTAAGGTCACATCAAACTTAACAGCGTCTTTCTTTATAGTTCTCTTACGGATCTTTTTGTTGCGATCTTTAGAGTTATCCATGTTTCCCGTTTTCAAATTTTTAGCAAGAACCTTAACTCTTGATTTTCTGTATCCTTCGAAATCCATGGGGTCGATGGTTATTGTTACTGGGTGCTCTAAGCAACTATCTACAGCGAATTTAACATCAATGATGCCAACCCACTCCATTCCTTCTTTTTGCTTGTAAACCAAGGGTAAGTCAGATTGAATAATTCCCATGATATCTGATATTTTAGAAACTTTAATTCCTAAATCACCTGATCTACCTTTTGCTTTTGCTTGATCTTGCAATTTTTTCAAATCACATTTATTAATTGTCATTTGAAGTTGACCATTTATGGAAATGGTGGTGTCATCCATACATTGGTCAATTTTTTTAGGTTCTGGCTTGGGTTCTTCTTTTGGTTTTTCAATAATGGTGATTTCAACACGTCTATTTTGAGCGGCTTTTTCTTTATTGGTTTCACCAACTCTAGGTTTAGAGCGACCAAAATATTTTGGCATCATCCATTTTTCGTTGATACCTAATGAAATTAATGCATCGAATACTTCATCTACTCTATCACGAGAAAGTTCCATATTATAAACATCGTTACCAGTTGAATCTGTATGTCCTGTCAATACTAATCTATATTCTTTTATTCCTTTGAGCGTATTAATCAATGTTTCTAATTTCTTTTGCTCTTTCGTAGTGATTTCAGATTCATTGATATCAAAATAAATATTGACCGCTGGAGAAAGTTCTCTAGGCTCTTCAGGAATAGCAGCTTTTTGAGGGTTGTTTTCAACCTTTGAAGATTGGGGTTTAGTTTGTGCGCTTAGAGTTAAACTTAGAGAAATCAAACTAGCGACAAAAAGGCCTTTCAGTTTCATAGCATTAATAATTGCTCGCGAAAATAAACGAAATCTTTTGCTCTTCACAACTAAGATTGAGCATTTATCAAGAATGTTTCAAGATTCTCAACACAACATCTACTATATTTGAAAATCATGATACGTTTTAACAGTATTCTTGGACTAATCGCAATGTCATTTTATAGCAGTGCTTTGTACTCTCAAGTAGCAAAAAGTCAAACCATTCCGGTTGAAGTTAAGGTTAATAATGAAGGACTTAATTTTAATTTTCCTTCAAGTTCACCCACTTCAACATACAATATTTTTTACCGCCCATTATTTAAGCAAGGTTCCACTTTTAATACACTTACAACTGGAATTGCTGGAAATTCGGTCTTATTTGAAGTTAAATCTTCAAATGATATTCATCAGATTACCAAAGAAAACAATCCTTATGAATATATTTTTACTAAAACTGAAAATAGTTCAACAACCGCCTTGGGTTATACAATGTCAGGTGTGAAATACAATCCTCCGGTAAATAGAAAACACGTAATTCTTTTAATTGATAGTAGTTATTTGACATCATTGAGTAAAGAATTGGATCAACTTGTGGAAGACTTATTTCTAATGGGTTGGCAAGTGAGTAAATTATATGCTGGTAGAAATGAGTCCGCAGAGACTGTGAAAGAACGATTAAAAAAGCATCATTACAGCCAAATTAAAACCCCAGAGACGTTATTTATCATTGGTCATGTACCAGTTCCTTATTCCGGTTACTTCTCATCAAATGGAACGAAATATCCACCAGATGGGCATGCTGAGGGTTCAGGGAATCACACTGGAGCATGGCCAGCTGATTGCTATTATGGTGATTTTGAAGGTATATGGACAGACAGAAATGTAACATGTACTACAGGGTCTCAAACCAGACATCACAACATACCTAAAGACGGAAAATTTGATCAGTCGGTTATTCCTAGCGATGTAGTACTTGAAATTGGTAGGGCTGATTTTTACGACATGTCAGCATTTTCAAATGATGATACTCTTTTGACAAGGCAATACTTAAACAGAATTCATGATTGGCGTATGGGAAAGGTCAAAATGACAAAAAGGGCTTTGATTGACAATAATTTCAGCGGTTTAAACTTGGCTTCCACTGGTTACCAAAATTTACCTTGTTTTGTGGGATTGGATAGCGTTTTTGATGATAGAGATTATTTTTATTCTCAAAAGCGCGGCTCATATCTTTGGAGTTATGGATGTGGGGCAGGTAGCTACACGAGTTGTAATGGAATTGGCTCCACAACTGACTTTGTAAAAGCAAAGGATAGTTTCCAAAATGCGTTTACCATTTTAGCAGGAAGTTACTTTGGTGATTTTGATGTTAAAAACAGTTTGTTGAAAGCGCCATTATTAGCGGGAAGTTTAAATTGTTTTTGGGGTGGAATTCCTAAGTGGTATGTTCACCATATGGCTTTGGGTTCAAATATTGGTTTTGGAGCCAAAATCACAATGAATAACACCACGGAATATTTCAATGGTCAGTTTAACGGTTCGGATAGAGGTGTTTTTATATCGTTAATGGGCGATCCTACAATTACATTGGCACCTCCACAGCCAATTTCAAATTTAACGGCCAGTTCTGTCAATGGAAAAGTTCAACTCAATTGGACCGCATCTTCAGACGCACATTTTTATGAAGTTTATTTATTGGATACATCTAACAAAACTGGACATATAAAGAATTTGAGAAAAAAGGACTTCACCAGTCAATCGCCCAATTTTTTAGATGATGAAAATTGGTCATCTGGAAATTATGAATATTTAGTTTGTGCAGTTAGATTAGACACTACAGGTGCTGGAACTTATTACAACCGAAGTAAATTTACGGCTGTCAAAGTAGATCACATTAATAGAAATATATCAATATCGGATAATTCTTGGAATATTTATCCGAATCCATCTACTGGAGTTGTTTATCTTGAAGGGTTTGCCGCTGAAAGTTATTCAATATACAATACTCAGGGCCAGTTGGTTGAACGAGAAAAAATCAATCACTCTAATGGCATCATTGAATTGAATTTGGAAGGATTGGGTTCAGGATTATACTACATAAATGTGTCTAATCAAACCCAATCATCAACTAAACCTTTGATAATTGAGTAATTAATTAGCCCATTCAATCAAAAATGTGAGGAAATGTGGTGTTAAAAATTCAAACTTTGGTTAATTTCGCGCCCTTAATTTAGAAAAGAACAACAAAATACTATGAATAACAATGTAGTTTATTTAATCCCAGCTTTAGGTGCTGTTGGCCTTGTGGTCATGGCTATCAAGAGTGCTTGGGTGTCAAAACAAGACGCAGGAGATGAAAAGATGCAGAATCTTGCGGGAAAAATTGCTGCCGGTGCAATGGCGTTTTTAAAAGCTGAATGGAAAGTATTGAGTTACTTCGCCATCATTGCAGCTGCATTATTAGCCTACAGCGGAACTATCCACGAAGTTAATGGAAGAGAAATCCATTCACATTGGATCATCGCAGTAGCATTTTTAATTGGAGCTTTTTTCTCTGCTCTAGCAGGTTATTTCGGAATGAGAATTGCTACTAAGGCAAACGTTAGAACCACTCAAGCAGCTAAAACAAGTTTAGCACAAGCTTTGAAAGTAAGTTTCAATGGCGGTACTGTTATGGGTCTTGGAGTTGCTGGTTTGGCAGTTATGGGACTAGGTGGCTTGTTCATTGTATTCTATGCAATGTTTGTTGACGGTGTTGATCCTAATGGATTAAAAAGAGCCATCGAAGTATTGACTGGTTTTTCTTTAGGTGCTGAATCTATTGCTTTGTTTGCTCGTGTTGGTGGTGGTATCTATACCAAAGCTGCAGACGTTGGAGCTGACTTAGTAGGTAAAGTAGAAGCAGGTATTCCTGAAGACGATCCGCGTAACCCAGCTACTATCGCTGATAACGTAGGTGATAACGTGGGTGACGTTGCAGGTATGGGAGCTGATTTATTTGGATCTTACGTTGCAACTATCCTTGCAACAATGGTGTTGGGCTCTGAAATGACGGTTGTAGACAATTTTCAAGGACTTTCTCCTATCCTATTACCTATGTTTATCGCAGGTTTGGGATTGATTTTCTCTATTGTTGGAACCTGGTTTGTAAGAATCAAGGATGATAACGGTAATGTTCAAAATGCATTAAACATGGGTAACTGGTCAAGCATTATTTTAACTGCTATCGCTTCTTTAGCCGCAGTTAAATGGTTGATACCTTCAAATGTTACTCTATCTTTAAGAGGTGTTGAGTTCACTTCAATGGATATTTTCTATGCAATCATTGTAGGATTGGTAGTTGGAGCAATCATGAGTTATGTAACTGAATATTACACCGCAATGGGTAAAAAGCCAGTTATGTCAATCGTTAAGGCTTCTGCAACTGGTCATGCTACAAACATCATTGGTGGTCTTGCTATTGGAATGCAATCTACAGTTATTCCAATTTTAGTCTTGGCTGCTGGTATCTTCGTTTCATTTGAATTCGCTGGATTGTATGGTGTGGCGATTGCTGCAGCAGGTATGATGGCAACAACAGCTATGCAGTTAGCTATTGACGCTTTTGGTCCTATTGCTGATAATGCTGGTGGTATTGCGGAAATGGCTGAATTGCCTGAAGAAGTTCGCGGAAGAACCGATATTTTAGATGCTGTTGGTAATACAACTGCTGCTACTGGTAAAGGTTTTGCAATTGCTTCTGCTGCTTTGACTTCATTGGCTTTGTTTGCTGCATTTGTAGGAGTTGCTGGAATCAGTGCTATAGACATTTACAAAGCAGACGTTTTGGCTGGACTTTTTGTAGGTGCTATGATTCCATTCATATTCTCTGCTCTAGCTATCAGTGCAGTTGGTCGCGCAGCGATGGATATGGTGCAAGAAGTTCGTCGTCAGTTTAGAGAAATTCCAGGTATTATGGAATACAAAGCTGAACCTGAATATGAGAAATGTGTAGAAATCTCTACAAAAGCTTCTATCCGTGAAATGGTTATGCCAGGTGCTATTGCATTGCTTTCTCCCGTAATTGTAGGATTCTTATTCGGTCCTGAGGTTTTAGGGGGTATGTTGGCTGGAATAACTGTTTCAGGAGTATTAATGGGGATTTTCCAAAACAATGCCGGTGGAGCTTGGGATAACGCAAAAAAATCATTTGAAAAAGGTGTAGAAATTGATGGTGAGATTTATTACAAGAAATCTGAGCCACATAAAGCTTCTGTTACTGGTGATACCGTTGGTGATCCATTTAAAGATACCTCTGGACCTTCAATGAACATCTTGATTAAATTGACTTCCATTGTTTCTTTGATTATTGCTCCTTACATCGCTGTAGGTAATTCAAATACTACTGTTTCTGACGATTGCTGCAAAGATAAAACTGAAATGACTACTGCTCATGCAGGATGTGATTCAGAATCTACTTGCGACATGTCTGAGTGTGAGAATATGACTTTAGATCAGTGTATGGCTAAATGTGATTCTTTGAAATGCAGCCCTGAAGAGCGCGCAAAGTGCATGGCAATGTATGACGAGAATGGCAAATTCAAGAAGTCAGAAGATAAAGCTTGTTGTAAAGACAAGAAATAAGTTTAGATTTATTTGATACAAAAAAGGCTGCCCATGGGCAGCCTTTTTTATTGTAGGGTCATCCCTATTAATATTTATCCAATTTAGATTTGATAGTCTCTACCTCACTCTTAAGTTTGGGAGTTTTTTCAATAATGGTATTTAGCGTATTTAAGTGAGTCTCAGTTGGTAAAGATAAACTTCCAGAATTCTCATAATAGACTCCCCAGAACAATGAATTAATGGAGTTATGGGTCTCAAATTCATATTTAGATAAATTGCTTTCTCCATTTAGTTCAACTTGAATCTTTCTAATCTGATTTCTCAACTCCAAAATTTCTTTTCTGTTTTGATCAATCAATGTTGATACATTGGTTAGGTTTTCAAGTTTGATGTTGATTTGTTCCAAGTCTTTATTAAGGCTTATCAATTCATTTCTGGTTTTTAAAAGCTTTTCAATAAAATTATTTCTTTCTGTTATTTGTTCAACTGTCAATTGATTTCCTTCAAGTAGATATTTGATTTCAAAAGACACCCTAACTCCCATAGATTCAATTCCATTCTGGCTGATTTTTTCAAGTCCAACAAAGTATATACTGGGACTCAAATAAGGACCATCCGTAGTATTGGCGTTTTTTTCATTTAATTGAGTTGGTGGAACGGAAAATTTGCAATTAAAGGCACTTTTCGACCAACCCTTTTTATCGCCAATAAATGAACGAGAAATCAATTTTGCCGATTTGCTATCGCCATCATATACGGAAAGACAGAATTTATCTTGAACCTCAGATTCTTCAGCAATAATTGAATCTTTTGATGGATAAATAAAATCCAATGGTTTTGCGCTCTTTTCCATTTCCTCTCTTCGTTTTTTGACTGAGGATAATTCATTTGGAATGTTCACATATACGTTCAACTTTTCATCAAGGTTTTCGCCCATGAATCTGGATTTTCCGTGATATGCATTTCCTTCGCTTCCTAATTTTGAATACGGAATAAATAATTTGTGGGTTTTATTTGCAGTCATCAAAACTGGTTTGTTTTCCTTTTGCAATTTGTATTCTCTTATCAATTGATAATCGTCACAAACCACAAATCCCCTTCCAAATGTGGCAAGTACAAGGTCTTCTTCCCGCTCTTGAAAAGCAATATCCTTAATTGCAACTGGTGGCAATCCGTTCATGAAAGAGGAAAAATTCAAACCTTTATCTATGGATATATAAAATCCAAATTCAGTGCCTACACAAATGATGTCATTGTCACGGGGATCAATCCACATTGATTTAATGGAACCATTTTCAGGCAAGCCTTTTCCAATTTTGGTCCAATTTTTACCTTGATCATTA
>JACCEE012030747.1_pt1 | contig 10104 bp, 8 predicted proteins | sample 7449931 | NCBI WGS metagenome assembly JACCEE01 (sample SAMN15323457, study PRJNA562643) | freshwater metagenome | isolation source: river surface water | place: USA:Blue River Watershed | collected 2017-08-19
AGGTGCCCGTGGTGGACGGCACGCGCGAAGCCAACAAGGACCCCAAGACCGCTCTGACGGCCTACGTGTCCGTGCCCAAGAACCCCCACGGCGTGAACGCCAGCCCCGACCAGAAGTACTTCATCTGCGCCGGCAAGCTCTCGCCGACCGTCACCGTGATCGAGCTGGCCAAGGTGCTTGACTGGTTCGACGGCAAGTCGGAAAAGCTCGACGACGCCATCGTTGCCGAGGTCGAAGTGGGTCTGGGCCCGCTGCACACTGCTTTCGACGGTCGCGGCAATGCTTTCACCACGCTGTTCCTGGACAGCCAGGTGGTTAAGTGGAACATCGACAAGGCGATTGCCTTCCACAAGGGTGACAAGAACGCCAAGTATGTGGTGGACCGTCTGGACGTGCACTACCAGCCCGGCCACATCAACGCCTCGCAATCCGAAACGATTGCCGCCGATGGCAAGTACCTGGCCGTGGGTTGCAAGTTCTCCAAGGACCGCTTCCTGCCCGTGGGCCCGCTGCACGCCGAGAACGAGCAGCTGATCGACATCTCTGGCGAGAAGATGGTGCTCCTGGCCGACCACCCGGTGCGTGGCGAGCCGCACGACGTCATCATCTTCAAGCGCGATCTGGTCAAGCCCAAGCAGGTTTATGATCTGGATCACCACCCGCTGGCCATCAAGGATCCCAAGGAATCTGGCGTGTTCCGCAGTGGCAAGAAGGTGACGGTCAAGCTGACCTCGCAAGCGCCGGCCTTCAGCATGCGCGAGTTCAAGGTGAAGAAGGGCGACGAAGTCACCCTGATCCTGACCAACCTGGACAAGATCGAAGATTTGACGCACGGTTTCGCCATTCCGAACTACAACGTCAACTTCATCGTCAATCCGCAGGAAACGGCCTCGGTGACCTTCGTTGCCGACCAACCCGGCGTGTTCTGGTGCTATTGCACCCACTTCTGCCACGCGCTTCACCTGGAAATGCGTACGCGCATGATCGTTGAGGCCTGATAGGCAGCCAACCGGGGGCGCTCGCACAGGGGTGCGGCGCCTCCTTGATAGGAAAGTGTGATGTTTCTGCTCGGTCATCGGTTCGCGATCCTCGGGGTCGCTTTTTTTCTGGCGCTGTCGCTTTTTGCTCCGCAAGTCCATGCGGGCGCTTACGAGGCCGAGCTACCGGAGGGTGCCAACACGGCGCCCGACATGTGTGCATTGCTGCCCTGCGCCGAGGTGTTTCCGGGCGCAGGGCATTTTTCGCAGCGCAAGGGGCAGCCACCGTATGTGGAGGCCTATGACAATGATTCGGCCCAGAAGAAGTTGCTGGGCTATGTGATGCTCTCGACCGACATCACCGACACGCCCGCCTACTCGGGCAAGCCGGTGGTCACATTGATCGGGATGGACACCCAGGGGCGCTTCGTGGGCGTCAAGGTGCTCAAGCATTCCGAGCCCATTTTGTTGCTCGGCATCCCGGAGTCGGCGCTGGTGAATTTCAACAACCAGTACCTGGGCAAGTCCGTCACCGACAAGCTGGAGGTCGGTCCCTCGCGCCCCGAGGAAGAAGTGATCGGTGTGGACGCCATCTCCGGCGCCACCGTGACCGTGATCGCGCAAAACCAGGTGATGATGCTTTCGGGCTCCGCCGTGGCACGCCAGACCGGCATCATCGCGCCCACGGTGCGAGATCCCGCGCGTTTTGCGACCAATGGCCAGCGTTACGACTGGGCGCAGCTCGTCGAAATGGGCGCGGTGCAGCGATTGCTCGTCAAGCCCGAACAGGTGGGGCTGGAGCGCAACCCCGAACCGTTCATCGAACTGTGGTTTGGCGATCTCAACCACCCCGATGTGGGTCGCAGCCTGCTGGGCAACCACGGCTTCGATAACCTGCGCTCGCGCCTCAAGCCGGAGGAAAGCGCGTTCTTCATCGTCCGCACGGGAGGGGCCGAGTCCTTCAAGGGCTCGGGCTTTGTGCGCGGCGGTATCTACGACCGCGTGCAGGTCAAGCAAGGCGCGGATTCGTTCACCTTCCGCGATCTGGATTCCTACAACCTCTACGGTCTGGAGGCCGCAGGTGCGCCGCGCTACACCGAGTCGGCCATCTTCGTGATCCGCTCCCAGTCGTTCTCGGCGGCCTACCCCTGGAAGCTGGCCTTCCTGGGTAACCGCGTGGACCGTGCCACCGGGCATCGCAGCTTTGCCGTCTTTGAATCCAAGTACTGGTTGCCCGCTGCCATGCTGGAGGGCGGACGGCCCAAGGTGGACGAGCCGGATGCGCCTTGGGTGCGCGTGTGGAAGTCCCAGGCGGTCTCGATTGCCCTGTTCGCGCTGGTCCTTGTGGCAGTCACGGTGGTGTATGCCTACCGCGAGAAGCTCACGCGACTGTCCACCCACAAGAACAAGTGGCCGGTCAACGGCTTCAAGTACAGCTTCTGGGCCATCAGCATGGCCTGGGTGGGCTTTGGCCTGATGGCGCAGCCCTCCATCACGCAGGTGCTGACCTGGTTCCATTCGATCCTGTTCCAGTGGACCTGGTCCTTGTTCCTGTCCGATCCGTTCATTTTCCTGTTCTGGATCTTCATCATCGTCACCGTGTTCCTGTTTGGGCGCGGCCTGTTCTGCGGCTGGATGTGCCCGTTTGGTTCGCTGCAGGAATCCATTTACAAGATCGCGCGTCTGGTGGGCCTGGGGCGCTTCCAGACCAAGCTGCCGCAAAAGTGGCACGACCGTCTCAAGTGGCTCAAGTACGCTGTCTTCTTTGTCTTGCTCGCGGTGTCGATGTTCTCCATGGGCATGGCCGAGAAGCTGGCCGAGGTGGAGCCGTTCAAGACCACCTTCCTGGTCGGTGTGATGAACCGCGCATGGCCCTACGGCCTGTTCGTGGCCGCCATCCTGGGTGTGTCGATCTTCATCGAGCGGCCCTACTGCAAGTACATCTGCCCGCTGGGCGCGTCGCTGGCCATGCCCAGTACCTTCCGCTGGTTCGGCCTCAAGCGCAAGCAGGACTGCAATAGCTGCAAGGCCTGCGCTGTGGGCTGCGGTGCGCAGGCCATCGATGCCGATGGTCGTATCGACCACCGCGAATGCCTGCACTGCCTGGACTGCATGGTGCTGTACACCGATGTGAAGGGTTGCCCGCCCCTGGCCAAGGAGCGCAAGCGCCGCGAGAAAGACGGTCTGGAGATCACTCCCATCGGGGCCAACGGCTATTTCATCCCGATCCATCCGGACACCAGCTTTGAGGCGCAGATCAGCGCCAAGGCCGCGAATGGCCCCGACCCACGCATGCCTACCGAACCTGTGGCACCCTTCCACAAGGCGGGTGAATCCCGCCTCAGGTGGATCATGCTGGAGGTACGCGATCACCTCTGGCCCTGGAGCACGGAAGGCTGGCACAGCCAGCGCGCGCTGCAGGTGGCGGGCTTCTCGCTGGCGGTGGCTGCCACTGTGGCCTGGGTCATGGCGGCCCTGGGGCATTTGTCCTCGGGCGCCATCATCGGCTGGTGGTTCGGCTGGAGCGTCTATGAAGTGCTGATCCGGTTGTCAGGTCGCCGCTATGTGAAGGACGGTGTCTGGTGGCGCGGCAACTACCGTGCGGCCAGCGTGATGGACATGATGAGCTACGTCGGATTCAAGAATCTGCTGATCGGTGCAGCACTGTTCCTGGCGCTCAAGACGCTGGGTCTGCTGATCCTATGACAGGTGTCCTACTGCGCACGGCCTGTGCCGTGCTGCTGGGCTGGTGGGGTGCGGGCATCGCTTGGGCGGCCACCGTATCGGTGCAACCGGGCCAGGACCTCGCGGCTGCCGTCAAGGCCGCCGCGCCGGGCGACGTGATCGAGGTGGCGCGGGGCATGTACCACGTCAACCTGCTGATCGACAAGCCACTCACGCTGCGCGGCATTGACCGGCCCACCCTCAGCGGGGGCAACCAGGGCGACACCATCCGGGTCACGGCACCCGACGTGGTGATTGAAGGCCTGATCGTGCGCGATTCCGGCGACAGCCTGAAAGACCAGAACGCAGGCATCTATCTCTACCCCGGCGCCCACCGGGCGGTGGTGCGGCGTTGCGATTTGACCTACAACCTGTTCGGCCTGTGGATCGAAAAGGCCGATGACGTGCTGATCGAAGAGAACCTCATCACGGGCAAGCGGGAGTACGCATCGTCCCAGCGCGGCAACGGCATCCAGCTCTACAACACCAAAGGTGCGCGCATTTACCGCAACAACATCAGCTTCGTGCGCGATGCCTTGTATGTGGACGTGTCGCACCATGCCGTCTTCAAGGGCAACAAGCTGCACCGCAGCCGCTATGGCACGCACTACATGAACTCCTACTACAACCTGTGGGAGGACAACGATACCTTCTACAACCGCGGTGGCCTGGCCCTCATGGAAGTGCGTGAGCAGGTGGTGCGCAACAACCGCGCTTGGGGCAACTCCGACCACGGCATCATGCTGCGCACCCTCCAGGATGCGGTGATTGAGAACAACATCGTGGCCGGCAACAACCGGGGCTTCTTCATCTACGACGTGGAGTACATCAAGCTCAACGGCAACCTGGTGGTGGACAACGTGGTGGGCGTGCACCTGTCGGCGGGTTCCACGCGCAATGAGGTCGAGGGTAATGACTTCATCGGTAACCGCGAGCAGGTGCGCTATGTGGGCTCGCGGGACGAGCGCTGGGGCGTGAAAGGCGGCAACCACTGGAGCAACTACCTGGGCTGGGACCGTGACGGCGACAGCCGGGGCGATGTGCCCTATGAGGCCAACGACATGGTGGACCGCCTCACCTGGAAGCACCCGAGCATGAAGCTGCTGCTGGCCAGCCCAGCGGTGCAGGCGCTGCGCCTGGTGGGCCAGCAGTTTCCCGTGCTGCGTGTGCCCTCGGTCGTGGACCCCAAACCCCGCATGCAACCAACCCACCAACAATGGAGCGAATGGCGTGGCAAGCATTTCCCCAGCCAGTGACACTGCAGCGCAGGACGCCGCAGTTGCACTGCGTGGCGTGAGCAAACATTACGGCGCACTGCACGCCGTCGATGGCGTGGACCTCGACATCCCGCGTGGCGAGATTTTTGGCCTCATCGGCCACAACGGTGCAGGCAAGAGCACGCTGTTCAAGATGATGCTGGGCCTCGTCCCCGCCACGCAGGGCAGCATTGTGGTGGGTGGTGCCCAGGTGGGTGGGCGCGACTTTCGCGCAGCCCGGCGCCACCTGGGTTACCTGCCCGAGAATGTGGTGCTGTACGACAACCTCAGCGGCCTGGAGACGCTGCGCTTTTTCGCGCGCCTCAAACATGCGCCCCAAACGCAATGCCAGGCCGTGCTTGAGCGCGTGGGCCTGCAGCATGCAGGGCAGCGGCCCGTGCGTGAATACTCCAAGGGCATGCGCCAGCGCCTGGGTTTTGCCCAGGCCCTGCTGGGCCAGCCGCGCGTGTTGTTCCTGGACGAGCCCACCAACGGCCTGGATCCCCAGGCCATCCGCGACTTCTACGCCACGCTGCGCGGCCTGCAGGCCGATGGCGTGACGGTCATCATCACCTCACACATCCTGGCCGAACTGCAGGAGCGTGTGGACCGCCTGGCCATCATGGCCGCGGGCAAGGTTCAGGCCGTGGGCAGCGTGCAGGCGCTGCGCGAACAGACCCAAATGCCGCTGTGCTTCACCATCGACCTGGCGCCACAGGACGCCACCGAGGCCTGCCGCCTGCTGGCGCAGGCCACGGGGATCACGCCCGAAGTGCTGCCCACCGGCCTGCGCCTGCGCTGCCCGCGCACGCACAAGATGGCGGTGCTGGCGGCCCTGGCGCCACTGGGCGCGCGCGTGCAGGACCTGAAGATGCTCGAACCCTCGCTCGAAGATGTGTTCTTCGGCTTTGCAGACTGAAAGACGGCCCATGGAACTGACGCAGATCTTCACCATTGCCGCCAAGGAATTCCGCGACCGCATGCGCAACCGCTGGGTGCTGGCGGTGGCGCTGGTGTTCACCGTGTTCTCGCTCGTCATCGCCTATTTCGGCGGCGCGCAGCAGGGCGCCGTGGGCTTTCGCTCCATCGAATTCACCATCGCCAGCCTGGTCAGCCTGGTCATTTACCTGATTCCACTGATCGCGCTGCTGCTGGGCTTTGACGCCATCGTGGGCGAGCGCGAGCGCGGTTCGCTCGACCTGCTGCTGTCCCTGCCCATCACCCGCCTGGAGCTGCTGCTGGGCAAGTACCTGGGCCTGGCGGCGGCGCTGGCGCTGTCCACCCTGGCGGGCTTCGGCATGGTGGCGGTGCTGCTGTCCCGGCAGATGAGCTGGGCCTCGATGTACCACTACTTCGGCTTCATGCTCAGCTCGGTGCTGCTGGGCCTGGCCTTTCTGAGCCTGGCGGTGCTGCTGTCGGTGCTCGCGCGCGACCGCACGCGTGCCTCGGGCCTGGCCATCGCCACCTGGTTCTTCTTTGTGCTGGTGTTCGACCTGTTGCTGCTGGGCGTGCTGGTGGGCAGCGGCGGGCGCTTTGGCGGCGAATCCTTTGCGCTGCTGCTGCTGCTCAACCCGGCGGATGTGTTCCGCATCCTGAATGTGTTTTCGCTGGAAGACGTGCGCACGCTGTACGGACTGGCCACCGTGGTGCCCCCCGCCATGGGCAGCCCCCTGAAGATGGGCGGTGCCATGCTGGTCTGGATTGCAGTGCCACTGGCTCTGGCGCATTGGAGGTTCAAGCCATGACATACCACTGTTCCTGCCGCCGCCGCCTGCTGGGCTGGGCGGCCATTTCCGCTGCATCTGCCATCGCCCCGCTGGGCTTGTTGTCCGGCTGCAGCGAGCAGGCCGCGCAGCAGCGCTCGCTGGCGCCGGTCGAAATCGACCGCTCCACCAGTTGCGAACTCGACGGCATGCTGCTGGCCGACTACCCCGGCCCCAAGGCGCAGATCCATTTCGCGGGCCAGGACAAGCCCAGCTTCTTCTGCGACACGGTGGAGCTGTTCAGCACCCTGCTGGCGGGCGAGCAGGTGCGTGCCGTGCAGGCCGTGTACGTGCAGGACATGGGCAAGGCCGACTGGAACCAGCCGCAAGGCCACTGGATCGACGCCAAGACCGCCTTCTACGTGCTGGGCAGCAAGCGCCACGGCTCCATGGGGCCGACCATCGGCAGCTTTGCGCAAGAGGCCGACGCCACCAAGTTCGCCGCCGAGCATGGCGGCAAGGTGCTGCGCTTTGGCGACATCAAGGCCGACATGGTGGACCTGAGCGGCGGCGCGCTGCACGACACCCGGATGTAGGACTTCCCCGCCATTCCCACCATGCCCGCTCGCATCGCCAGCCCTGCCTTGTCTGCCAGCACGCTCCGTGTGGTGGCGGGCGTCGCTGTGCTGGCGCTGCTGCTGGGCTGGGGCGGTTGGCAGGTGGGCGTGTGGCAGGGGCTGGGCGGTGGCAATCCCGAAGCGGCGCTGGAGCCCGATGTCTGCATCGTCGCGCCGCCCACGCCGTATGACAGCGCCTCGGGCCTGCCCATGCACGCCGCGCGGCCGGTGCCTGCCGATGTGCGCTGCCCGGTCTGCGGCATGTTCCCCGCGCGCGCGCCCGACTGGGCGGCACAGGTCATCTTCGACAACGGCGACGCACAGTTTTTTGACTCGCCGCTCTCGCTCTTCATGTACCTGCAGGACGTGGAGCGCTACAGCCCAGGGCGCAGCGCCGCCCAGATCATTGCGCGCTACGTCACCGACGTGCCCAGCCGTCAGTGGGTGGACGCTGGCAGCGCCTGGTTTGTGCACGGCTCCACGGCCAAAGGCCCCATGCGCGCGGGCAACCTGCCGGCCTTTGCCACGCGCGAAGATGCCCAGGCCTTCGCCCAGCGCCGGGGCGGCAGCGTGCTGCCCTTTGGCGCCATCGACGCCGCCCTCATTGCGCCGCTGGCCGGGCAGGGCGGTCACGACCATGCAGCCCACGGAACGGCGCAAACGCTATCAAAATAATAGCTATTTGCGCTTGCCTGGTGGGCGCTAGAGTCCTGTTTCATATAAATCTTGGCGCAGCGGCAAGCAGGCCGCCATGTGCCACACCAGCAACCGCAAGGCCTGGCGCAAGGCCGGGGGCGTCTTGGCTGCATAGGCGCTGCGCAGCACCTCCTGCTGCGTGGCGCGCAGCGCGCAGCGGTCGCGCGTTTGCAGGGCTGCGAGCATGCGTTCCTGGTAGCGCTGCACGCGCAGCGCTTCCTGGGGGCTGAGGCGGGTGGGCGCGGCGGGGGCCGCCGCCAGGTGCTGCGCCCAGGCGGTGGCCGCCATGGCAGGGGCGTGGGTGTTCATGCGGCCTCCGTGCGGGCGGTGGGGCGTTCGGTGGGCCGGGTGGCCGTCAGCCCGTACCAGTTGACGCGGCGTGTCAGCACCATCACCGTGGCCAGCACCGCAAACAAGGCCACCGCTCCCACAGCCAGGGCGGTTTGCTCCAGTTGCAGCAGCACGTACAGCATGCCGTACAGCACCCCAATGCCCGCACCGAACGGCAGGCCCCGGCGCACACTCCCCAGCATGTGCGTGGCGTAGTAGCCCAGCAGCAGCACGCAGGCCATGGCCGCAATGCCATAGGCCGCGCCAAAGGGCAGGTGCTCCGACAGGCTCACCAGCAGCAGGAAGAAGCTGCACAGCGCACTGCCCACCAGCAGGTACTGCACCGGGTGTACGCGCAGGCGCTGCATCAGTTCAAACAAACCTACGGCCACGAAGGTCAGCGCGATGAACAGCACGCCGTACTTGGTCGCCCGGTCGGACAGCGAATACGGGTTCACCGGGTCGATGAAGGCGACGCTGAAGCTGTCCACGCAGCCGTTTGGCTGGTTCGCTGCACCTGCGTAGGCCAGGTTGTCTTCCCCTGGGGTACTGGTACACACGGGCTTGGACTCGGCAATGTCCTGCGCTGCCGTGGTGGCCAGCGAGGACAGGCGCCACTGCGCCTCAAAACCGTCGGCGCGCACCGTGCGCTCGGTGGGCAGAAAGCGCCCCGAGAACGAGGGGTGTGGCCAGGGGCTTTGCATCTGTACCTCGGTGCGCCCGCCCAGCGGCACGATGGAGACCTGCTGCGTGCCCACCAGTTCCAGGTTCAGCGTGGCCTGCAGGCCTTCGGCCCCGCCGCGTACCGATTCGGGCAGACTGGCGTGCAGCCCGCGTGCATAGGTGGGGTGGAAGGTGCCTGGTTTGAGCGCAAGCTCCTGGGCATTGACCTCCAACTGCGCGGTGCGAATGCCGCGCGCATCGGCCACGGCCAGCATCAGAATGGGCGCGCCGCACTGCATGCGCGAGCCCTGGATGCTGGACTGCGGTTGCAGTGCCGTCAGCGGCCCCCACTGCGCCTGGATGCGCGTCTGCAGGCTGAAGGCGTTGACCTTGTGCACGCCCCGGGCGCGCTCCTGCATGGCGGCGTCGGTGTTCAGGCGCAGCGTCTCGGGCATGGCCGTGAGCCGGAACTCGCGGCGCTGCTCCACCATGCGCCGCTCGTCGCCCTTGCCGGTTTCCACGTCCCAGCTCTCCACGCAGGCGCTGTGGATCACCGGGCCGATCAGCGTCTGCGCGCCCGCCAGGCTGTCGGCCACGCTCTGCTCGGTCAGGTGGCGGTAGTGCTGCCGGTCGCGCACCACGGCTTCGATCATGCCCAGGCCGATGACGAGCACCAGCACGATGGCCGCCAGCGCGGCCAGTTTGCCAAACCAGATGTTCTTCAAGATGTCCTCCACGGTGAAAAGTGCAGGGCAGTCTCCCGCCGCACCGTGTGGGCTGCATGAAGTTTGTGAGGCGGGTGTGAAGTGCGCCGCCGCCTGCTAGCGGTTGAACTCCAATGTCACCCGCAGTCCGGGCTGGGTATTGGCAACGTGCATGCGCCCGCCGTGCAGCGCCATCACGCGCCGCACAATGGCCAGGCCCAGGCCCGAGCCGCTGCGCTCGCCGCCGGGCCGCGCGGTGGTGAAGAAGCGCTCGCCCAGCCGGGGCAGCGCAAAGTCGGGCACGCCGGGGCCAGCGTCCTGCACGGCCACGCGCGCGCCGTCCAGCTCCACGCGCACCGTGCTGCCGGGTGGTGCAAAGTCCATGGCGTTGTCCAGCAGGTTGGTCAGCGCCAGGGTCACCAGCTCGGCCTCCC
>JACCEE012055384.1_pt1 | contig 10103 bp, 9 predicted proteins | sample 7449931 | NCBI WGS metagenome assembly JACCEE01 (sample SAMN15323457, study PRJNA562643) | freshwater metagenome | isolation source: river surface water | place: USA:Blue River Watershed | collected 2017-08-19
AGCCGAGCGCGACGGGATCCGCGTCGAGCGCCCGAATCCAGCCCTCCCAGGCGTCGAGGCTCTCGATTCCGAGCGTCCGCAAGGGCTCGCGCCCGTGCGCCTCCACGCGCGGCGCGAGGATCCCCGCGGCGGCGCTGCTGGCCTCGGCGCCCACGACGGCGCGCTCGAGCACGGTCACCGACCGCCCCCGCGCGGCAGCGTGCGCCACCGCGCAGCCCAGGAGCCCTCCTCCGACCACGATCAACGGTTCCATGCGCGTGGGGGTAGCGCCCGACGCGCGCGCCTGCCACCATGATAGGCGTCGTCGTTCCCCGAGGTCCTCCGATGCTGCTCGCGCTCGTCTCCCCGCTCCTCGCAGGCCCGCTGATCAACGAGGTGATGTACGAGCCCGCCGGCACGAACACCACGTCGAACCAGTGGATCGAGCTCTGCAACCCGAGCGGGACCTCGGTCGACCTCGCAGGCTACGAGATCTGGGCGGGCGGCGCGAGCCCCTCGAAGATCGGCACGATCACGGCGGGCACCCTCGCGGGACGCGGCTACGCCGTCGTGGGCGGCCCCAGCCCCACCGTCGCGGCGACGATGACCGGCACGATGCAGGTCGGTGGGAGCGAGACCGACGCGGTCTACCTCAAGTCGCCGGGCGGCAGCTCGATCGTCGACGCGCTCTTCTACGACAGCCCCAACACGAACGGGCTCCTCGACGAGGCGGGTCGCGCAGCCACCTCCTTCGCGGTGGATGTCACCGACGACCATTCCCTCGGGCGCTGGCCCGACTGCTCGGACACGAACGCCTCCGCGACCGACTTCTCCGACTACGCCACGCCCTCGCGTGGCACGGCGAACGTGGCGCCGAGCTCGGGCGGCGGCGGGGGCGGTGGCGGGACCACCGCTGTCTGTACCGGCAGCGCCGACGTGATCATCAACGAGTTCCTCGCGGACCCGAGCGGCTCGGACACCGGGAACGAGTGGGTCGAGATCTACAACGCGGGCCGCAGCAGCGTGAACCTCGCGGCCTGGCAGCTCCACTGGGACACCAGCTCCTGGACGGGCGCGAGCAGCTTCAGCGTCCCGGCGGGGACGACCCTCGCGGCCGGGGGCTACCTCGTGATCGGCGCGGGTGGACTCTCCGCGTCGCTGTCCCTCGGAAACGCCGGCTCCAGCGCCGACGGCGTGCGACTGGCGTGCAACGGGAGCGCGGTCGACACCGTGATCTACGGCACCCCCAACTCCGACGCCCTGACCGACGACCGCGGCACGGCCGCCACCTCGCTCGCGCCGAAGCCCGCGTCCGGGCAGTCGATCGCGCGCCTCCCGAACGGGACCGACACGGACGCCAGTGCGACCGATTTCAGCCTGAGCACCAGCCCCACGCCCGGCGCCGCGAACACGAGCGGGGGCGGCGGCGGGGGCGGTGGGAGCACCGCGGACTGCACGGGCGCGTCGGGGGTCAAGATCAACGAGTTCACGCCCGACAGCGGCGTCGAGTTCGTGGAGATCCACAACGGCGGCAGCACCAGCGTACGGCTCGGGGGCTGGGAGGTCGCCTTCGGGACGAGCTCCTACAGCCGCTCCGCGGTGGTGGCCGACGGGGTGACCCTCGCCCCCGGGGACTACTACGTCCTCGGCAGCGCCGGCGCGCCCACGAAGGACCAGACCGTGGAGCTCGACCTCGGGAACGCCTCGAGCAACGCCGACGCCCTCCGCCTGGAGTGCGGCGACACCGTGGTCGACACCGTCATCTACGGGAAGGAAGGCACCCCCAACGAGGATGGATGGGACGACGACCTCGTCGCGGACACCACCTCGATTTGCGTGATGCCCGGCGACGGCGAGAGCGCGAGCCGCGTCCAGGACGGGTACGACACCGACCGCAGCGCGAGCGACTTCGTCGTGGGCACCCCGACGCCCGGTGCGGCCAACCCGCGCGTCGAGCCTCCCGTCTGCGAGACGAACACCGGCGCCCGTGTCGTCATCAACGAAGTGCTCTACGACCCGGACAGCACGGACGCCGATCACGAGTGGATCGAGCTCTACAACGCCGGGAACGCGAGCACGCGCCTCGACGGGTGGTCCGTCGAGACCGCGACGAGCGCCTGGGGCGAGGACTTCGTCTTCCCGAGCGGGCTCGAACTCGCGCCCGGGGACTTCCTCGTCGTCGGCGGGTCCGGCGTCCCCGAGGCCGACCAGGTCGCGGAGGACCTCTCCCTCGGGAACGGCACGCGCGCCGACGGCGTGCGGATCGTGGACTGCGAAGGCGGCGTGGTCGACACGGTGCTCTACGGGGACACGCTGGGCGACCCGATCACCGGCGACGCGGGCAGCACGGAGGTCGTGACCGGCGTCGACAGCGCCATGAGCATCGGTCGCTACCCCGACGGCACCGACACCAACGGCATGGCCGACTGGAAGGGCTACGCGCCGCCCAGTCCGGGTGCCTCGAACGCCGACCCGGGTGGTTCGGGCGACACGGCGGGCGGCGCTGGCGGCGACGTCCCCGGCGGCGGTTGCGGCGACGACGCACCCGAGGACGCCTCCCGCCCCGACGGCGGTGGATGCACCACCGTCCCGGCGCGGGTCTCCTTCGCGGGCCTTCTGGCCATGGTGTCGCTGGTGCTCGTCGGGCGACGGAAGCGCTGAAACCGGCGGGCGCGCGCGTCGCGGGTGAGGAATCCCCCGACGCGCCGCCCGCGCCCCGATCCTGCGTACGCGCGGCGAGGGTCGTCGCCGCGCGCACGACCCTCCGTCACGAAGCCTACAACGACCGCGCTGCGCGTCTCAGCGACGCTCACGCGCGGACGATCAGCCGCTGAGCGTTGCCGTCAGGACGTAGTCGCCGCTGTCGCCGTCGTAGCCGCCGATGGAGAGGAACACGACCTCGCCCGCGTCGAGGAACTGCGAGACCTGGGACCACCGCACGGAGCTCCCGCTGGCGGTGGCGTCGTCGCTGCAGACCGTCGCGGCGGCCGTGCAGGACGGCGGCCGCAGGGAAAGGATCGTGTCGAAGTTCGAACCCTCGGTATCGAACACCCAGAGGCCCCGCGAGGGCGCGACCCAGCGCAGGACGACGTCCGTGCGGTAGGCATCGGAGCAGGCGGAGGGCACGGAGAGGGTCGTGTCGAGGCCCTCGGTGTTGCCCTCGAGGGCGTCGGAGCTACCGACGTTGGCGTCCACGCAGTCGCCGCTCCAGATGTTCAAGGTCCAGTCCCCGCCCTCGATGCCGAGGAGGATGGTCTGGCCAGCGGTCATGTCGAGCGTGAGGGAGGACCAGACATCGAAGGTGTCGTCGTCACAGGCGATCTCGCTCCCGCACCCGGTCGCGAAGGCCCAGAGCACCGTGTCGTCCGCGCTCCCCACCGTGTCGAGCGTCCAACTCCCCGCGCGCGGCGCCGTCCAGGCGAGCACCGTGTCGGACTGGCCTTCCCCGCCGCAGGAGGCCTCCACGGCATCGCCCGCGGTGGTCCCCGACACGATGGCATCCCCGTCGACGGCCCCGAGGTCGTCGTCCACGACGCAGTCGGCGCCGGTGTCCGCGGTGTCCGGCGGGGTGCCGGTGTCGGATGTGTCTGCGGTGTCGGCGCTGTCCGCGGTATCGGACGTGTCGGTCAGCGCAGTGTCGGTGCCGCTCGTATCGTCCGTCACGGAAGTGTCGTCGGCACCCGTGTCCGTCGTGAGGGGGGCGTCGATGCGGGGAAAGCAAGCGAGGAGGAGAAGGCCGATCATGCGGCGATGCTAGCACGATGCGCGCCCGCGCACAGGATGGGCGTGCGTGGGCGCGCCTGCGTCGTCGGTGGCGCAGGGCGCGTCGGCACGACGCTCGCGAGGGCGTTACCCCGCATGCGCCTCACGGAGTCACGATGTCGGTCTGCCTCACCACCTGGACGGTGCTTCCCCACGGCCCCATCGAGCGCGTCGACGACCGGGTCTGGCGCGTGGACGGCTTCATGGCGAGCGGTCTCCAGCGCGTGCAGACCATCGTGAAGCTCGACGACGGACGGTTGATCCTCCACAACGCCATCGCCCTCGGCGAGGAGGCCATGGCCGAGATCGACGCGTGGGGCGAGGTCGCCGCCATCCTCGTCCCGAACGGCTACCACCGGAACGACTGCCGGATCATGCAGGAGCGGTACCCCAAGGCGCGGGTCTACGCCCCCGCCGGCGCCGCCAAGGCCGTCGCGAAGGCCACCGAGGTGCACGGGACCTACGACGACGTCCCGCGGGACGCCCACGTCCGCATCGCGCACCTCCCCGGAATCGGCGAGCGCGAGGGCGTGATCGAGGTGCAGGGATCGAGCGGCCTCACCGTCGTCTTCAACGACATGCTCGCGAACGTGCCGAAGTCACCGTTCTTCGTGGATGCCGTCTTCGGTCCGACCGGCCAGGTCGCGATCCCGCGGATGATGCGCTGGTGGTGGATGAAGGACGCCCGCGCGGTGAAGTCCACCTACGAGCGGATCGCGTCGGAGAAGCCCTCCCGCGCCATCCCCGGCCACGGCGCGGACCTCGTGGGCGATGTGGCCGCGCAGCTCGCCCCGGCGATGGCCCTTCTCTGAGAACGTCGGCCGCATCGCGGCGATGACCCCTGTCGTTCCCGGGAGGGTCGCGTCAGGGTGCGAGGGAGGTCTCCGAGCTCCCGCCCCCGAGATCGAGGTCCAGGGTCCCCCAGCTCCGTTGTTCGGGTGCCTCGCGGGCCGCCACCACGAGCGGGACACCGAAGAGTCGGAGATCGGCGCGCAGGAGGGTCCCGCCGCCATCGAAGGCGAAGGTCGCGTTGCCGGCGTCCATGCGCACCTCGCAGCGGGTGGCGGGGACGGAGACCCCGGCCACGTCGAGGTCGACCGCCACGGGCTCGAGGGCCACGCCGCTCGCGTGCTCGCCCGTCTCCGCGACGAGGAGGGTGACGGGACCGGGACGACAGAGCGTGCGTCCACGCACCTCGTCGTGGAGGTCGAGCGTGGTCACGACGGTCGGCCCCTGGACGGTCTCCTCGCGACGCCCCGTCGACGCGGCGCGCGCACCCGCGGGGAGCGCTTCGCGGAGGACCTGGCGCCACGACGCGCGATCGCTCGCCTCTCGTGCCTGCACCTCCCAGCGTGACGTCCCCTGCTCGGCCGCGGCCGTGAAGGACGTCCCCGCGCGGCTGCTCACGCCCGTGGCCCGCGACGCCACGGGCACGCCCGCGAGTGTTCCCCCGGTGACGGCCTCGACGACGACGCGTTCTCCCCCCTGACCACGCCTGCGCCAGCGCACCGTCACGTCACGCGTGCCGACGGGCTTTCCCGCGAGGAGAAGGTCGTAGACGCGGTGCGCGGAGGCGTCGGGCGTGCCGACGGGTGCGGGCGCTTCCGCGCGCGCCGGACTCCCCACGACGACGAGGGCGACGAGCGCGGTCAGGACGCACGACGAGGTCGATCGAAACGAGCCGGCGGGAGGGGGAGGAGAGACGTCGCGCGCGCGCATGCGGGAGCCCTAACGCACGCGGGAGGGCACGCGACCGGGAGATTTCCAGCGACGGGCTGTCCGAACCCGCAGCGTCCGGACGTGACGGGAATCGGAGCCGAACCACCGTGTCCACCCCCTCCGTCGTCGCCCGTGACGCCCGCATCCTGCGCGCCGCGCGGGACGTCCTGAAGACCTACACCTTCCACCCGCAACCCGCCGCGCCCGACGGCCGGGTCCCCTATGACGTCCGAGGCGGCACCTCCCCGTACGTCGTCCACGTGCACCCCGCGTGGGCCGCGTCCCCCGCCTGTTCGTGCCCCGACCACCAGCGCCGCGAGGGCTACTGCAAGCACATCATCGGCGTGCTCCTGCAGGACTCCGCGCTCCGCTGCCAACTCCTGGAGCTCTTCCTCTGATGCCACCCGCACGCAAGAACGCGGCGACGCCTGCCCGCATCGCGCCCGACGGCTACGCCTGGTCGGAGCTCCACCGCCTCGTCGGCACCACCCTCCGCGCGGGGATCTCGGTGCTCCTGCGGGGGCATCCCGGCGTGGGGAAGTCCACGCTCGCCGCCACCCTCGCCGCGGAGATGGGCCTCCCGCTCATCGACATCCGCCTCGCGCAGCGCGATCCCGCGGACCTCTGCGGGGTCTGGTTCCCCGACAAGGAGCGCCGCGTGCTCGAAGCGTACCCGCCGGACTGGGCGCGTCAGGCCGCCGCCGCGCCGGCCTTCGTGTTCCTCGACGAGATCAACGCTGCCGTCACCAAGCTCCACCAGGCCGCGGCCTACCAGATCGTGCTGGAAAAGCGCGTTGGGGCGGTGCAGTTCCATCCCGGCACGGTCGTCATGGCGGCGGGGAACCTGGAAGACGACAACGCCATCGTCACGGCGCTCTCCTCGGCGCTCTGCAACCGCTTCGCGCACTTCACGATGCGCGTCGACGCGCAGGGCTGGCTCGACTGGGCTGCGGGCTCCGAGGTCGACGAGGCAATCCTCGCGTACATCGCCCGCCACCGCGAGGAGGTGCTCTACGCGCAGGACCAGGACGCCATGGCCTTTCCCTCCCCGCGCTCGTGGGAGATGGCGAGTCGGGTCTACCGCGCCGCCGAGCCCGCGGACCGCAAGCGCCTCGTCGCGGCCTGCGTGGGCGTCACGGCCGCCGAGCAGCTCTTCAACTGGCTGACGATCTACCACAAGGTCGACGCGGAGAAGATCATCCGGAAAGGGCAGGCGATGGACTTCTCGAGCGGGAAGCAGGCGGATCCCTCGTTCGTCTACGCCGCCACCTTCGCGGTGGCGGCCTGGCTCCGGGGGAAGCCCACCCTCGCGGACGCAGAACTCCCCAACATCGTGCAGTTCCTCCGCTCTCCGGGGCTCGACCCCGAGTACGCCTTCCTCTTCCTGCGGCAGGTCCGTCGGAACGAGGCGCTGCTCGCGCGCCTGCGCGGGGTGCCGAGCTTCCGTGACCTCGCGGGCGAGCTCGTGGCGTTGCAGGCTTCGACCTACGCATGAAGCCGAAGACGCCCGCCGACGAGCGCCGACGGATCGCGGCGCTGCGCATGCAACTCCTGGAGCACCACCCCTTCTGGGGCTACCTCCTCCTGCAGGTGGAGCTGGTCGCGGCGGACGATCTTCCGGCGCTCGCCGCCACCGACTGTCGCCGGACGATCTGGTACAACCCCACGCGCACGCAGGCCCTGAGCCTCGAACAGCTGGGCTTCGTCCTCGTCCACGAGGTCGGCCACCACGTGCAGGCCTCGCTCGCGCGGGAGGGCGGCCGAAACCGCTATCTCTGGAACTGCGCCACGGACTACGCGATCAACCGCATCGTCGCGGGGATCCAGCACCCCGCGCGGCGCGAGGGCATGTACACGCCCCCGCCGGGGATCCTCCTCGACCACCGCTACAGCGGCCTCATCGCGGAGAGCATCTACGAGCGCCTCGTGCAGGATGGCGTCGGTCCGAAGCAGGCCGGGCCGACGCAGGTCACCGCGCTGGGGATGCCCACCCAGGACCACGGGGGGAACCTCGACGTCCACCTCCCGCTGCCGCTCTCACCCGACGAGGCCGAGGCCCTCGCAGACCGCGTCCGCGCCGCCGTCGCGAACTGGGAGGCCTCCGACCGCAGGGGCGATGCCCCCGGCGATGCGGTGCGGGCCTTCACCTCCGCGCCGCCGCGCGTGCCCTGGCAGCGGATCTTCCACCGCCACGTGCAACACGCCCTCGCGAAGGACGCCTACGACCCGCGTCGCCCGAACCGCCGCTGGATGCAGGAGGACCTCGTGGTCCCCGGACTCTCGGGGGAGCGCGTGGGAACCGTCGTCGTGGCCCTGGACACGAGCGGGAGCATGGGCCCCGACGAGCTCGCGGAGGCCTGCGCGGAGATTCGCGCGCTCGCGTCCCAGGTCGAGGACCTGCGCCTCGTCGTCGCGGATGCGCGCGTGCAGGAGGTCGTGGAGATCGATGCCCTCGGACGGTGGCTCCAGCGCGGCAAGGCGAAGGGAGGCGGCGGCACGGACCATCGTCCCGTGTTCGACTGGATCCGGAAGGCACGGGTCCAACCCGACCTCTTCATCGGTCTCACCGACCTCTACAGCAGCTTTCCGGCGCAGCGTCCGAGCTTCCCGGTGCTCTGGGTGACCCCGCGTGCGCATGGGAACGCACCGTTCGGCAGGGTCATCCCGGTGCAATGACTCCGACCCCACGCGAAGTAGGGTCCGTCGGGCGTCGGTCAGCCGCAGACCGCGGGGTAGCAGACCCCGTCCATGCACAGTCCGCCGTCTGCGCAGCCCTGCCACTGCTGCTCGGGGGTGCACGTCGCGAGGCACATGTCCTCGTAGCCCGTGCACGCGTCGGTCGGGCCGCAGCCCGTGCAAGCGTTCACGAACACCTGGTCGCTCGTGCAGTCCTCGGCCGTGACGCCGCCGGAGTCGTTCGTCGCGGTGTCGGTGCTGGACGTGTCGCTCGTCGCGGTGTCCGTCGGCGTGCTGGATCCGCCACAGGCGGCGAGGGCGAGGAGGGTGAGAAGGATCGGCATGGGTTCATCTCCGCGTACGGGGGGCCTGGCAGACTGCTGAAATAGCCGCGCTTCGCGGCGTTCGGCGGCGAGCGAGGCAAGCCAGGCCCGCCGCGAGGGCGGCGCGCGGAGCCGAAACGCGCGAAGGCGTGGCCGTAGCCACGTCGAGCGTGTTGCAGGCGAGCACGACGGCCGCAGTAGGGCATGGCGCCGCCACAGCCGTCGACGAATTTCAGCAAGCTGCTAACCGTTTCCCCAGCTCCGTCCCAGCGCCACGGCCACCGCCGTCGGGTTGCGGAGCACGTGGGGACCGAGGCCCACCCGCGCGAAGCCCGCTGCGCGGAGGGCCGCACGTTCGCCCTCGTCCCAGCCGCCCTCGGGACCGATCGCCACCACGAGGGGGCCCGCCCCCGGCACGGGCGCGTCGCCGCCGGCGTCGCAGAGCCAGCGCGTGAGGTTCGGCGTGCCCTCCAGGCGCGCGAGGGCCTCCCCGAGCGGCAGGGCCGGGAGAACGGCGGGCACGTCGGGACGCAGGCACTGCTTGACGGCTGCGTCGAGCACGCGTGCAGCACGGTCCTCGCGTACCTGCCCCGGCGGACTCCGGCGCGCTTCGACGAGGTGGAAGGCGCTCGCGCCGGCCTCGGTCCCCAGCGTGAGGGCCTCCTCGAGGAGCGCCGGCTTCGGACGCCCGAGGAGCACGATCCGCGCGGGGAGCGAGGGCCCCGTGGCCTCGAGGAGTTCGTCGATGACGAGGCGTGCCTGCGCGCCCTCCATCCCGTCCATGTGCGCGACCCCCACACGCCCGTCCCGGCCGGTCACCCGCACGCGCTCCCCGCGCGCGAGGCGCAAGACGTGCAGGGCGTGGTGGTTCTCCTCTCCCGCGAGGACGAGCGCCTGTCCCGCGTCGGGGACCGCCGCCGCGAGGAGGGCCCTCACTGCGCCGCGGTGGGCTCGGGTCCCACGACGATCTCCGTCCAGCCCTCGGCAGTCGCGTCGGTCCACACGGGGCGCCCCGCGTAGGCCGCGCGCACGAGGTCCGCGCGGTCGGCGAGGATTCCCGCCATGGCGATGGGCCCGCGCGCCACACGCCGGATCTCCGGCGCCAGCGCCGCGAGCACCTCCGCGAAGAGGTTGGCGACGACGAGGTCCCACTGGCCCTCGACCCGCTCGATGGGGGTCGTGTCGAAGGGGACGTCCAGACCGTTCAGCGCGGCGGCTTCCTTCGCTGCGCGCACGGCCTCGGGGTCGATGTCGATCCCGCGCGCCTGCATCCCCAAGCGGGCGCCCGCGAGGGCGAGGATCCCGGAGCCGCAGCCCACGTCGAGGAGGGTCTCCCCCGGCTTCGCGTAGCGATCCACCGCACGCAGGCAGGCCCGCGTCGTGGGGTGCTCGCCCGTACCGAAGGCGTAGCCGGGTTCGATCACGAGCGCGCCCGGCACCCCGTGCCAGGGGGCCGCGATCACGAGCCGCTCGGAGACGTGCACGGGCTGGAAATGCTCCTTCCAGCTCTCCGACCAGTCCTCCTCGGCCTGGAGCGACCACTGCGCGTCGCCGTGGGCCCAGTCCGCGAGCGCGCGGGCGATGGCCTCGTCGGTCGGGCGCTCCTCGAACCAGGCCTTCAGACGGACCTGGCGCGGGGCGCGC
>JACCEE010004378.1_pt1 | contig 10101 bp, 11 predicted proteins | sample 7449931 | NCBI WGS metagenome assembly JACCEE01 (sample SAMN15323457, study PRJNA562643) | freshwater metagenome | isolation source: river surface water | place: USA:Blue River Watershed | collected 2017-08-19
ACCCCCCCGCAGTTCAATCACCGCATCCACAATCTGCCCATACCCCGGTCCGTAGGTGGGGCAAGGGTCCTCAGTACAGGGAGGCACATTAGCCGAAATTCCCTTCACCTCGCCATTGAGCAAAAAAATCATATCTAAACTGATCCGACAATTTTTCATCCAAAAACTGACGGGACGCGCCGGAGAAAAAGGAAACAGCATCCCCCGGTTATCCGCCAGGGAGGTTCTGTACATTAAACCCAGAGACTGTTCTTGGGGCGTGGCGGCTACTTCCAACTCAATCAGTTTCCCCCCAATTTCCACCAGCGCACCGATCGGCAGGTTTTGACCCAAAAACTCCTCCTCTGACTGTGACACGGGAGGAGATGTTTGGGGGATCTCGCCAACAGATTTCCCTCCTACAGCACAGCCCCACAAAATAGCAGCAAGAGAAACAGATAATAAAAGTCGTTTGTTGTTAATCATTTGTCCTTGGTCATTTGTTCTTGGTCATTTGTCCTTGGTCATCTGTCCTTGGTCATCTGTCCTTGGTCATTTGTCCTTGGTCTTTGATTGATTCATCCAAACGAAAGCCCACAAGGGACAAAGGACAAAGGACAAAGGACAAATGAAATTAATTCTCTCGTAAAACGTAGCCAACGCCCCGCACAGTGTGGATGAGACGCTTGTCCCCATCTAGTTCCAGCTTGAGGCGCAAGTACCGGATATAAACTTCGATCACATTGGATTCACCGACAAAATCATCTCCCCAGACAGTTTCCAAAATCTGCTCTCGCGTCAGGACTTCTCGTGGGTGTTCCATCATACACTTGAGGAGTTCATATTCCTTCATGGTCAGGGAAATTACCCGTCCATTGCGCAAAGCCCGCCGAGCTGACAAATCTAGCACTAATTCCCCAAAACGCAGGAGCTGGGTATCTTGGGAATCCACTTCTAAGTACAAGCGGATTAACTTTAAAAAGTCTTCGCTGCGATATGGTTTGAGGAAATAATCATCGGCGCCAGCTTCTAAACAAGCAACTCGGTCATCTACAGTATCGCGACTCATCAGCAACAGCACGGGCACATAGTTGCCACTTTGGCGCAACTCCTGGCACAAATGTAACCCAGATTCTTCTCCGAGAATTTTATCAATGACTATTAAAGCTGGCTGGCGCGATACCACCTGCTGTAACCCGGTTCTGGCATTGTAAGCCACCAAGGGAGCGTAGCCAGATTCTCGCAAATCTAGGCTGATGCGTTCAGCCAAAGTTTTATCTGCAGATACCACCAGCACCCTGGGACTGGGGTTGGGGGTAAGGGTTTCTTTCTCACCGCCTGTGGGGGTTAGACGATCGGGATAATTTGTCATTGTCAAAAGTCAAAATTCATCGGTCATAGGTTCGTAGTAGGGCTTCAGCCCTCATAGGTTCGTAGTAGGGGTGAAGAGCGAATCACCCCTCCAGCTCAAATCCGGAGGGCTAAAGCCCTACTACAAACCGTGCCAGATCCAGGTGAGGCGGGTTGACGGTGATGATGGAGACAGCATCCGTGCGGGCAAGTTCCTCAGCTCGGCGAGAAATTGCCTCGGTGATCCCACCAGGGAATAAAAAGTAGGGCAAAATCCCTACCTGACGATGCCCAGCGGCTACTAATCTGGCCAAACGCTCTTCTAGGGAAGGAGCCACAGACCAATAGGCAGTAGATATTTCTGTGGGGGTCATAGTCATTCCGTTGTCAGGATTAATTAATGTAGTGAGTTTTTGTGCGATATCTTCCACGGATTGGTTGCCTGCTTCTCGGCGGCTACCATGTGCGAGCAAAATCCAAGCGGTGACAGGTGGCGCGGCCATCATTTTCTGGGCGAGCAAGGTGGCGATCGCGCTGGTATTCTGACCGATATAGGGTTCTAGATGGACTTTTACCGGCAATTCTCCCAAGGCTTGTGCTATTTGCAACATCTCCTCTTCAGCTTGTGCCATCTCCCTAGGGATATCTTCCATCACATGAACTCCCGGGTGGAGAAAAACGGGCAGAATATTAATTCTGGTATATCCTTGCTCCGCCGCCACAGCCGCAAAATCGGTAATTTGTTGCCACAAAGGGAGAGGGTACGCTTCCAAAAAAGCGGCTCTCACCAGAGGAGGGTTTAAACCCGCCGTTAAGGTAAACATCAGCTCGGCCACTGCGGCTTGATAGCGAGGGTCACTGCTGCCGTGGAAAACTAAAAGATAAGGTTTTAATCCCGTTTTGTCCTTGGTCATTTGTCCTTGGTCATTTGTCCTTGGTCATTTGTCATTAGTCATTTGTCCTTGGTCATTTGTCACTTGTCACTTGTCACTTGTCACTTGTCCTTTGGTACGGGCGAGAAAGCGAATCGCCCCTACCAAAGGACAAAGGACAAAGGACAAAGGACTAATGACCAATGACCCTATCTGCAGCAGCTTTATGACTGGCTTTAGCTTCCAGATGCTCGATGACGGCAGCACCTATGGCGTCACCCCAGATGTTAACAGTGGTGCGACACCGGTCTAAAAACCAATCGATGACGAGGAGGACGGAAATGCCCTCCACGGGAAGGTTGACGGCGCGCAGGACAATGACCATTGTCACTAAACCGGCTTCAGGAATGCCAGCGGCGCCGATCGCGGCTAAGGTGGCGGTCAAGAAAATCACCACCATTTGGATAAAACCCAATTCAATGCCGTAAATTTGGGCGATGAAAACAGCGGCGACGGCTTCATAAAGTGCCGTACCGTCCATATTCACCGTAGCACCCAAGGGCAGGACAAAGCTGGCAGTACGTTCCGAGATGCCGTTTTTCTCTGTGGTGCATTCGATGGTGACGGGTAAGGTGGCGGAACTGGATGCGGTGGAGAAAGCGGTGGTGAGGGCCTCGCTCATATTCGCGATATAAGGGATGGGGGCACGCTTACCGAACCAGTAGAGAATTAGGGGTAGGACGATCGCCCCGTGAATCACCAAACCGAGAATCACCGTAAATGCGTACTTGCTCACCCGCAGCAGTTCTGGCAGAAAGCCCACAAAGCCGCCTGCTTGCCCCAGACGCCCAGCAATCAAAGCCCCAATGCCCACCGGAGCTGCCCACATCAGCAACTCCACAATTTTCATAATCGCATCGTTGAAGCTGACAAACAGGTTGATCAGCACCTTTCCCTGGTCTCCCAAGGTGGTCAACACCCCGCCAAACACCAAAGAAAACACGATCAGGGGCAGGACATCGTTGTTTACCATTGCGTCAAACAGATTTCTGGGCACTAAGCTGATGACGACATCGTGCAATACTTCCACGATCGATTTTTCTTTGTCCCTCACCCGATCGGCTACGGTCAAGTCCACCCGCACCCCCTTACCAGTGGGTGCCGGAACTACCATTTCTCCGGTGGCGTCCGTCCATTCAACCACCGTCAGGTTTGAGAGATTCCCCTTGTCGGTAGTTTTTACGATCCCCCGTACTCCCGACTGGTCTAGGGGAATCACCATATAGCGATCGTCATAAGCCCGCTGGAACTCGCCTTGCTCCAGGGTGAGGGAATTATCATTAATGCGGTAATCAACCTCTGTCAGCAGTGAGCCCCCGCGCAATATGATCCGTTCGGCTTCTGTCTCGGCATAACCCGGTTGGATGACGTTCACCAACACCAACCCCAACACCACGGCCAGAGCCGTTGTCACTGTGTAATAAACTATAGTTTTACTGCCAATGCTGCCCAGTTGTCTCACATCTCCTAATCCAGTAATGCCTACCACCATTGAAGTAATTACCAAAGGCACTACCAGCATCAGCAGGGCGCGGATGAACATTTCCCCCAGAAACCCTACTGCCGTACCAAGAGCAGGAAATATTCCCCCCAGGATAATTCCGGCGAGGATGCCCATAACGATGGGTAAGAGCAAGTTATTGGATTTGGTATCTTTCATGTGGCTGGTGGTAATCAGGATAATCAGCAACTCACCAAAATTGTCATTTGTCCCTTGTCTTTTGTCTTTTGTCCTTTGTCCTTTGTCCTTTGTCAAGTGACAAGTGACAAGTGACAAGGGACAAGTAACAAGTGACAAGTGACAAATGACAAGGGACAGATATTGTGCGGCCAACCCTTGTAAACTTAGGTCATCCGAGCATTATAACATTGTTTGTAATTTGATCAGGAGGCTTCTGCCCGTGTCTAGAGCAGCATTAATCGAATTTTTCCAGGCGGCTTTGTCGGCTAATGAAATGCGGGAAGATCTGAAAGCTAGCGCTAATAGCCCCCGCGAAATCGTTGAGTTTGCCCATGATTACGGCTATCACTTCACAGAGCGGGAGTTACAGGAGGAATTAAAGATTGTTTTTGATAAATTTCCTCCTTTGGAAATACCCCCTGGAGCTGGGAGCGCTGATTTTATTATTGATGAAATGCTGAATTTTTGCAAAATTCAATTATTGTGATGGGGATTAGGTAACATTTTACAGCCTGTTCAAAAATAATATGAGCGCCTCTCAAAGTCCCTCTCCCTCCCTGGGATCCGGATTTAGGGTGAGGGTCTGTACCAAATCACTTTTGAACAAGCTGTAACTGTAGGGTGGGGTGAACACCACCCTACTTTTGACTAATTAATCGCGATTTTGTAGTTTGCTTTTATCCCGATCGGGCATTTTCCCCAAATCCAGGTGCATCATATCAAACAGCTTGTAAATTAAAGATTCAGCTTGGTTGTTGATAAACTGATATCCCTGGACTACTTTTTGGGAAATTCGGGTGAAAATGTGGTAGATTTTATAGGGGTAAACTAGGGTTTGGGGATAGCGCTGAATCAAACGGACTAAAAGGTGAATTGCCCACTGCTGGGGGCTTTTGCGCTTGGACTTCTGGGCGGCTTCCAGACGATCGGCATATAACTGTGCCAGTCCCGGGAGCTGGCGGTTTGCCCATTCTCGGGCTTGGGAACTTTTGCTCGTAGTCAGGTTTTGGCAAAGCTCTAGAGCTTTTTGCAGGTCATCGATACCTGCGTAAGCGGTGACTAAACCCATCTGAGCGCGATAGATGGTGGCGAGGTGGAGTTCCGTATTACAGACGAATTCCAGTTGAGCGATCGCCTCGTGGTAATCCTCCTCCTGCAACGCTGCTAAACCAGCCTTGAGATTACGATTTTCCATAGAATTTTCGGCAATTGCCCCCCGCAAGCCAGTTAGTAGGTGTTTTGCTCCTATTGTAACTGGAAGCGGGCTGGAAGAGGGGACCTCTAGGCACAGAGCTGAGCCATAATCGCTTCGTGGTTTTGCCCTTCTTTCACCCAAGATTCCACATTTTGCAGGCGATCGGGCAACCCCAGCACAAAGGAATTAGTTGTAGCTCCAAGAGATTCGCAAGCCGTTTGCACACAAGTCAGCTCCCGACCGGTTAGCTGCGTGAAAAAGCTGGTTAAAATCCCGGCTTCCAAAAAGCCTGCAGGACGTTTCGAGTTCGGAGCCTGTCGGACAAAAGGAGAATTTGTAATCCGCACCACCAAAAAACCGTGCTGGTAGTGGGTGGGGTCAAACTCAAATAAACCCCAGCCGTGAGTTTTCCAGAGCTGCTCTAGACATTGGATGAATTCCACCATCTCCATCTGGGCTACCCCGTAGCCGTAATAGTCTTTAACTTCTTCGCAAAAGCGAACATAGAAGTTTTTCCCCCACCACTTACCACAGTTGAACAACACCAAAGGGGTGGCGGAGCCAGTTTCCCGGTCTAAGCCACTGTATATCGCGGCGATGAAAGTATCGGGGATAGCCAAAAGGCGATCGCCCCGCCGGTTTTCCAGCAACCCCAGCTCCAGTTCGCCTTTAACATAAACATCATGGGCGAAATAATTTCCCGGCAGGGGTTCTTCCGACAGCAAATTAGCAATATCAATCATTTATGTGACCCCCAAGGACACAAATAACACACCGGCATCTGATGGGTATTAATCATCAGTGAATATGAGTTCTTTAGATTTAGCCAAAAATGGCTGGATGAGGGGCAGTTGCTTCTCCGATAGCTGGGATGGTAACTGCTGAGCTAGCAATTCATAGATTTTCAGCTCGATTTCCCTGTTCGCCTGAGCTTCTACCAAGCCTTTAACCCATTCTTCGAGACGCAGTTTGAGAAATTCCGGGTCATTGGCCAGCATAGCCGTAGCACAATAGCGCAAAACCAAAATCCAGTGTTTTAAAGACCGGGAAATAACTTCTGGTTTTTCATTAGGAAAAGCGGCCTCAACAGCGTCAGCCACCGGTTGAAAAATATTTTCTTCTTTTTCCCGCAGCTTCTCATAAATTTCTAGGCGGCGGTTCAAAGAGGCAGCATAACGCTGAAAAATTTCCACTTCAGATGGTTGAAGGTATCGGTCCTCAGCTTCCTGGAGGAGGCGGACAATTTCTGGGTGCATGGGTGTTGATGACTCTTAAAAAGCGTCGAGGAAATCTTCGAGGGTCACATCCTCCGGTTCCGGTGGAGGAGGAGTGGCAGGCAGGACCCCTTTAGGAAGCCCTCCCACGGTGGGAGTGCCTGACCACGGGAAAGACCGAAAATATTCAGCTACCGGTAAGTGCCAGAGAGATTGCGGGTCTGGGCTAGCGCCGTTTTCCAAGTTTACCAGAGGTAGCCCCTGCCAGTTACACGCCCCGAAAAACTCAGAGACGGAGAGTAGTTTAATCTCGTGGGCAATCTTCATTGTTTCGTTTCATTTCATTTGATTTCGTTTCGTTTCAATCCCTAAAAGGGGTTCGGGTAAATTTCTCGCCCGCCGCCCCTATGATCCCATTAACTTAAAGCCCCCCGCTGCGCCACAAACAATGATACCAGAAAGACTTTTATCATCGCAAGATTTCTCCTGATTGCAGGCGTTTTTGGATATCGCGAGCGGTGGCACCTTCATTTTGCCAGAAAGCGGCGGCGTCGATGCGGTCTTGGTTGCCCAGGAGAAACTTGCAGTAGGTTTCTCCCATTGAGTAGCATTGCAGTTCAATGCAGCTAAGCTGTTTTTTCACCAGGGTGCTGAAGAAACCAGCGAAGAGGCCAGCGTATATGTAGCAGACCGGTTTGCCTACGTCCCCGAGGGTGCGAGCTACGGCGGAGTCGAATAGGTTGATGAACATGAAACCTTGTTTGCGATCGCTCAAATCCACTTCCCAGCGCCCCCACCCCTGGGCGGTAAACGGCCACCACCAAGTTTCCAGCAAAAACATCAAATTAGTTTGGCGAATTTCTCGCTGGTATTCTTTCTCAAACCACTGCTGAAAAAATGCCGAATCTTTATGACCCCATTCACAACCAATCGTGTACATAATCACCGAAGAAGCACTGCCCACTTCTTCTTCCAATCCCTCCACCAGCCCAATAATAAAATCTTCGCTAGTCAGGATGTTGCGAGAGTCGTTCCAGTCTGAAATACTGCCGGTTTCCGTCTGAAAGTTGAAAAACTCCTGAAAGCTATAGTGATTGTGTTTGCTGGGGCGCTTTTTTTTCAGCAGATGTTCTGACGAGGAACTCTGTTTGTTGTTGACAGATGCGACCATCTATAATACTCCTATTTATTATGTGTCACTTGTCACAAGTCCAATGTCCTTTGTCCTTTGTCCTTTGTCATTTGTTCGCCAGAAACCGGTTTTCTTAAAGAAGTCTCCGCTATGATGCCAAGCAAGATTGCACGGAGCCTCGGTTTCTCCTCCAAGTAACAAGTGACAAGTGACTAATGACAACGAACCAATTAAGGCCAAGTCAAAGAGCGATCGTTCGCCAAAGTCCTGGCGACGGCGGTGGCGCCGTAAATATTCATGTGACTTGGGTCTTGAAAATATTCATTGCGGCTGAGATTGCTCTGTGACAAGTCTCGCCAGACGAAACCCAAAACCCGAGCTTGGCGCTGCATATACTGGTCAAACTCCCACTCTCGGCGCAGGCGATATCGGTCTAGGTAGTCCGAAGTTAGGGGTAGATTAACTATCAAGAGGGGAATTTTCCTCGCTTTAGTCAAAGCCACCACCTCCCGCAGAGCTGCCTCCTGCTCGCCTCCCAGCCTAAAATTGGCATAATCTCCATCATAACTCCCCGGCACCCGCCGCCGCTGGCGATAGTAAATGTCCGGCTGAAATCGATCGGCTACGGGCAAGAAACCATTGGCATCGATGGCATTAATACCAGAAATCCGCGATCGCCAACCGGATATCGATCGTTGCGTGACTGGGATGGGAGCTACCCCCTCTCCCCCCCGATTCCCTTCCGCTTGGGGGTTTTCCTGGTTTTCCAGCCGCCGGCGGGCTAGAATAGTTTGGTCGGGAGTAGAGTTAGCCTCTTGAGTGCTTCGCGGCTTCTGAGACCCCGGAACTGCTGATGTGAGGCTGGGGCGAACCCCCGCCGCTAATAGTCGGTAGCCGGGAGAGCTGGAAATTTCCCAGTAAGTGCGATCGTCCCGACCGCTGTTGAAAGCCCGCACCCCATCAGCCCAGATAATCTGACGGGGGAGTTGTTCCGGGGTGAGCAGTGAGCTGAGGAGGAAGCTAACCACCTGAGCGGTGGCGCCGTTAATGCCGAAATTGAAGATTTTCCGTCCGGTTAAACCTCTGGCGGCGAGGGCATCTTGCAGGGCGGTGGGGTTGACCCCCTGCAGGGCGCGACTGGAACCAACGATCGCCACATCTGGACGCCCCACGGCGGCGATATAGGAAAGGTATAGCTCCAACTGCCGATCGAGAACCTCACTGTTAAACGTGGGGTAGTTCAGCTTATAACCGATCGCCGCTTGCTGTTGCGCATAGACGAAGTTTTGCAGATACTCCACCACTTTTTTTTCCGCATAAGCCCGTCTCGGGTTTTCCAGAGGCACATCTTGCATCGAAGCCACCGCCCGGATCCACAGTTTAGCCACTTCGTTCCAGTCAGCGGCGGTAGCCGCAGTCTGGCCCAAAGACACAGCTCTTTGGGCATAGTTGACCCCATCTCGAAATGGGTCAGTTCGTGCCGTCGCCCCTGGTGCGAAGGTCACTACCGCTGCTGCTAGCAGGGGTAAAGCATATTTTATCCCTGCGGCCAGCTTTATGGCGCTGTTGTTTGCTTCCATCAACAAACTTAATCCCAACTTGCTCACTTTGAGTTCTTAATGCGTTCTATTTCCTGCTGCAACTCCTGAATTTGACGCCGTAATTCTTCTGCATCGGAACTGGGAGACTTCGGGTTGCTCCTCGGAGCCTGACCCTCTGGATGTGATTCCACCTCTACCGCTCCCTCCGCCTCCGATCGCTTATAATTCCCGGCGCGAATTTGGCGGAACTCCCCAGAATCTGCCCACTCCCGCAAATAACTCAGGCGTTCCACCGGAAACGGATGACTCAGCATCAATCCCTGTGCCCCATTATAGAGCAAAAATTTGTAAATTTGATTCAGCCCATCGGCATCCAAATTTTGGTATTTATCCGCCTGCTTCACAAACTCATCCACACTGCATTCATGGCCAAACTGCTGGCAGCATCCCGCCACCTTCATCATCGTTTGCATTACCGGCTTCAACTCATCCATCACCAGTAGCGCCGCCCGATCGGAAGATAATTCTGCTTTCCGCCGCCATTCATAAAATGCAAAAATCAAGCCACTGCTCACCAAATTGCCAATCCCAAAAGTCATTTCCCCAATAGTCGCCGCCATAGAAATCGCCCACATTCCCATCATAGTTAAGATGGTATGGCCACATTTAATATGACCCAATTCGTGAGCAATCACCGACCGAATCTCCGCTTCATTGAGCAAATCTATCAACCCAGTATTTAATACAATATAAGGGTGTTCTTTCCCCAGAGAATAGGCATTGATATTGGGATTCTGGGAGACAAATAAACTCGGTGCCGGATACACATCTAAATCCCGAACGCATTCGCGAAAAATCCGGTACAATGTGGAATACTGGCGCGGACCAACTTCGATGCTGTTGCCCATGTGAAACACGAACTGGGGCCGTTCGTACATGAATTCCACAAATTTGCTGGCCACGAGCTGAAATCCTGGTACACTCCGCAGCGCTGCTTCAGCTTCGCGATCGAGTGGGTGGCGAAAGGCTTCGCTTGAAATTCCCGTGTAAGTAGGCAGTGTGACCCTATTTTAACCC
>JACCEE010871869.1_pt1 | contig 10100 bp, 6 predicted proteins | sample 7449931 | NCBI WGS metagenome assembly JACCEE01 (sample SAMN15323457, study PRJNA562643) | freshwater metagenome | isolation source: river surface water | place: USA:Blue River Watershed | collected 2017-08-19
GCATTGCGCGGCTGAGGATTTTGTAGGTGTCGAGGTCGAAGGCCGGACGCGCGGGCGCGTGTTCCAGCAGGCTGTGCAGCTCATGTTCCGAGCGCGCGGTGCCGAGGTAGCACCAGTTGTTGACGACGTGGATGTCGGTGCGATCGCCACCGAAGCGTTCGACCAGCCCGACGGCGCCGGCATGCGGCCAGGTCTTCACATGCAGTGACGACAGCGCCGATTCCAGTCGTGCGCGATGGAAGGATTCGGCCTCCTTGCCGACGCAGACACCCTTGCAGCGTTTCAGCTGCCAGCCGAAGCAGGGTTTGTTCGTGCCCGCCTGTTTTTCGAGACCGAGCTGCACCAGGCACAGCTGGTGTGACTCAGCCATCTCGCGCAGCGCCGTCTCTGCCTTGCGTTTTGAACTGAACAGTCCGTACAGGCGGTCGGCACGGCCGAAATCCTGCTCGCTCGCGTAGGTGAGCACCGGCTGCGTGCGCCCCTTGTCGTCTTCCTTCAGGCGCCATGCGCACAGATCGCCCTGCCGGCGCAGCAGCCGGTTGTGCACCGGCTGCAGGTCTTTCACCAGTTGCGCTTCCAGCAGCAGCGCGCCGATCTCGCCGGCGGTCTCGCGCACTTCAATGCGATGCAGCTGCTGCGACAGGCGCATGTCCTTGTACAGCTTGTGATCGGCGTTGAAATGCGACAGCACACGCTGTCGCAGCCGCACACTCTTGCCGACGTACAGCGGCAGGTCGTTCTCGCCGTAGAACAGGTAGACGCCGGGCGCGTCGGGTATCTGGTCGAGCGCGTCCGTCGGCAGGTGCGACGGCAGGCTCGGCCGTTGCAGCAGCGACGCGAGCGCCGCGTCAAAGGTTTCCGCGGGCAGGGTGGTCGTCAGCTTTTGCCACAGCTGCCACAGCAGATCGGCATCGGCCAGCGCGCGGTGGCGCGCATCGGCCTTCAGGTCGTGCCGCTCGATCAGCGTGTCAAGATTGTGCTTGCGCTCTTTCGGGTACAGCGCGCGCGACAGCTTCACCGTGCACAGCACGTCGGACTTGTACGGCAGGCCGGCTTCGCTGAACGCATTGCGCAGGAAGCCGTAATCGAAGCGCGCATTGTGGGCGACGAACAGCGCACCCTGCAGCCTGTCGTGCAAGGCCGGCGCCAGCTCGGCGAAGGTCGGCGCGCCGGCCACCATCGCATTGCTGATGCCGGTCAGGCCCTGGATGAATGACGGGATCGGTACTTCCGGATTGACGAGGCTGGACCAGCGCGTGGCACGGCCAGCCGCATCGACTTCGACAATGCCGATTTCGGTGATGCGGTCGACCACCGGGTTGGTGCCGGTGGTCTCAAGGTCGACGAAGACCAGTTTGCCGAAGTTCATGCGAAGCTGCCCGACGAGTGTGACGCTTACTTGCCCCAGCTGTCCTTCAGCGTGACGATGCGATTGAAGACCGGTCGGTCCGGTGTCGAATCAACGCGATCGGCAACGAAGTAGCCATGGCGTTCGAACTGGAATTTGTCATCAGGTTTCGCACGATCGGCGCCGGCTTCCAGATAGGCGGTGATCACCGACTTCGAGTCCGGGTTCAGCGCCTGCTTGAAATCCTTGCCGCCGGCGTCCGGGTGCGCGTCCCTGAACAGCCGGTCATACATGCGCACTTCAGCCTTCACCGCATGCGGTGCAGACACCCAGTGGATGTTGCCCTTGACCTTGTAATTGTTCGCGCCGTCGGTGCCGCTCTTGCTGTCAGCGAAGTAGTTGCAATGCACGGCGATCACCTTGCCGTTTGCATCCTTGTCGCAGCCGGTGCACTCGATCACATAGCCATAGCGCAGCCGTACCTTGTTGCCGGGGAACAGGCGGAAGTAGCCCTTGGTCGGCTCTTCCATGAAATCTTCTTCCTCGATCCACAGTTCGCGGCTGATCGGGAAATTGCGGTTGCCCCGCTCCGGATGGTGCGGGTGTACCGGCGCCGAGCAGTCTTCGCTGTGGCCTTCGGGGAAATTGTCGATGATGAGCGTCAGCGGCTTCAGCACGCCGACGATACGCGCCGCCTTCGCGTCGAGATCGTCGCGCAGCGCGCCTTCGAGGATGCTCATGTCGATCCAGCTGTCGGACTTGGCGACGCCGATGCGCTCGGCGAACAGCTGTATCGATTCCGGCGTGAAGCCGCGACGGCGGATGCCGACGATGGTCGGCATGCGCGGGTCGTCCCAGCCGTCGACGATCTTTTCTTCAACCAGTTGCAGCAGCTTGCGCTTGCTGGTGATCGCGTAGGTCAGGTTCAGGCGCGCGAATTCGTACTGGTGCGGCACCGGCTTCTTGAAAAAGCCGCCTTCGGTCAGGCGTTCGAGGATCCAGTCATAGAACGGCCGGTGATCCTGGAATTCCAGCGTGCACAGCGAGTGCGTGATGTTTTCGATCGCATCCGAGATCGGGTGCGCATAGTCGTACATCGGGTAGATGCACCACTGGTCGCCGGTACGATGATGATGCGCGTGGCGGATCCGGTAGATCGCCGGGTCGCGCAGGTTCATGTTCGGCGAGGCCATGTCGATTTTTGCGCGCAGGATGTGTTCGCCATCCCTGAACTCGCCCGCCTTCATCCGGCGCAGCAGGTCCAGCGATTCGGCCGCCGGACGGTCGCGGAACGGCGAGTTCTTGCCCGGCTCGCCGAAGTTGCCGCGGTTCGCGGCCATCTCCTCGGCACTCTGGCTGTCCACATACGCATGACCGGCCGTGACCAGCCACTCGGCCATCGCATACAGCTGGTCGAAATAGTCGCTGGCGAAATACTTGTGCTGGTCGCCGCCGTGCTCCCACGAGAAGCCGAGCCATTCGACGCTGTCGATGATGGTGTCGACGTACTCCTGTTCTTCCTTGGTCGGGTTGGTGTCGTCGAAACGCAGGTGGCAGCGGCCGCCGTAGTCGCGCGCAAGCCCGAAGTTCAGGCAGATCGATTTCGCGTGGCCGATGTGCAGGTAGCCGTTCGGCTCCGGCGGGAAGCGGGTGATGACGGTCGGCAGCGGCTTGCCCTGTGCGTCAGTACGGCCGGCGTATTTGCCATGTTCGGTGTCGGCATCGATGATGCCGCGCAAAAAGTTCGACGGCGCGATGGTCGCGCCGTTGCTGCTGTCGTTGCCCATGGAACAGGAAGATAATCAGAGGAAGTATTGGCGGCATTTTACCGTAGCCTCGTCCCTGCCCGACCGGACATGCACATGTGGCCTTACCCGACCATCCTCGCCCACCGCGGCGGCGGCAAGCTGGCGCCGGAAAACACGCTGGCGGCGTTGCGCTGCGCGCTGCAGCACGGCTTTCGCGCAGTCGAGTTCGACGTGATGGCACTGCCCGATGGCGCACTGGTGCTGATGCACGACCCGGAACTCGGCCGCACGGTCGCCGGCTCCGGCAGCGTCGCCACCCGCACGGCCGCCGAACTGGCGGCGGCGGATGCCGGTTCCTGGTTTTCGGCGGAATTCACCGGCGAGCCGGTGCCGCCGTTTGCCGCCGCGGCTGATTTCTGCGTGCGCCACGGGCTGTGGATGAATGTTGAGATCAAGCCGCTGCCCGGGCGGGAGTCTGCTACCGGCGCGCGCGTCGGCGCGGCCTGCGCGGCGCTGCCGCCGGGCAGCGTATTGCTGTCGTCGTTCTCCGAAGGCGCGCTGCGGGCCGCGCAGCGCACCGCGCCCGCCGTGCCGCGGGCGCTGCTGGTCGAACAGGTGCCGCCTGACTGGCGCGACCGGCTGGATGCGCTCGGCGCGATCGCGCTGCATGCGCGGGCGGAGGGGTTGACGGCTGAACTGGCCGGGGCGGTGAAGGCGGCCGGCTTCGGGCTGCTGGCCTACACCGTCAACGAGCCCGGATTCGCGCGGCGCCTGTTCCGCATCGGCGTCGATGCGGTCTGCACCGACCGGCTCGACCGGATTCCGGCGGATTTTTCCGACCGAAGTTAAGCAATTGACAAGCCTGCCGTCAGGCAGTTGACCGAATTTCAGCAGGTATAATGCAAGGTTTGCCGACGGCTGTGGCCGTCGCCCCGAATACTGTCGAACTGCGAGCCATGAAAGCTTCCGAGATCCGCGAAAAATTCCTCAGCTTCTTTGCATCCAAAGGACACACCGTCGTACGCTCGTCGAGCCTGGTGCCGGGCAATGACCCGACCCTGCTGTTCACGAACTCCGGCATGGTGCAGTTCAAGGATGTCTTCCTTGGCACCGAAAAGCGCGACTATGTGCGTGCGGCGTCCGTGCAGCGCTGCCTGCGTGCCGGCGGCAAGCACAACGACCTTGAGAACGTCGGCTACACCGCGCGCCATCACACCTTCTTCGAAATGCTCGGCAACTGGTCGTTCGGCGATTACTTCAAGCGTGATTCGCTGAAGTGGGCGTACGAGCTGCTGACCGAGGTCTATGGCCTGCCGAAGGAAAAGCTGTGGGCGACCGTCTACCAGACCGATGACGAGGCCTACGACATCTGGACCAAGGAAATCGGCCTGCCGCCCGAGCGCGTCGTGCGCATCGGCGACAACAAGGGCGCCCCTTACGCGTCGGACAATTTCTGGCAGATGGCCGAGACCGGCCCGTGCGGCCCGTGCTCCGAGATCTTCTTTGACCACGGCCCGGACGTCTGGGGCGGCCCCCCCGGCAGCGCCGAGCAGGATGGCGACCGCTACATCGAGATCTGGAACAACGTGTTCATGCAGTTCGACCGGCAGCTCGACCCGGCCACCGGCGAATACACGCTGACGCCGCTGCCGGCGCCCTGCGTCGACACCGGCATGGGCCTCGAGCGCCTCGCGGCCGTGATGCAGCATGTGCACAGCAACTACGAGATCGACCTGTTCGACCGCCTGGTCCGGGCCGCCGCGCGCGAGACCGGTGCGACGGACCTGACCAATGCGTCGCTGCGCGTGATCGCTGACCATATTCGCGCCTGCGCTTTCCTCGTCACCGACGGCGTCGTGCCGGGCAGCGAAGGCCGCGCGTATGTGCTGCGCCGTATCATCCGCCGCGCGCTGCGCCACGGTAACAAGCTGGGGCAGAAGAAGCCGTTCTTCCACAAGCTGGTGCCGGACCTCGTCAAGGAAATGGGCGAAGCCTATCCGGAGCTGGCCGAGGCGGCCGAGCGCGTGACGATGGTGCTGAAACAGGAAGAAGAGCGCTTCGGCGAGACGCTGGACAACGGCATGAAGATCCTCGAGGCCGCGCTGGCGAAAGACCCGGGCCGCCTCGACGGCAAGACCGCGTTCACGCTGTATGACACCTACGGCTTCCCGCTGGACCTGACCGCCGACATCTGCCGCGAGCGCGACGTGTCGCTCGACGAGGCCGGCTTCCACGAAGCGATGGAAAAACAGAAGTCGGCGGCGCGCGCTGCCGGCAAGTTCGAGATGGCCGCCGGCATCGAGTACTCGGGCCCGAAGACCGTGTTCACCGGTTACGAGCAGCTGGCCGGCGACGCGCAGGTGCTGGCGCTGTACGTGAATGGCGCATCGGTGCAGAGCATCGCCGCCGGACAGGAAGCGACCGTGGTGCTGGACACCACGCCGTTCTATGCGGAATCGGGCGGCCAGGCCGGCGACGTCGGCGTGATCGAGGCGGGCAACACCAGCTTCAGCGTGGCCGACACGCAGAAGGTGCAGCCGGACGTGTTCGGCCATCACGGCAAGCTGGCGGCCGGCACGCTGTCGGTCGGCGACAAGGTGGTCGCGAAGGTTGACGGCGCCGTGCGCGCGGCGACCATGCGCAACCACTCGGCGACCCACCTGATGCACAAGGCGCTGCGCACCGTGCTCGGCGGCCATGTGATGCAGAAGGGCTCGCTGGTCGACAAGGACAAGACCCGCTTCGACTTCAGCCACAATGCACCGCTGTCGGCCGACGAGATCCGCCGCATCGAGACGCTGGTCAACCACGAGATCATGATCAATGCCGCGACCGATGCGCAGCACATGGCCTATGACGACGCGATCAAGGCCGGCGCGATGGCGCTGTTCGGCGAAAAATACGGCGATACCGTGCGCGTGCTCGGCATCGGCACCTCGACCGAGCTGTGCGGCGGCACCCATGTGACCCGCACCGGCGACATCGGCCTGTTCAAGATCGTCTCCGAAGGCGGCGTTGCCGCCGGCATCCGCCGCGTCGAGGCCGTCACCGGCGAAAAGGCGCTGGCGCTGGTGCAGTCGATGGCCGCACGCATCAATGACGCCGCTGCCGCGCTGAAAGCGCCGCCGGACGAACTGAACACGCGCATCGCGCAGGTGCAGGAGCAGGTGAAGTCGCTCGAGAAGGAACTGGCGTCGCTGAAGGCGAAGATGGCGTCGAGCCAGGGCGACGAGCTGCTCGCGCAGGCAGTCGACATCGCCGGCATCAAGGTGCTGGCGGCCACGCTGGACGGCGCGGATGTCGCGACGCTGCGCAGCGTGATGGACAAGATGAAGGACAAGCTGAAGACCGCGGCGATCGTGCTGGCGTCGGTCAGCGACGGCAAGGTCAGCCTGATCGCCGGCGTCACCGCCGATGCCACCTCGAAGGTCAAGGCCGGCGAGCTGGTCAACCATGTCGCGCAGCAGGTCGGCGGCAAGGGCGGCGGCCGGCCGGACATGGCGCAGGCGGGCGGCACCGATCCGAGCGGCCTGCCGGCGGCGCTGGCGTCCGTCGGTGGCTGGGTCAGCCAGCGGGTCGGCGGCTAAGCAGGAGCGGGGCGAAGCATGGAATTCCAGAAAGACGTCGATGCGCGCGGGCTGAACTGCCCGCTGCCCATCCTGCGCGCCAAGAAGGCGCTGACCGACATGGCCACCGGCGACGTGCTGCGCGTGATCGCGACCGATCCCGGTTCGGTGCGCGACTTCAACGCGTTTGCGCGGCAGACCGGCAATACGCTGGTTGCGCACGAAGAGAACGCCGAAGCGGCGGTCAAAGAGTTCACTTTTTACCTGCGCCGAAAATAGGCGCGGTACCCGGCCGGGCTGCGGCGCCGTCCGGCCAGCATGAAACAGAACGATCGTGCGGGAATTTTGCCCGCACCTTCGTCTGGCCCTATAATTGCAGTTTACGTAAACGTCAATTAGCCCTATTGCATTCCTCTGAAGGACTCCCATGAAGGTACTGGTACCCGTCAAGCGCGTCGTTGACTACAACGTCAAGGTGCGCGTGAAATCCGATGGCAGCGGTGTCGACATCGCCAACGTGAAGATGTCGATGAACCCGTTCGATGAAATCGCGGTGGAAGAGGCGATGCGCCTGAAGGAAGCCGGCAAGGCGACCGAGGTGATCGCGGTGTCCTGCGGCGTCACGCAATGCCAGGAAACCCTGCGCACGGCGATGGCGATCGGCGCGGATCGCGCGATCCTGGCTGAAACCCCGGCCGACCTCGAGCTGCAGCCGCTGGCCGTGGCCAAGCTGATCAAGGCGCTCGCCGACAAGGAGCAGCCGCAGCTGATCATCCTCGGCAAGCAGGCGATCGACGACGACTGCAACCAGACCGGCCAGATGCTGGCGGCGCTGCTGGGCTGGCCGCAGGCGACCTTCGCTTCGAAGGTGGCGGTCGAGGACGGCAAGGCGATCGTCACGCGTGAAGTCGACGGCGGCCTCGAGACCGTCGCGGTCACGCTGCCGGCCATTGTCACCACCGACCTGCGCCTGAACGAGCCGCGCTATGTGACGCTGCCGAACATCATGAAGGCGAAGAAGAAGCCGCTCGACATCGTCAAGCCCGAGGATCTCGGCGTCGACGTCGCGCCGCGCCTGAAGACGCTGAAAGTCGCCGAGCCGGCCAAGCGCTCGGCCGGCACGATGGTGCCGGACGTTGCGACGCTGGTCGCGAAACTGAAGAACGAAGCCAAAGTCATCTGACAGGAAACGCCATGACCGCACTCGTCATCGCCGAACACGACAATGCGTCGCTGAAGGCAAGCACCCTCCATACCGTTACCGCTGCCGCGCAGTGCAGCAATGAAGTCCACGTCCTCGTCGCCGGCCAGGGCTGCGACGCCGCCGTTGCAGCGGCCGCGCAGATCGCCGGCGTTGCGAAGGTGATCGTCGCCGACGGCGCGCAGTTTGCCGACGGCCTCGCCGAGAACGTCGCCGCGCAGGCGCTCGCGATCGCGAAGAACTACACGCACGTGCTGGCCCCGGCCACGGCGTACGGCAAGAACATCCTGCCGCGCGTGGCGGCCTGCCTCGACGTCGGCCAGATCTCCGAGATCACCAAAGTCGATGCGCCGGACACCTTCGAGCGCCCGATCTACGCCGGCAACGCCATTGCGACCGTGCAGTCGGCCGACCCGATCAAGGTCATCACCGTCCGTGCCACCGGTTTCGACGCTGCGGCGAACGGCGGCTCGGCCGCGATCGAGAAGATCGACGCGGTCGCCGATTCCGGCAAGTCGGCCTTCGTGTCGCGCGAGCTGGCCAAGTCTGACCGTCCGGAGCTGACCGCGGCGAAGATCATCGTCTCCGGTGGTCGCGGCATGGGCTCGGCCGAGAACTTCAAGATCCTCGAGCCGCTGGCCGACAAGCTCGGCGCCGCCATGGGCGCGTCGCGCGCGGCCGTCGACGCCGGCTATGTGCCGAACGACTGGCAGGTCGGCCAGACCGGCAAGATCGTCGCGCCGCAGCTGTACATCGCCGTCGGCATCTCCGGCGCGATCCAGCACCTGGCCGGCATGAAGGACTCGAAGACCATCGTCGCGATCAACAAGGACCCGGAAGCGCCGATCTTCAGCGTCGCCGATTACGGCCTCGTTGGCGACCTGTTCGATGCCGTTCCGGCACTGGTCAAAGAACTCGGCTGACCCCAGCGGCGATCCCGATGAGGCAGTCCACGGCCGTCCTGTCATCCAGATGACAGACGGCCGTTTTTGTTTGCGACACCATCTGTTGAACAAGAAAAACTGGAGATTGAACAATGAGCTATACCGCCCCGTTGAAGGACATGGTGTTCGTGATGAACGAGCTGGCCGGTCTCGACGCCGTCAGCCAGCTGCCCGGCTGCGAGGATGCGACTCCGGAGACGGCCGAGGCCGTGCTGGAAGAAAACGCGAAATTCTGCGGCGAAGTGATCGCGCCGCTGAACTGGACCGGCGACCAGCAGCCGAGCCCCTGGCATGACGGGCAGGTGACGACCACGCCGGGCTTCAAGGACGCATTCAAGGCCTTCGGCGAAGCCGGCTGGCAGGGGCTGCAGCATCCGCAGGAATTCGGCGGCCAGGGCCTGCCGAAGCTGCTTGCGACGCCGTGCATCGAGATGCTGAACTCGGCCAACCTGTCATTTGCGCTTTGCCCTTTGCTGACCGACGGCGCCATCGAGGCACTGCTGACCGCCGGCAGCGACGAACAAAAGACGCTGTACATCACGAAGATGGCCTCCGGCGAGTGGACCGGCACGATGAACCTGACCGAGCCGCAGGCCGGCTCCGACCTCGCGCTGGTGCGCACCCGTGCGGTGCCGCAGGGTGACGGCAGCTTCAGGGTGTTCGGCACCAAGATTTACATCACCTACGGCGAGCACGACATGGCCGAGAACATCGTGCACCTCGTGCTGGCGCGCACGCCGGATGCGCCCGAGGGCGTGAAGGGCATCTCGCTGTTCATCGTGCCGAAGTTCATGGTCAACGCCGATGGCTCGGTGGGCGAGCGCAATGACGTGCATTGCGTGTCGATCGAGCACAAGCTCGGCATCAAGGCCAGCCCGACTGCGGTGCTGCAGTTCGGCGACCACGGTGGCGCGGTCGGCTATCTGGTCGGCGAAGAAAATCGCGGGCTGGAATACATGTTCATCATGATGAACTCGGCGCGCTTCGCCGTCGGCATGCAGGGCATCGCGATCGCCGAGCGCGCTTATCAGAAGGCCGTGCAGTACGCGAAAGACCGTGCGCAGTCGCGCGACCTCGCTGGGTCGGCCGGCCCGGTGGCGATCATTCATCATCCGGACGTCAAGCGCATGCTGATGAGCATGCGCGCGCAGATCGAGGCGGCGCGCGCACTGTCCTACGTGACGGCGGCGGCGTTCGATGCCGCGCACCATCATGCGGACGAGGCCACGCGGCAGGTGAACCAGGCGTTCTATGAGTACATGGTGCCGGTCGTGAAAGGCTGGTCGACCGAGC
>JACCEE011167298.1_pt1 | contig 10100 bp, 10 predicted proteins | sample 7449931 | NCBI WGS metagenome assembly JACCEE01 (sample SAMN15323457, study PRJNA562643) | freshwater metagenome | isolation source: river surface water | place: USA:Blue River Watershed | collected 2017-08-19
ACATGAGTGTAATTAATTATAAGAATGCAGTTAACAATCCCCCACCAATACCAACCAAGGCCTTACCAACTCCCGATACTACAAGCGATAGACAAGGGGTATAAACATATCTATTTCTTGGTGCACAGGCGTGGAGGTAAGGACGTAACTTTTTGGAATGCTGTAGTTAAGCGTGCTTTTGAAGTCAAGGGCGTCCACTATTATCTATTACCCGAACACAAGCAGGCGAGAAAGGTAATCTTCGACGGAATGACAAACGACGGCTTTAAATTTCTTGATTATATACCTCATGAGCTAATAGCAAGTGCAAACGCTCAAGAGATGAAAATAACTCTTAAAACAGGAAGTATTATACAGCTAGCGGGTACGGATAATTATAACTCATTGCGCGGTACTAATCCGATTACGCTTGCTTATTCTGAGTATGCGTACCAGAACCCAATGGCTAGAGAGGTATTAAGCCCAATATTGCGAGCTAATGGAGGCATTGAGATGTTTAACACAACGCCAAACGGCCACAATCACGCCAAGGATTTGTGGGATTACGCACAGGGGCGTCAAGACTGGTTTACCACTTCACAGAACGCAGAGCAAACAGGTGTTTTTACCCCAGAACAGCTAGAAGAGATACGGCAAGAGTACATAACACAAGGCAAAGGTCTGGATATGTTCCTGCAAGAATATATGAACAGTTTTGACGCAGCAATCAAGGGGGCATACTATGGCGACGAAATGGCAAGAGTGAAACAAGAAAATAGGATTTGTTCAAACGTCTATGACAAAAACTTGCCTGTGTATACCGCTTGGGATATAGGTTATCGAGATGATACAGCGATTACTTTTTATCAGATTTTTGGGAAAGAAATTCGCATTGTTGATTACTATGCAAACAATGGTCTAACAATGCCTGAATACATAGACATTTTAAGATCTAAACCTTACAAATACGCCAAGCATTATTTCCCATGGGACGCTAAAATAACACCGATGAGTAGCGGTAAATCGACAATAGATGTTGCGAGAGAGTACGGACTTGATAATATAGAACTAACACCACAATTAAGCGTCCAAGAAGGAATCCAGCAATTAAGAATGATATTACAGCGCTGTTATTTTGAAAAAGAAACGACAAAAGAACTTGTTTCGAGTCTTGAACAATACCACAGAGAATATGACGAGAAGAGAGGAGCGTTTAGGCCGACTCCTTATCATGACTGGTCAAGCCATGGGGCGGATAGCGCACGTTATATGGCTATTTCAATTAAAAACGAACAGCCAGAGGATGATATAAGAGCAGCCCAAAAGTTCGCAAACGGCTATAAAGACGAAGACCAAATAGGAATTAAAATACAACAATACAACGAACAACAAACCATTAACAAATTTATAAATGAAAGCATACTGTTTAATGAAAGCGACACCGCAGGTGGGTGGTAGATATGGAGTAACAGAAACCGACATGATGAGAGCGGTTATTATACCGTTTACGGCTCAAGAATTGAAGTCAAATAATAAAGTCGGCAAAAAGGTTCTTATGACAATTCAAGCTTTAGAGGAGGACAAAAAATAATCTTTACAATTTAAAACAAAATTGTATATTGTGTAAGAGAAGACAGGAAACCGCATTATATGACGGCCAACCTGAACTATAATTAATTATAAAGTTCATGGCCGTACAATCAATACTAGATCCAGATATTAATCAAAGCGCAGTAAGTGGAACGGACAACGAAGCCGTACAATCTGCGATCTTTGTTATTCAGACAAATAACGATGTTAAGATAAAGAGAGATAATATTAATCTGCTTATCCAGCAATTAGTCGAGCAAGGGTTTGACGTAGCAGCCCCCACAGGGCCGAGAAAAATTACTTCCATGATGCTACAACAGGCTATTTGGCGCACAATGAATAGAACAAAGCCGTTGGACTTTAAGGTGAATGGCACAGGTAGGCCAGAATACATGGAAAAGATCGTCACTTCGGCAATCCAAACAGTAATGGATAGAGGCGGGTATATCAGATCATTGCGAGATAAAGCGGGCGCATTTCAGAAAATGTATACATACGGTGATGCATTTGTTATGATCGGTACTGATCCCGACAAAGACCAAGACTATCCTATACAGTTTAGCACCGTATCTAACAGTAACATATACGTTGATAGCTACGCTACAGGGGTTAGATCGGGTAATGTTGGTTCAAGATGCACAAAACTAGTTGCTATATTTTCTATGTCTTGGGCTGAGTTTTGCGAAAAATACCCAAAAGCTAAAAAGAAGGCTTCAATTGGAAGAATCCCGAGAGATACAGGGTTACTAAAAGAGACAGAGAGAAACTACCTTCAAACGTACAAGTTGACTGACATGATCGAGGTTGCCCACTACTACGACATAGTAAACGAAAGATATACTTGTTTTGCTGGTTCAGCTTGTACGGTCATTTCAGACTATAAAGGCGATGACTACCCTTTTGTTAAGGACGGCGAGCCATATATCCCTGTTTTACAGTATATATGTCAGCCAGCTTTTGAAGGATTCTATAACCACGGTATAGGTGACATGTTATACAAATTAGCGATTGTGCAGCAACAGTTACTAAACATGGGCGTTGGGCACATCGAGGAAAACAGTTTCCCGATAACGCTTATAAACGTCCCACAAGGCGAGAGCGGTAAATTCTTTAACAAGTTGCAAATGGCTCACGAAATGAGGGCTAAAGGCAAAAAAGGATATGTAGCCATGGAATACGACCCAAGCAACCCGAACAGTGGCAGAGTGAACTCAGAGGCTTTATTGACTAACAATCTTATTAGCGAATGGCAGATTATCTACGATAGACTAGACCGTGAAATTGCACGTTTAGGCATCAACCTAGACGACATCAACAGAGAACAACTAACAGCTACCCAGATAATCGCCGAAGAAGAGAATGCAAATGCTTTTGTTAAACAAACTATGGAATACAACGCTAGTGAGTCACAATTTGCTGTTGAGGTGAGTATTGATTTTATCAAGAAATTCTGCAAAGGCTCAAAAGCTAAACTTAATATCCCTACAGCAGTAGAAGTAAACGGCCAAGAAATAAAAATTGATGATTTAACGCTTGGCGCAGTTGCTGACGAGTTGAACAAATACAACTACTATGTCACAATAAATGCAAGAACTGGTGTGTTACCTTCAACAATCATGGAACAAACGCAGGTTAGCCGAGTGTTACAAGGATTACCGCCAGGCACGCCAGCATGGAATAAGATGTTTATCCAGTTCGCACAATTAAACGGTAGAGATCTAAAGATTGGAGATTTAAGCGCAGCCCAACAACAAGCGGCCGCAAGTGGTGGCGATATAACAGGAAGGCCACCAATGACTGAAACAGACAGAATGGTAATAAGCCCGACGGCAGCTAAAAACCCACAACCTGCAATGTAATATGATTGAAGAATTAAAAAAATATTTGACAAATAGGAGCGTTAAAAAGGCTTTGCCATGCGAAAAGTATATCGGCAGCAACACAAACACAATAGCCTTTTCTAACTTTTGGGCTGAGCAAGGCGAAAGTTTGGAGGTGTTAGCGGCTGCAAAGCTACACGAATTCACCACAGATAATGAATTCACAAAAGAGGAGTTAATCGCTTATAAAAAAGGTATAGCCGACATTGCGTCGTTCTTCCAACAATGTTGGATAGAAAGAGACCTAGAAATGAAGAAAAAAGATGAGTTGCTAAACGTCCCCGACGCAATCGGGAACATCTAGCAGTTTATCTGCATAATTATCTTTAACAACCCAAAATAATGACTGACGATCAAAACACCCTTGACGATGAACTCTTTGACATCGAGGAGGATGAAGGCGACGCAGACGCCGAAACTAACACCGAAGAGGACAACAAAGAGGTTCTAAACGGTGAAGAAGCCCTAGGCCTTGAGCTAGAGAGCGGACACAAGGAAGCCAAAAAGACGGCCGCAGAATTGCAAAGAGACAAGCAAGTCGAAGTCTGGACTACCCGTGTTATAAACGGAGAAGCTGACATAGATAACTTGCCCAAAAATCTTCAATGGATGAAAAAATACATTGAAGACAAGCTCACAACTCCGCCACAAAACAGCGAGGATGCTATCGCATCATTACTGGAAAAGAAATGGCAGGAGAAAGAGGAGGCAAAGAGATTCGAATCTCTTAAATCTGATATTGCAATGATGGGATTAGACCGTTCACAGCGTGAGCAACTACAAGCCGAGTATAAAGACTTAGCACAATCAGGATTGCCAAAGGCCAAAGCACTAGAAAAAGCTTTGATGATTGTAGGAGTAAGCAAACAGGCAGTAGAAACAAAAGCTTTGCGCCAAAGAATGGGAATACCAACGGGTCGTCGTGTTAATACAGTAGGCGAAGGAGCAATATATGATCCAAGCTTACCAGAAGAACAAAGGCTTAAAAATTTAATCAAAATAGCTAACGAGGCTGAAAGGTCAAGGGGCTAATTGATAAGGGTTAGTTAATAGAAGAACATTAAAAAATTTAATCTATTAATTAACTATAAAATGGCAAACTCATTATCCGTATTAAATCCCGCGAACTGGAGACCAATTGTACAAGACTTCTTGAACAATATTCTTATTGCTACAGACGTAGCAAACACAAAGTTTGAAGCTGAGCTAGTAAATGGTTCAACAATCAACTTCCCACAAATGTCTGACTTACGTGTGCAATCATATACACAAGGCACAGACCTTACAATGGACGACGTGACAGCAACACAGTCTACTTTGATTGTAAACCAATCAAGAGCAGTAACATTTGTTCTTGATCCTGTACAAGAAAGACAGGCAAAAGCTAAATACGGTGTAGTAATGGCTAAACAGGCTGCTTTCCGTTTAGCTAATGAAATTGATGCTCTATTACTATCTACGGGTGTAAGCGGAGCAGCAAACGCAACTGGTTCTTATGGCTCATTGACATCTTCAACAATTCTTGATTGTATGAATGAAGCATACAGCAAGCTATTCAGAGCAAATGCAACTGATGGCGAAATGTTCGCTGTTGTTGACCCTGAAAGACGCAGATTACTAACACAAACTTTCGTTGCTAATGGTTTTGTACAAGCTGATAGAAGCTTGCAACATCAATTTGAAGGAATGGCAGCAGGTTATAAAGTTTATGTATCAAACAACCTCCCTTCAACACAAGCTCTAACATTCGCAGTACAACCTACAGCTGGTGATAAATTCACTGTTTACGGTGTAACTTATACTTTCGTTGCTAATGGTACAGCTGCAAACGCTGGTGAAATTTCTTTAGGCGCTAACTTAGCAGCTACACAGCCAATCATTGTTAATGCTATTAATGGAACAGGTACACCAGGAGCTTCAACATACATTGAAGTGTCAACAGACGACAGAAGAAACCTACAAAACCACAATGTAGTTGCTGGCGCTTTCGCTGCTAACGTTACAACAATCACTGCAGCTGGAAGAATTGCTTGTGCATTCCCTGTAATGACATCAGCATCAAACCTAGTAGGTACAGAAACAACATCTCTATTATTCGGTAGAGTTGGGGCTATCTCTCTAGGCATGCAAATGCAACCTAACTTATATGTTAGAGAAGAACCAAAGCAAATTGCTAGAAACTACATCACACACACACTATATGGCGTTAAAGTGTTCTCACGTGATGCTTACAGACTCTGCAAGGCTACAATCAACGCTTAATTATTAATCATTAACTAAAAACAACAATGCCTAAAAACCCAATGCAAGTTGAACAAGTAGTGATTAAAAACGTTGTTGCCGGTGGAGCTGCTATTGCTACTGATGACGGATATGTCGGGACATTGAAAGTAAACCCTGCTGCTGATGTTGTAGCATTGACAGGTAACACAACATTAACAGTCACGACTCACTTCAATAAAAACATTACCAACACTGGTGCAAGTGGAACAATCGTTTTAACTTTACCAGCTGCAAACGCTGCTAAAGGTAGAGGATTTAGAGTGTTGTCAACCGTAGCTCAAATCATCAGATTAACACCTCAAACTGGCGAGTCTGTATATTTGGCAGGTTCTGGTGTTGCGTCTAAATATCAAAACATTCCAGCAACTATCGGCTCTTCAGTCGATATATGGTGTGATGGCACAAGATACCTAGTTGTTAACACTAATGGTATAATCACGAAAGAAGCTTAATTAGCTTTTAGAGGGGGCGAGAGATCGCCCTCGCAATAAAGCCCATTAAATAACAAAATATGATATTTCTTACGCCACAAAACGTAAATAGCCTAAAACTATCAGTGACCACTTCCGCGGGGTTGTATGCACTAATGGATACGGCAGGTTCAACTACTAATAGCCAAAGATATTACAGCGATTTAAACGCGAACGCAGTTATTATCACCCCCGAAGATGGAGATATAAGGTTTTTAGTTGGTGGAACTCCTACAACAACAACAGGAACACTAATCTCACAGGGTAGTACTTGTGTATTGTGTGGAATCGCACTTGAAAATCTAAATATTATATCAGCTACTGGTAGCACGATTTGCACCGTCCAGATATTCAGATCTGAGCCTAGTGAATCATCTTGCTTGACAAGCTCGTCTAGTGCTACTGCTAAATCGTATGACGCAGCTGTAAACGGTTTAAGGGTTGAAGAAACATCACCACTAAATCAACAATTTGTATCTGAATTATTAGCATCTGCTACAAACCAAGCAGCAACTACTTATTATTATCCTTCTAGCGCTGGTATGATTATGGACGGATACAAGGACATCACATTTGAATACGAAGGTTCGGCAAACGAAACACTAACATTCGAAGTGTCAAATGATTCGGCCTTTACAGTGCCTAAGGACATCACAAAAGCAGGCCTAGAAATGGTAACAAACGTTTCTGGCGGTGCTTCATTCGGTAATGTAAACGCAGTTGTCAAATACGATAACCTTAATGTTACATATATCAGAGCAAAACTTGTCACAGCTACAGCAACAAACTCAGTCAAACTATGGGCAAGAAGAAAAGCTCTATAATCTAACCAACAATAAAAAATGATACTACCAAATTTAAATCCAGACAACGGCGATTACGCCCCTACAGCAGCACAAATAGCTACTCTTGATACGTTCTTGAGTGATTTATTGAGCAAATCAACTAAATCATTGATGAATTGCGAAATATGGGCAGCCGTAAAAGCTAAATATCCTTTTGTTTATAGAGATGAGGATATAGCGTATTCACTAGACCAAATTGTACAAACACAAATAGCTAAAAATAATCCAAAACCATAATGAGAATAAAGCCCAATAAATACGACAAATATTTGGTTTTTACAGAGGAATTCAAAAGCGTAAAAACAGTTAGCGATAACTGGGCTATTGTTACTGGTGTGCCGACTATAGATAACGGGACAACAACAACAGCATCAGGCCAATTAGTGGCATTTGCTAATACTAGAACAGCATTATATGGGGCAACCTCTGCTACAATTAGAATCAAATTCAAAACTGGCAGCGATGTAACGTCCACAACTGATCTTGTTACACGCTGGGGCACAATAGACGGTTCTTGTTTTAGCATAGACGTTTCGGGTGGTGCTTTGCATGTTTATGTTGCGTCGTCCAAAATAGACGGAGGCGCAAACGTGGCTACGCTTATGGGCATACAACCAAATACACAATACAATTTCTTTTTCGTATATAACGGTGCAGGCGCAACCAATGCGGATAGATTGAAGCTATACTCAGACTGTGTACTAACGCCATTCTCTACGTTTGCTGGAACGATTGCTTCATCTCTTACTACATCATCAGCTCGTTTAATTATCTTCGGTTACGAGAACGGAAGCGTCGAAGTAGCAGGGATAAAGATTAACAGACTAGACATATTCAACACAGCGTTTACAGCTGATGAAGTATTAGACGTATGCGAAAACGACACCTTTACGGAATTAGACAAGCCGACAATTTCGTTACCGCTAAGAAACGCTTATGTAGCTGGTGGATTATATGTAACTGGCAATAATGGCTCTCTTAATGGCACGGTTACAATGGGTGACGGTATGAACTCAACTAGTGCACCTAAGATATTGAACCCACACGGAGCACAGTTTGACGGTGGCGACTGGATTAACACAAGGTTAATGGTTGACACGATAACACCAAGCACTCCATTTACATTTGCTGGATTTGTTAAAAACTTATCTCTTACCGCAGGCGTAAATCAGGGATTGATAGGCACGATAGACACAGCGCAAGACTTTAAAGGTTGGGAGGTTGGAGTATCTAATGTAGCTAGTGTTCCAATAGCTAGAGTTATTTTATGCAATGCTTCTAGTGGTGGAAAGATTATGGCGGTTACTGCAACTTTACCAGCAAAAGTAACTGGTTCGTTAATATGCACTTATGACGGTTCAGGAGTTGGCGCAGGTGTAAAAATATATTTCAATGGAGATTCACTAACGACTACCGTTACAAATGACACTCTTTCAGGCAATTCAATAGCCAATGGTAAGAGTGTCATAGTCGGAGCAAGGTGGAATGGTACAAGTACAACATCTAATCTTCTAGCTGGGTCTAACGTATACAATCCGACAATGTACAACTTCGCAGTAAATCCTATCCAAGTTAGAACGCTAAACAAAAAACTTTATTCAGCACTAAACATATAAAGATGAGCAAAATCATAGACAGCTATAAATCAAGAGGATTAATTAATTATTTGTATGATTTCCGCACTGGTAGCATTAAAGATCAGTCAGGGAATGGCAGTGATTTAACCGTTGCAGGCTCAGGGATTAAGTTTGTCAATAATAGATTCGGTAAAGCTGTCTTAAATCGTCTTAATGGGTATTTCACGTCAGCTCATAAGACATCACAACAGATCAATGGAGCAATGACGATGATCTGGTTCGGAAAAATCCAAGACAACACCAAAACACAGGTTTATATTGCCAAACAAGGAGCAGGCGCTCAATATTATCAAATGTTTAGTACGCCGTCATTATTCGGGATTAGTGACGGTTCGGCTAACTCTACTGTAACTACAGACATCAACGGAGCGAACTTTCTAGCCGTTACTTGTTCGGGCTTAGGAACTGCACCTAAATTTTTTAAGGACGGTAATTTTATTGGTGACGGTAGCAACCCAATGTCAATACAGCCAACAACAGAGCCTTTATGTATTGGTTTTTATAACATCTATTATAATGTAAACCAAACAAGCCTTGTTGCGGTATTTCCCCAAGCTCTTACAGATGAGGAAGTAGTGAAAATATACGCTGAACTAATGACAGAGAGAGGAGCTACACGAGTACCGACAAGAGGATTTGTTTACAACCCTCCTGCTGTAGAGTCGAATTGCGTGTTAGCGTTAGACATGACTACCAAGACAGGAGACGGCAAAATCCCCGATCTAAGCGGAGGAGGGAACAATATGGGCATTATTAGCCTTGTTTCGGAAAGTGGAGCGTATGACAAAGCATTAAGAGGTGACGGCGTTAAATCTTACGGGATTGTAAGTAAAAACGCACGTATCAACCTAACAACTAACATGTCATTCTCGTTCCTCTTCAAGCGTGGAGCGGCAGGCGTTACAGAGGTGCTTTTCGACAAGGGCACAAACGGTTATGCAGCTTATTTCTCAGGCGATAAATTGAATTTCGGTAAATCTGGCGTTGCTGCAAAGGCAGACACTACGACAACAATCACGGATAAGATCTGGCATCACGCAGTTATCACAACGAACGGAACAGACTCAACAAAGATATATATTGATAATATCGACGTAACAAATCAGCTTGCAGTAGATGCGATTGCAGACTCTAACTTAGACCTAATTCTGTTTAGGGGGAACTCACCAGCAACAAATTATTCAAGTTGTGCAATAGCTGATTTTCGCATGTACAACACAATTATATCAGACGTACAAAGAACAGCTTTATACAACAAATTTGCCTCTATCGTGAACTATAGAGATATTACAAAAGACACGCCTGTAACATTATTGGCTAATGGGATTGCTCCATTGCCTTATACAGACATGATTATAACATCCAACACCGCATCTATCGTGGAATCAAGCGGTAAGAAGTGGTTGACGACATCTA
>JACCEE011179399.1_pt1 | contig 10096 bp, 9 predicted proteins | sample 7449931 | NCBI WGS metagenome assembly JACCEE01 (sample SAMN15323457, study PRJNA562643) | freshwater metagenome | isolation source: river surface water | place: USA:Blue River Watershed | collected 2017-08-19
GATATAGTTGTATTTATGGGATAAAAAAATGGCTGACGGAATATCAAGAGACGAGATGCGGGACTTATTTAAAGAGTTCTTCGGCGGTGATCCTAGCAAACCGCGAAAATCTCGCGACCTCTCTGAAAAGTCCGTTGCCGATTTGCAGAAAGAAGTTAACGGGTTAATCAAAGGATTCAACGATTCAAAGTCCAAGATCACTAAGTTTAACGACTTAATGAAAGGGGCCCAGAAAACTGTAATAACAGTTGACCAATTTAACGATGAGTTAAAGGCTCTCGATGAAGCAATTTCCAAGTCAGCTGACACTGCTGACACAGTAGCTTTGCAGGAAAAGAAGCGCGATCTACAACGTGCTGTGGCGCACAATAATAATATTGCAATGGTGCAAAACTTTACTCAAGAGTTGCGCAAAGTTGCTACGGTAGGATTGCAAGGTGCCGGAACTTTTGTTAAGGGCTTGCAATCCGGCGGCACTGGTATTGATTTAGCCGCAGGGTTAATGTCTACTAGCGCCGAGATGGCAGGACAAACTAGCCGTGCATTAGGTGATGCAATGGGTACAGCAGGCCAGACAATGATGGCTAGTACCAATCCTAAACTAAAGGCATTGGGTGCAATTGCTAGTGTTGTTGGGCCTGCATTGGGCGCTGTGGGCGAAGGCGCTAGTAAGCTAGCAAAATTTGGCATTGAAGTTTTAAGCAAGGAAGTGGAAAAGACAGTTAAAGCGTTCCACGATGCATCATCAAGCGGTGCGCTATTCGCTGGCGGAATGACAGAACTCAGGGCCACTGCTAGCGCCGCCGGATTAACTGTTGATCAGTTTGCAAACGTATTAAAAGCAAACAGCGAAACAATTAGCGCTGCCGGTATGGGTGTCAGCGAAGGTTCTAAGAGAATTGGCATGGCACTAACAGCTGGTGGCACTCAAATGAAAACTCAGTTACAGAAGCTAGGTTACGGGTTTGAAGAGCAAGCTGGGTTAGTAGCGGATACAATGGCAATTATGCGACAAAGCGGCAAAGCTGCATTGCCGCCGGAGCAAGTTGCTGCTGAGACACAGAAGTATGCTGAGAATTTACGAGCAATCAGTGCAATCACCGGAGAAGATGCTAAGAAGAAAATGGAGCAGGTTAAGCAACAAGCTAACCAGCTAGCGTTCCAACAAAAGTTAGCACAGTTGGGCCCTGAGCAACGAGCGGCAACAATGCGAGCAATGTCTAACATGAGTGACCTGGAGCGTAAAAACTTCATGGACATGGTTAACTTTGGTACAGTTATCAATAAAGAAGGTGCTGCGGCGCAAGCAATGAGCCAAGGCCTGACTGATAGCGTTAGTGACAGTTATGCAGCATTCCAACAAGGGCAATTAGACGATACTAAGCAGCGTCAAATTTCTGCGGCCCGGGGTGAAGCAATCAAGCAAGAGCTTTTAGGCAACGAAGCAATTGCCGCAGCAGGCGCAGCAGGTGTTGGTGGCCTAGCTCAAGCATTAAGCGAAAGCATGGGCAAAGAACTTGAGTTTAGAAATAAATTCACTCCTGAAGCAATTGCAGCCGGCGAATCTAGTGTTGAAGGCCAAAAGAACGCAACGGATAAGTTAACAGGCGCAGTAATAGGGGCAGAGCAGGCAGCACAATCACTAAAAATGTCTTTACAAGACACTCTAACACCGGCTATTGGGCAATTTGCAGAAGTGTCTAAGGCTATGTTAGGCGAAGTTCAGAAGATGCTAAAAGACGCTGGCATTAAAACAGGTGCAGGACAGCCGGTGCAGGAAAAGGGCTGGATAGGAAAGTCTGTGGATTGGCTTAAAGACAGCAAAGCAATTTCAACTGGGCTTACTGTTGGCGGCACAGCAGCAATGATCGGCGGAGCAGGTGCAAGCGCAACCGGCGTTGGTGCAATAGCAGGAATCCCGTTAGCTACTATCGGTGGCGTCATGTCGGGATTGGGTATGCTAGCTGGTGCAATGGGATTCGCTAAGGGTGGAGTTGCAACAGGCCCAGACTCTGGGTACTTAACAAAGCTACACGGCAATGAATTAATTGTTCCTCTAACAGACGCAGGCGGCCCGAAACCCGGGACACAGGGATTCGACGGATTAATGACTATGATGTCTAGTATTCCTCTGATTGGCGCAAGTGGTCCAAAACCTGGCACAGAGGTATTTGATGGATTAACGAACATAATGTCTAGTTTGTTTAACACCAAAGACACCAAGGAGCCTGCACAAACAAAACCGGAATCTGGACCAACAAGTAGTTCAATTGATAGCTTGATGAATGCAATGCTAGCAAGTAGAGAATCTGGGTCAACTGATGAGCTGCTCAAAGAGCAAAACGAATTATTAAAGCAAGCACTGGGCAAATATGAAGACATGCTAAGTGCAATGGAAGACAACGCAAGCATGACAGAGAAACTTCTGCATGTAATGAATTAAACCCGGTAAATATAGCATACCGGAAAAAATATATGGCAACGTGGAAAAAGTATTTTAAATCAGCGAATGTACCAACTAACGTAAGTCCGTTAGGCAACGGCCGCGCAATTGACCCTGGCTATCGCAACTATCAAAGCACGTTGCCGGAGGTGTATATTGGCCATCCTAACCGTATTGAGCGATATAATCAGTACGAACAAATGGACATGGACAGTGAAGTTAACGCGGCTTTGGACATTTTAGCTGAATTTAGCACACAAAAGAACTTGGAAAACAACACAGCATTTGATATCCACTTCAAAGATAAGCCAACAGACAATGAAGTTAAGATCATCAAAGAGCAATTGCAACAGTGGGTTGCACTAAACGAATTTAACAAGCGTATCTTTAAGATTTTCCGTAACACTATCAAGTACGGTGACCAAGTGTTCATTCGTGACCCAGAGACATTCAAGTTATTCTGGACAGAAATGAGCAAAGTTACTAAAGTTATTGTTAACGAAGCAGAAGGCAAAAAGCCCGAGCAGTATATTGTTAGGGACCTAAACCCTAACTTCCAAAATTTAACAGTTACAGCAGTTAGCACAAGTGACACATACTCTAACCACCCACAAGTTGGTGGCCCGAGCGGTAGCTATATTCAACCAAATGCACCAACTAGTGGTGGCGGCCGTTTTAGTCACCAGCAAAACGAAGCGGTTATTAATGCAGAGCATGTGGTCCATATTAGTTTAACTGAGGGGCTAGATGTGTTTTGGCCATTTGGTAACAGCGTTTTAGAAAACATCTTTAAAGTGTTTAAGCAAAAAGAATTGCTTGAAGACAGTATCATCATCTATCGGGTGCAACGTGCCCCTGAACGCCGAATCTTTAAGATCGACGTTGGTAATATGCCAACACACATGGCTATGGCATTCGTGGATCGCATTAAAAACGAAGTTAGTCAGCGTAGAATCCCTACACAGACCGGCGGTGGCGCAAACATGATGGATGCAACATACAATCCGTTGAGCACAAACGAAGACTACTTCTTCCCAGTAACTGCTGATGGTCGCGGATCTAGTGTTGACACACTACCCGGCGGACAAAACCTAGGCGAAATTACTGACTTGCGCTTCTTTACTAACAAACTATTCCGCGGTTTGCGTATTCCTAGTAGCTATTTGCCAACTGGATTAGATGACGGAACGCATAGCATGAGTGACGGTAAAGTTGGTACAGCTCTTATTCAAGAGTGGCGCTTTAACCAGTATTGCAAACGTCTACAGTCAATGATTGTAGAAAAACTCGACCAAGAGTTTAAGATGTTTATGCGCTGGAGAGGCATTAACATTGATGGTTCCTTGTTTGATCTTATCTTTAAAGAGCCACAAAACTTTGCTCAGTACAGCCAAGCAGAAGCAGATACTGCACGTATTGCAACATTTACTCAGTTAGAACAATATCCTTATTTCTCTAAGCGCTGGTTAATGGAACGTTTCTTGGGACTAAGCGAGCAAGAAATGAACGAAAACGAGCGTTTGTGGTCTGAAGAGCAAGGTGACGTAGAAGCTGCACCTGTACCTGGTGCTGACTTGCGAAGCGTTGGGATAACACCGGGCGGCATTACTAGCGATCTAGAAGCAGTAACCCCACCACCTGAAGCTGGATTAGGTATGCCCGGGGAAGCCGGAGCACCTGTTCCGGGTGCGCCTGCCCCAGGAGCCGGAGCACCATTAGGAGGCCCTGCGCCAATGTAATTTTGGCAAATGGGTAAATACTATTATGTTTATAACTGAGTTATTTGAGCCAACTGCACCCGGGTATCGTACTGAAAAAGACGATAACAGCGTACAGCATCTTAGCGATTTGCGTAAAACCAAAATCACTTTTGCACATCTGAACAAGCTACGCATGGCAAATGATGTGCGTAGATTCGAGCACGAAGACAAGTTAAAGAAAGTTAGTAAGCAATACAAAGCACCTGCAGAAGCTGCAATGGGCGGCGGAATTCCGGCTGGAATCTAATTATCTCTGAAAACAACCTCAAAAAACACCGATATTACGCCATTATCTGCGTAGATTTGTAAATAACTTTACAAGCCATATTATTGAAAGGATCATTTTAATATGAACAAATATGAACAGTTGATTGAACACATCATCAACGAAAACGAACAAGCAGCTCGTGAGCTTTTCCACTCTATCGTGGTTGAAAAGTCTCGTGAGATTTATGAAAGCCTAATGGACGAAGATCAAGTTGAAGAAAACATTGATCAGTACGACCAACAAGGCGACCTAGCAAGTGATGTCCAAAGCGACGAAACTGATGGCCTAGGCGAAGACGACAACGAAATGGGCGATATCGAGCTAGATTCCGGTGACGACATGGGTGATGACTTAGGTGGTGACGACATGGGCGGCGACGACATGGGTGATGACTTAGGTGGTGACGACATAGGCGGCGACGGTGATGTTGAGGGTAAATTCCAAGACATTAAGTCTGCTATCGACGAATTGCAAGCAGAATTTGACAAATTAATGGGCACAGACGAGCCAGCAGACGACATGGGCGGTGACGACATGGGCGGCGAAGAAGTTAGCGGCGAGTTTGGCGGCGAAGAAGAAGTTGGTGCTGAGCCAGCAGACGACATGTTTGCCGAAGGCGAAAACCCATTTGCTAAAGGATCTGGTTCCGGTAAAAGCGGTTCTGGCAAGTCTGGTTCCGGTAAAAGCGGTTCTGGCAAGTCTGGTTCCGGTGCAGCAATGAGCGAAGCTGAAATGATGCGTGAATACGTAGAAAAGATTTCTGCTCCTGCTAACACAGAAGGCACTCCAGTTGGCACAGGTAACAAAACTCCACGTGCAAGCGTAAACACAAAGAACCCACTAGCTGGTAAGAATGACATGGGCGGTTCTGCAAAGAACATCGCTACTGGCAAGTCTGATGCTGGTGATGTTGACGGTACTAGCACAAAAGCTAAAGCCGGTGGTTTTGTTAAGCCAGCACAAGAAATTGATGTTGCAAAGCGCAACGTTAACAAAGTTGGTGGCAACAAAGGCGCACAAGACTTTTACAATACAAAAGCTAAAGGCAAAGATGCCGAAGGCAACACTACCGACGGTTCAGTCTCTGTTAACAAGCAGAGTCTTGAAGGCGGTAAGAAGTAATTAGGGCAATAATATGGCTTTGTACCTAAAAGAGAACCTTACATTTGATCGAGCCGGGATGATTGTTGAGTCCGCGGAAGACGGTAAGAATCTCTATATGAAGGGGATATTCATCGAGGGAGGCGTGAAGAACGCTAACCAACGTGTTTATCCTGTTCACGAAATTGCAAAAGCTGTAGATACCATCAATGAACAAATCAAAGGTGGTTATTCAGTCCTAGGTGAAGTTGATCACCCAGACGATTTAAAAATTAACCTTGACCGTGTGAGTCACATGATTGAAAACATGTGGATGGATGGCCCTTGTGGCTACGGTAAACTAAAGGTCCTACCGACTCCAATGGGTGAGCTTGTGAAAGCTATGCTATCCAGTGGTGTTAAGTTAGGTGTTAGTAGCCGCGGTTCTGGTAATGTTAATGAAGGCAGTGGACACGTTAGCGATTTTGAAATCGTTACAGTGGACATTGTAGCCCAGCCGAGCGCTCCTCATGCTTATCCTAAAGCAATTTATGAAGGTTTGATGAACATGCGCGGTGTAAACCAAATTTTTGAGATGGCACGTGACGCTACTCAAGATCAAAAAGTACAAAAGTACATGAAAGAAGCGATGACACGCTTCATCAAAGACCTTAAGATATAACAGGAGAACCTAATGTTAGATGCTATCAAACCATTGCTAGATAGTGGCATTATTAACGAAAGCACTCAGCAGGCTATCAATGAAGCTTGGGAAGCTCGTCTTTCCGAAGCTAAAGAGACTGTCCGCGCTGAACTTCGTGAAGAATTTGCTCAACGCTATCAGCATGACAAACAAGTCATGGTTGAGGCTCTAGACAAAATGGTAACTGAAAGTCTTACTGCTGAATTAGCTGAATTCCAAGAAGAAAAGAAAGCCTTAGCCGAAGATCGTGTGAAGTTCAAAACTCACATGAGCGAAAGCGCAGGTAAATTCAACAACTTCATGGTGAGCAAGCTAAGTGAAGAAATTCAAGAACTACGTAAAGACCGCAAGGTTTACGAGAACTCTATCAGTAAGTTAGAAAACTTTGTGATCAAGGCTTTAGCCGAAGAAATCAAAGAATTCGAACAAGACAAACAAGCTGTAGTTGAAACCAAAGTCCGCTTAATTGCCGGGGCCAAGGACAAACTAGCAGAACTACAACAGCAATTCATTGCTCGCAGTTCTAACCTTGTTAAAGAAGCTGTTGCCAAGAATTTAGAGTCAGAATTGACTCAACTAAAAGAAGACATCCAAATTGCTCGCGAGAACATGTTTGGTCGTCGTTTATTTGAAGCTTTTGCTAGCGAGTTTAGCGTTACTCACTTAAATGAGAACAAAGAAATTGCTAAGTTGCAAGCTGCATTGTTAGTTGAATCAAAAGAAAAAGAGATTCGTGTAATCAAGGAATCTGCAGAACGTAAGTCCTTAATGGCTGATCTAATGAAACCATTGAGTAAAGAGAAGGCCGCTGTTATGAGCGAACTTCTTGAAAGTGTACAGACTGCAAAGTTGCAGGGTGCATACGAAAAATATCTACCAGCCGTATTAAACAATAAAGCCTCTGTGGCTGCACCTGCTTCACAAAAGCAAGTCATCGCAGAAAGCCGTGTTGAAGTAACTGGAGATAAAGCTGCTAAAACCGCCGCGGAAACAAGAGTTGACACTAATGTCATCGACTTGAAGCGTTTAGCAGGGCTAAAATAATAAACCCTAATTAGGAGAAATGAAATTATGACAACCGCATTACTAGAAAGCCGTTGGGGCGAAACCAAAGACGCCCTGTTAGAAGGCTTAAATGGTTCTAAAAGAACTACAATGGGCGTGATCCTTGAGAACACCCGTAAACACTTGGCAGAATCTGCTACCGCTGGTGGTACTTCTGCAGGTAGCGTAGCTACACTAAACCGCGTTATTTTACCGGTTATCCGTCGTGTTATGCCTACCGTTATCGCTAACGAAATCGTTGGTGTGCAACCTATGACTGGCCCAGTTGCTCAGATCCATACTTTGCGTGTTCGCTATGCTGACGGAGTTACACACTCTGGCGATGCTAGCCAAACAACCGCAGCTGGTGACGAAGCACTAAGCCCATTCAAGATTGCTACTCAGTATTCTGGAAGCACATTCCAAGGTACTGGCGCTGGCAAAGCTAACAGCACTGCTACAATGGAAGGCGTACCTGGTAACCGTATCAACGTACAAATCTTGAAGCAAGTTGTTGAAGCTAAGACACGTAAGTTGAGCGCACGTTGGACATTCGAAGCTGCACAAGATGCACAAGCTATGCATGGCATCGACGTTGAAGCTGAAGTTATGGCCGCTTTGGCACAAGAAATCACTGTTGAAATCGACCAAGAGATCTTAGGTTCTCTACGTTCGTTGGCAGCAACTGAATTCACATACAACCAAGCTACCGTTTCTGGTACTGCTACATTCGTTGGTGACGAGCACGCTGCTTTAGCTGTTCTTATCAACCGTGCAGCTAACTTGATCGCCCAACGCACTCGTCGTGGCGCAGGTAACTGGGCTGTTGTTTCTAGCGCTGCATTGACAGTGTTGCAATCTGCAACTACTTCTGCTTTTGCTCGCACAACAGAAGGTACTTTCGAAGCTCCTACAAACACCAAGTTTGTTGGTACATTGAACGGTGCTATGCGTGTATACGTAGACGGTTACGCACAAGACAGCCAATCTGTATTGGTTGGTTACAAAGGTTCTAGCGAAGCTGATGCGGCAGCATTCTACTGCCCATACGTACCGTTGATGAGTTCTGGTGTTGTTCTTGACCCAGCAACTTTCGAACCAGTCGTTGGCTTCATGACACGTTATGGTTATGTTGAGTTGACAAACACAGCTAGCTCTTTGGGCAACGCTGGTGACTACTTGGCAGAAATCGCTGTAAGCAACTTGAGCTTCCAGTAATCCATACAACAGCATCGCAAGGTGCTGTTACCCCGAAAGCCCCTTAATTGGGGCTTTTTCATGACCAAAATATAATTTACGGTAAATATAATGTTCGCTCTTAACTGAGAGTTTATGCAGTATACCCTCTGCGTAGGCCTAGAACGCCATTTAACAAGGAGAAACAAAATGGGACGTCCAATTAAAAAGACATTTTTCGGTTCGTTTAACACTAACGGAGTTGGTGGTGAAGGCGTAGCAACAGCTACAGTTGGTACCGCAGGTACAGGATATTATGCAAACGCAGTAGTTACATTCGGTGCTCCGCAAATTGCAGGCGGCTCCGCAGCAACTGGTACAGTAGTTATTGGTAACGTAGTTATTGGTAACATCACTGGTGTTACAGTTACTAATGCTGGTTCGGGATACACTTCTGCACCTACATTTACAATCACTGGTGCTAACACTAGCCCTGCTAACACTTTTGCAACTACATTAACCAGCAATGCAGTATTGAACGCAATCAATGCTAATGCATGGGTTGATGGCGCATCTGTTGGCAAAGCTGCTGACATTGTTCGCCAAGTTGGCTCACGTCGTTTCCGCGTTACTAACGCAGACGGCACAAGCAATTGCAAATTGGTAACAACAGCGACTCCAGAAGCCGCAGGCGAAATGACTATTACTGCAACTTTTGCAGATGATAGCACATTCACTGTAGCTAAGATCACAGATCAATTGGTGTACAGCTCAACAGGCCAAGCATATTTGTGGGCAGACTATTCTGGTGATAAGCCGGCGTTTGCAACTGCAAGCAATGCAACAGTTCCACCAACAGTTACAATTAGCAACAACTAATTTTAACCTGCATAAAAGTAGCGGCTTCGGCCGCTATTTTTTTGGACGCATTGTTTATTTTCTAAGCATAAATATCTAATATTGGAATAACAAATGGCTAATTTTACTAGATTTAACGGTACATGGACAATTACTGGGGTTGATCCCACAAGTAACGTACAGGTTAACTCTCATACGCTCATTGTTGGCGGCAATTTAAAGGTCCTGGGGTCAATTGCCAACGTTTCGGCGACCAACACACAAATCACTGATAACATTATCACTTTAAACCAAGGCGAAACTGGTGCAGGTGTAACAGCAGTGTATTCTGGTATTGAAGTTGATCGTGGTGCATTAGTTAAAACATCTATTCGCTGGAACGAGTCGACTCTTCGTTGGGAACTAACTACAGACGGATCTGTTTTTGTACCTATTGTTACTGGTAGCAAAGGTATTGAAGGATTAGGAGAAGACCCCAATCCTCAATTGGGCGGAAACTTAAACGTTTTATCTCGAACAATTTTTAGCTCAAATAATGAAGTAATCAAGCACGATACAAATATTGCGCTACAAACAACAACAGTAGCGCCGAGCGTTTGGTCTGGGTACAACGTACTCTACGCAAAAACTCCAAACTCGGGTGGCAGTGGGTTATATATCACTAACACCGATACCCAACAGCAAGAATTAATAACAAAAAGCAAAGCGTTGTTTTACGCTTTGATGATGTAAGGAAACTAACATGGCAATCACAAGCGTACAAC
>JACCEE011229089.1_pt1 | contig 10093 bp, 7 predicted proteins | sample 7449931 | NCBI WGS metagenome assembly JACCEE01 (sample SAMN15323457, study PRJNA562643) | freshwater metagenome | isolation source: river surface water | place: USA:Blue River Watershed | collected 2017-08-19
CATGAAGAAATCGATTTTTCACCGGAGTTAATATCTTTTCCGTAAAAGTGAAACATTTTTAATGTAGTTCTTTCCATATCTTTGAAAACTTCATTGTTTTGAGCAATTTTATCATAAAATTTAACAACATTTTCACCCAATTCTGTAATAATTGTCATTCTGTTTTGTTGTGTTTGTTTTGGATTTTCAATTTCTGTTGTTGTTAAATAAAATTTTGATAAATCAGATAAATCCAAGTCAAATTGAGACAAAACATAAACATCAAAATTTACTTTTCCTGTATCTTTAAATATTCTTAATGGAAATGCAACCATATCTGTATCAAGTGATAAATAAATTGGTTCTATTGTTGCTTCTTTAGGTATCATTCCTTTTGTCATTCCGTATTTGATAATGATAAAAGACCAATTTCTGTCAATATAATATACATATTCTTCTTGGTTTAATTCTGCATAATTATTTTCTTTTAAGTGTTTATTGATTTCATCAAATGCTTTTTGACCTATTTCTTCGGTTTTAAAAACATCTTTAATAATTATTTTGTTTGCATTTTTTGAAACTACAGGTTGAGCTTTTTTTGTGGTTTTTGCTGATTTTGTATCTTTTTTTGTGGTATCCGGCATTCCTTCTGGTAAAGTTGCATTAAATAAATCAGTAAATATGCCTTGATTTGATGCTTCCCATTTTTTTAACGGATTGGGAATAGGTAACACAAAAATAAATTCATCGGTTTCTTTTTTTACTTCTTTCTTTTTAGGGTCTGCATTTTCTGTTTTAATATTTTTTATATTCATGGAATAATCAAAAGAAAAAACCATTTCCATACTGCCCACAAGATACAAAACGAAAGAATTAACTTGTTTAATGTTAAAATCACCTTCAATAGTTGTTTTTAACATTGGTTTGCTGTAAACAGCAAACGAAATCAAACATAAAAATAATAATAATTTTTTCATCACAACCTCCAAATAAAAAACAGGGCTATTATAGATATTTACTAAAATTTTGTCAATTATAATAATAATCAACAAAACAATTAAATTATAGACTCATTAAAAAATATTTTATTCAAAATATTTTTAACAATTGATTGAATCAATATTATAACTATAATTTACTGTATTTTTTAAGCATTGAATTTGTTCTTTTATTTAATATAAATTTGAAAACTTTTGATTTTCCTATCAAACATCCGATAAATCCAAAAGCTTGGCATGCCCATTTATATAAATCAAAATAATCTTTATGTTTTATTATTTTACCATTTTGAAATTCAAATTCAGCATGAACATTATTTACAATTTTTCTTCTTGTTTGACTGAATATATATTCTGCTTTCCAATCTGCAGAACCGATATTTCCGTCAGATTTAATATTGTTAACAGTTATTTTAAGATTTCCTTTACTGATTTCAATTAACATTTTCCACATTATTTTGGCTTTATTTCCTTTTAAAACACCAAAAGCAGGATCTTCAAATTCAATTTTATCATCATAAAAATCGGCCATTATTTCAGCATTATGATTTGAAAAAGCATTATAAAATTCTTTTATTATTTCTTTGTTAGTCATTATTTTCCCTATTATTTTTTCGGTTTTATTTTATTATTCTTACTTCTTCTTCAAGAAGAATGTTGTATTTTTCAAAAACCTGTTCTTTTACGGAACAAATTAAATCAAAAACATTTTGAAAAGAAGCATTGTCGAAGTTTTCAATAAAGTTTCCGTGTTTTAACGAAACTCTTGCTCCGCCGATTTTTTTACCTTTCAAATCAAGTTCTTCAATTAATTTTCCCGAATAATTATCTTTTGGATTTTTAAAAACCGAACCGCAATTCGGAAAACCCTGTGGTTGCCTTTCAAGTCGATAAGCTTTATACTCTTCAAGAAGTTTTTTGTTTTCTTCTTTAAAATCACCTTGAATAAATTTAAATTTCGCTCCGAGAATTATTTTATTTTCAATTCCCGATATTTTTCTGTATTCAATTTTCAAATCATCTTTTTTTAATATTTTATAATTAAAGTTTTCATCAATTACTTCGATTTCTTCGATATAATCGCCTAAAAAGTGTTTGAATGCTCCGGCATTTGTAAATAATCCTCCCCCTAATGTTCCGGGGATTAAATAAAACTGAGCAACATCTTTACAAGTTTCAAGGCAAAAAGAAGCCATATCTCTTAATAATGTTTTTGCAGGAACAAATATATATTCGTTTTCCTGTTTTATTTGAGAATTATACTTTTCAAGAGAAATAAAGGTGTAATTTAAAATTCCGTCTTTAACAAGCATATTACTTCCGTTTCCAATTGCTTTAATGGGAAAAGGAGAATTTTTTAAAACATCAATTAAACCTTCTTTATTTAAAGGATAAACCAAAAGTTTTGCAAGTCCGCCGATTTTGTAGGTTGTTTTATTATTAATTCCTTCAAGAACTTTTATTTCGCAGTTTTCACTCTTAAAGTTGTTTAAATTGTTTTTAAGGCAATCAATTTCATCCTTTAATTTATAAGCGATTTGATTAACACTTCCTGCACCTACGCAGCATATATTATCATAATCTCTTATGTTGTTTAATAAATATTCTGTTGCTTCCTCAACCGAATTAACAAATTTAAGCATATTGTAATCATCTTTGTTTAATTTATTAAAAATATCAATTGCTCCGCAATTCGGCAAAATTTCTTCGGAAGCCGCATATTCTTTTAAAACAATTAAATTTTTGGGCATTTTTAAAACATTTACAAATTCATTAAAATTATCTCTTGTTCTTGTATAACGATGAGGCTGAAAAATTATTATTGTTCTTTTGGGTTTTTGCAATGCTGTGTTTAAAAAAGCTTTTATTTCATTCGGATGATGAGCATAATCATCATAAATATTTATTTTATTGTGACTGTACACCAATTCAAAGCGACGTTTTGTTCCCTCAAATGTTGAAAAATCGATTTTATTCAAATCGATTTTGTTCAAATAAGCAGAAATTAAAGAAGCCGTTGCATTGTAAACATTGTGAATTCCTTGTAAAGGAATGTTAAACGAAAACAATTCCGTTTTATATTGCAATTTGAACTTTGTATTAAACTCAATTGCTTCAATATCTTTTATAATAAAGTCAGCATCTTTAATACCAAAAGAATAATTTTCCTTTTTGAACTCGGAAGATATTTCGTTTAAAATTTCATCATCTTTATTCCAAATAACAATTTCCGATTGATTTGCAAATTGAACAAACGCTTTTTTTAAATTTTCAAAAGTTCCGTAATGTTCAATATGTTCGTAATCCAAATTATTTAAAATTGCGGTTTTGGGAAACAATTCCAAAAAAGAACCATCACTTTCGTCGGTTTCGGTTACAAAATATTTTCCTGCATTTATTTGAGAATTGCTGTTGTAATTTTTTAAAATTCCGCCGATATTAAATGATGTATCGGAAAAGAATTGTTTAAAAACAAATGTTGTTAAAGCTGTTGTTGTTGTTTTTCCGTGGCTTCCCGAAATTCCTATCAAATTATATTGATTTGCAATAAAAGATAAAAATGTTCCACGAAGAACAACAGGAATGTTTAATTCTTTTGCTTTTAATGTTTCATCATTTTCTTTAACTGCGGAAGTTTTAACAAGCAAATCAATATCGGAAGTTATATTTTCGCTTTTGTGATTATAATTTACAACAATTCCTTCTTTTTGAAGTTCCTTTGTTAATTCGCTTTCCTTTGAATCGGAACCCGAAACATTCAATCCTTTTGATTTGCAAATTCTTGCCAAAGCACTGACACCGATTCCTCCGATACCTATAAAATATATTTTATTTAAATTATTAAAATCCATAAATCCCCTTAATCAAAACCAACGGAGTTTAACATAATATGACTTTAAAAATCAAGAACAGGAATTGTATATTTATCTTTTGCTTTTTAAAAGAGGTCTCATTTCTTTTTTGATTTTTATTGTATTTTGCTCAAGCTGTTCAAGCTTTTCGGTTTTGTTATATTTTTTATAAAATTTCTTTAAAAAATTCTTTGCATAATCTTTGTTTTCGGATAATGAATGATAATTTTCAAGACTTTTTTCGGCTTCTTCGATTTTTCCGAATTTTTCATATAACAAACCCAAATTTAAATAATAATCATAAAGTTTATATTTATTAACAAGAATTTCATAATAATAAAGCGATTCTTCTTCCTTATCAAGCCTGTTAAACAACACTGCAACTCTTTTGATAATATCGGCATCTTCTTTATTTTTTAAAACTTTAAAAAAATATTTTTTTGATTCTTCGTAATTTTCCATATCAAAATAAACAAGAGCCAGTTGTTCCGTAATTCTGAAATTATCAATCAATTCTTTTTCCGCTGTTTTTAAAATCGTAAGTGCTTTTTCGGATTCTCCGTTTTGTTGATGAAGAGAAGCAATATCAATATATAAATAAGCCGATTTATTCACCAAAAGAATTTCTTCGTATTTTTTTACGGCTTTTTGAATATAACCGTTTTCTTTTAATGTTTTGGCAAGAGTAACTTGATTTTTTAACAAATCGCTTTCGTTATAAGTTGTAAATAACAGAAAAAAAATAAGTGTTTTCAAATTTCCTCAAAGATTATTTTATTTTTTTTGTTTTAAATTTAAACGATAACAACAAAAGTATAACAAAAAATACAGAAAACATATTTGTATTTCCGTTTATCGAAAAAGAACAACCTCCTCCGCTTCCTTCATCTTTTCCGCTGAGTCCCATTCCTTCAATTGTTATGGTTTTTGATAAAGTTGAATTAAATCTTATTTCAATATTTGATTGAATAAATTTACTTTTTTTCGGGGTAAAATATATTTCAATTGTACAACTTTGTCCTGCCGGTAAAGTTGAATAACAATTGTTTGTTATTTGAAAATTTTCTTTGTCGCTTAAAAACGGTGATAAGTCAAAAATATTAACAGTACTTGTATTTTTTAAAATTACTTCAAACATTGCCGAAGTTGTGTTTACTTTTTGAGAAGGGAAAATAATATTCATTTTGGATACTTTTAAAATTTCTGCCGATTCTTCAAGAGAATTTCCTGTTACATTTATTACAACTTCATTATTTGCAATACTGTTTGGAGAATTTATTGTTAATGTTGTTTTAATTTCCCCTGTTTCTTTCGGATTAAATACTAATTTGACATCACATGATTGATTTTGATTTAATTTTATTTGATTTGCATCATTTTTTACACAATCGGAATCATCAATTGAAAAATTAACCAAATCTCCGAAAACAAGAGAATTAATAAGCAATTCACCTGTTCCCGAATTTGCAACGGTAATTGTTTTTTGGCTTGTTTGATTTATAACTGTATCCGAAAAAATAATTTCATTATTTGGAATTACCGATAAAATCGGTTCATAATCTTTAACAGTTCCGTTTACATACATCCACTTTTCAAAACCGTTGTCAAACTTAAAATAAAACGAATTTCCGCCCAATAAATCATGGCTTATATCTCCCGGCATATTGCTTTGAAATTTTATTGTAATTTTGCAAGTTGCCAAAGGTTCGATTGTTTCGGTACAAGTATTTTCCGTAATTGAAATAAAATTTCCGTCGGGATTTTCAATTAAGGTTAATTTTGCTTTGTCGGGACCGTTATTTGTAAATTCAACGGTTTCTGTTTTTTCTTCATTAACAAAAAGAGTTCCGAGTTCAAACGAATCTTTTGTTGCACTTATTGTATAATCAGGTGAAGTTGCAAAATAAATTCCGGTTTTTGTTAGTTCGGCATCATTTTTAAAATAAGCAATTAATGGTCTTTTATTGCTGTCCAATGCTATTGTTACTTTAAATCCCGAATCAAACGGAATAACATATTCGGAAATTGTTTTTATATGCTCAAAAGCATCTGAATTATTCATAATATATTTAACCGAATATCTTTTTTCGTTTCCCAAAGTTTCATTTTCTTTTACGGCAATATGATAAATATCAACATCGTTTATACTGTCAAAACTTACAGCCAAATCAACAAAATCAATTTCTTTTGTTGTGGAATAAACCAATCTTTCTTCTTCATTAAATAATTCCGATGCAATATCAATATTGCTTATTTTTTTTACGTAAACATTATTAACCGTTACTGAATCTGTATTTGTTGTTTTTCTTATATAAATATAATAATAATTGTTGTTTAAAGTGTTTGTTTGTAATGCAGAATATAAAATTTCTGTATCAGGAAACGAATCAATTGTCAATGTAACAGGTTCGTTTAATTCATTTAATCCTGTAATTTTAAATACTGCTGTTTCTTCAAATGTTTGGGTGTTTATAGTAAAAGCCATATAAAATATAACCGGTTTTTCATTATGTATAAATACATTTGAATATATCGGTATTTCCCAATGTAACATACTGTCGGATGTATCTATTTGCGATTTATTACTCATAAGTTTTGAATAATAAATATAACTCATCGAACTTCCGAATGTACTGAAACTGAAATGAGGTTCGTTTTGATAAATACAAAAATCCGCACAATTATATTCTTCACTTTGAGCAATTCCGTCAAAAGCAACATTTAAAGCCGATGATGTAAAATCTTCGGAAAAATAACCGTAATAAATGCTGTTTCCGCCGTTTTGGTTATTCGCAGCAAATGAATAATATACAGTTTCGTTTTCAAAATGCAGTTTCGGAGTTAAAGCTTCGGAAAGAAGTGTTTCGTTTAAGCTTTCTGTCGGTGCTTCGTTTTCAAATTTAAAAATTTTTAATTTATTTTCACCTGCTAATGAAGAAGCAAATAAAATATAAGGTATATTTTCGGCATTTGTTACAATATTGGGGTTAAAAACCTGTTCTGATAAAGAAATCGGATAAACAATTTGTTCTTTCCAATCAACTGTTGAATAATCGGTTGTTGCAAATGTGTTAATGCAAAATAAAAAACTTAAAAACAATAATATTTTTTTCATAAGTCCTCCAAAAAACAAAATCAATTATAGCAAAGTTTAAATGTTTTGTAAAATATGTTGTTTATTTTCTGTTATTTTCGATATAAGATTTTAATATTTTAAGTTCTCTTTTAAAACTTCCTGACAAAATAGGAAATCTGCACCATGTTTTGGGGTCAAGATTTTCATCATCAACATGAAAGGAAGGTGCATATCTTTCTCGTTTCCATTGATTTCTGCTCCACAAAAGAAAAAATCTTTCAATCCAAAATGCCAATTGTTTGGGATTATATTGTTTAAATTGATTTTCAATAACAAAAAAAACATCCAACGGCATTAATTTATCTCTTATTCCGCATTTTTCTATTGCATCCAAAACAGGATAAGGCATTAAATCATCTTCATCCGTTTGATGATAAGATGACGGTCTTAATTCCGCTGTGGGTTGTTGAACATTTACAACATTCAATTCGGGAATTTTTCCCACTCCGTCAATTCCGATTTCTTCAACCCATCTCAACCATTTTCTTAAAAAAGCTTTGTCAATTCCTGCAATAGGACTTAATCCTCCTGCGGTATCACCGTCCATTGTTGCATATCCTACCGCTGCTTCGGAACGATTGCTGGTTGAAAGTAATAAAGCATTTTTAATATTTGCAATCATCCAAATACTGGGACATCTCACACGAGCCTGAATATTTTGCAAAGTAATATCATCTGTTTCCCAAGTGAGTTTTCTGTTTATTCCGTTTTCAATCAAAGAAATATAACCTTTAACCAAAGAATCAATATCCAAATTCAAAAATTGTGCATTTACTGCTTCCGCAATTGTTTTTGCTGCATTAAAAGTAACTTCTCCGCTGTTTTGCGTTGCCTGATATGCCGTTGTTAAAATATTTTCAATAATTTCATCATAAGTTGTTGCATTTTGAATAGATTTTATATGTTTTAATTTTTCGATAAAACCAATTGTTCCAAGCTCTTTTATCCCGAATTTTACCATTAAGGAAATCAAAATCACAATTGCCGAAGAATCGGCTCCGCCGCTTAAAGAAACAACAAAACCGTTTGAATAACTTTTTCTTAAATAATCAAACAAAGCCAAAGTCAAAGCACGTGTAAATTCTTCTTCTTTTAAATAATTGCTTGATTCCCAACCTTCTTTTAAAATATCATTATTTGAATAACTTTCAACTTTGGGATAATCGAAATCATAATAAACCAAACCTTGTATTTCTTCTGTTATTTCAGGGCGATAACTTGCGGTTCTTGCCTGAATCATTCTGTTTTTTGTAACATCGATGTAAGCTGTTGTTATCATATAATCTTTAAAAGAAAATCTTTCACCGTCTGCAATTAATTTTCCTTCGGTTGCAATTAAAGCTCCTCCGTCATAAATTGCTCTTCCTGCTTCGTTTCCGAGTAAATTTGCATAAATATAACCGATGCTGAAAGCACGAGAACCTTCAATAACAAATCTTTTTCTTATTTCTATTTTTGAAAAAGCAAAATGTGAAGCAGAAGGATTTAAAATAATATCAACACCCTTTAAAGCCTGATTTCCTCCCGGTCTGTCGGCAACCCAGGCATCTTCGCATATTTCAAAACCTATTTTAATTCCGCCGCAATCAAATAATAAATCACCGATAGGATAAAGTTTTCCTTTTATATTTATTTTGCTTGCAACTCCGTTCGGCCAAGGTTTAAACCATCTCGGTTCATAATGTAATCCGTCTCCAGCCAAATATCTTTTTGCAACAAATCCCGCAATTTCTCCGTTAATCAATAAAACAGCACAATTAAAAACAGCATTTTGATATAAAATCGGCAATCCCAAAGAAACAATAATTCCTTCGCTGTAAGGAATTATTTCTTCAAGGATTTCTATTGCTGTTTCGTGTAAACCATAAGATAAAAATTCATCTTCGCAACCATAACCCGTTATACACATTTCGGGTAAAACCAAAATTGTTGCATTTTGTTCTTTTGCCGAATTAATTGCATTAATTATATTTTGTTTGTTTTTTTCCCAATCCATAGGTGTTTGATTCAAAACACCGGCAGCAACTTTAACAACTTTCATAAAATCTCCTCCGAAAATCAATATTATATTATATTTTTATGATTTTGCAATAAAAACAATAAAATTCAGATTATTTTAATAAAATTACAATAATTATTGATAATATTTTAAAATAACATCAATAAATGATAAAATTTCGGTATTTTCAAGTTTTTCTTTTAAATATAAAAGAATTCATAAAATTTTTTTAGTTATATGCTTATTATTTTTTATAGAAATTATTTTCTACTTAAAAATTACAAAAAATAATTATAAACATTAATTGCTTAATAAAATAAAAATTGAATTAAGGATTATCCTCTCCTCCATTTGGAGGTTTACATCTTTTTAATCTATTAATAGTTTTCTTTACACCTATTAAAAACCCATATTTTTTTAATACTTGTATTGAATATTCTGAACAAGTTGGTGTAAACCTACAACTATTTCTTACCCTTTTGGGAGCAATAAGTCTATAAAATAAAATAAATATAATAGTTAGATTAACTAATAATTTATTTATTACGTCTAAAAACCAAAACACTATAAGTTATAACTGTTTCTTTTTGTCCAAATAAAGAAGCCATACAACCTGGTTGTTGTAATTCTGTTATTTGATTTGTACTATAAAATTCAAAACCATTAACAGATTCTCTTTGTATAATTTGCTCAATATATTTTGCAATAGATTGGTTACCATGCTGTTTTCTAAATGCAGCATCAAAGAATAAAACACTTGGTAATTGAAAACATTTGTATTCAAACATAAATCCTCCTTTAATATTTAATCTTCTATAAAATTACTTCATTACTTTTTAAAATTATCTGTATTTCCTAATAGGTTTGTTTTAGAATAAATAAATATAATAGGAATAGCAAATATTTCTTTAATGTTCAAAATTTGTTGTGTTTCTCTAATTGTTTTTACAGAGAAAACAATTAAACTTACCAATTTCCCCTCCAATTGGTTATATATTTATACTAAATTTATAAAAATATTGCAACTTTTTTATTTATATTTCAGGCAAAAAATATTTTATACAAGGCAAACGCATGAGGATTAAAGAAAAACTTTAAGTATAAGTTATAGTTAATAAAAAAAAAGCCG
>JACCEE011621926.1_pt1 | contig 10090 bp, 9 predicted proteins | sample 7449931 | NCBI WGS metagenome assembly JACCEE01 (sample SAMN15323457, study PRJNA562643) | freshwater metagenome | isolation source: river surface water | place: USA:Blue River Watershed | collected 2017-08-19
CAGCTCTTCTTCGAGTTCGATGATCGCTTTGGACACCCCGGGTTGCGAGGTGTGCAGGGCTTTGGCGGTTTCGGTCAGGTTCAGGTTGCGGCGGGCGGCTTCCTGAACGAAGCGAAATTGATGCAGGTTCATACGCTAAATGTCATATTGGCTTTCGCCATTATGCCTTTGCGCATCTATCGAAAGCTTGGGTTCAGGGGTTTTGACCGGCTGCAATGTCAGCCATCAAGGTGGTCATGGCCGGGTGTTCACCGATGGCGGGCACCAGTTCAAACTGCATTTGCGGGTAGCCCGTGGCCAGCTCTTCGACCAGTTTGGGCAGGTCTTCGCGTGCATGGCGGCCTACCCCCAGAAACATGGGCACGATGCGCAGGTGCGTCAGGCCCCGGTTCATCATCTGCTCGACAGTGGTGGGCAGGTCGGGCGTGGTCAGCTCCAAAAATGCGCATTCGACTGCCAAATCGGGCCAGCGCGTTCGCATTTGCTGCGCCACCGCATCAATGGGCAAACGCCACAGGGGGTCGCGTGAGCCGTGCGCAAACAGGATCACGCCCGAGGTGGTCAAAGGGAGTTTTTGAGCAGTCATCGACGCAGTACCATCCACCAGAAAGCCATCAGGGAGATGGCGCTGTAAATCAGGGCAGGGGCTGCCGAGGTGAGCAGGGGCTGCCAGTTTTGCAGGTTGCCCACAAAGCTGAACACGTTGCTCAACAGGGTGAAGCTGATGCCTGCCAGGACGCCCCCAAAAACATGCCCGGCAATTTGACCCGAGCGGAAATGCAGGTAGGCAAAGGGCAAGGCCAGGACCATCATGACCAGGCAGCTCAGGGGATAAAACACCTTGCGCCAGAACTCGATCTCGTAAGTCTGCGCATTTTGCTTGTTGCTTGACAGGTGTCTCATGTACTTGAACAGGTCGTAGGCCCGCATCCGGTCCGGGCTGAGCAAGGCCGCAGCCACCATGTCTGCGCTGATCTGTGTAGCCCAGCTCAAGGCGGGCGCACTGACCGAACGGTAGCTTTCGGTCCCACTGTCCTGACCCTTTTGCAGACTTTTTTGCTGGACTTGCTGAAGTTGCCAGCGACCTTCTTCAATGTCAGCCTGGTGGGCGGTGGTGATGCCCAGCAATTGGCCTTGCGCCGTAAATTCATGGATGCGGACACCTTGCATGCGGGTGAGGCCGTCAAAGCTGCGCAAATTCACCGCGAAATGCCGACTGCCCTGCGTTTCCTTGAGCCAGGCGCCGGTCTGGCCCAAGGTCAGGTGACCGGTGAATTGCCCTTTGAGCCACAAGGCCTGGCGATCTGCCCAGGGGGCGACATAGTCGCCGGTGACAAAAGTCAGCGTGGCAAACAGCAGCCCCAATTGCAGCAACGACCCCAGAGCCCGCAGGGGTTCAAGCCCACCGGTGCGCAAAATGGTGAATTCGGAGCTTTGCGCCAACCGGGCCATGACGAAGATGGTGCCGATCAAGACCGACAGCGGCATCAGCTCATACAGGTGCACCGGCACCTTGAGTGCAATGTAGAGCGCGGCGTGCTGAAGTTGGTAGCCTTGATGGGCATGGCGGGTGAGCGACTGCAGTTCTTCGACCAGGTCAAAAAACATGAACAGGGCCAGAAAGCCGATGGCCACAAAGGCGACGGCTTTGATGATTTCGCCATGCAACAGGCGGCGTACGGTTTTCATGGCGTGGTAGGGGTGGAGGTTTGGCGAGTGGGCCAAAGAGCGCGCCACGACAGGTTCATGTGGCGGACGTAAATCCACAAACCCGCCACGGCCAACACACCGCCGTGCAGCGTGACCATGAACAAACTGAAGTCGCTGCGGCCCGTGCTGATGCGGCTTTGTCCCACGTTGAGCATGTTGTAGTAAGCCATGAAGGCAAACAGTGCCAACCCCAGGTGGTAGCTGCGGCCCACCCTGGGGTTGACCGCCGACAGGGCCAAAGCCAGCAAGACCAGGTTGATGGCGGCGAAGGTCAATCCGATGCGCCAGCTGAGTTCGCCCAGATGAGCCGGTGTGGGGTTGCGCATCAGTGTCCAGGTGGGGGTCTGGTAGGTGTTGACGTCCATCACCGCACTGATGGTGCTGTCGATCAGCAATTCGTAGTGTTCAAACCGGGTCAGGCGCGTTTCGCCCGTTTTCAGGTCGGTCAGCCATTGCTGGCCTTGTTCCAGCTGCAAAAACCGGTCATTCCCGATGATTTCAACGCGCCCTTGCTGGGCCGTGGTCACACTTTCAATGGTGCCGTCCTGGCTGGACACAAAGACATTGCGCCCAAATCGTTTGTCGGGGGTGTCCTTGTCGATGAAAAAAACCCGTTTGCCCCCCGCCGATTCCTGAAATTGCCCGGGGGCGATGCGCTCGACATCGCCGCGTTTTTCAAAGCGCTGCTTGAGCTCCTGGATTTGCTGGTTGCTCCAGGGCCAGACAAAAAGTGCCAGTATGGTGATGAGCAGCAGCACCGGCATACAAAATCGGAACAGGGGGCGAATGAAGTTGGCCAGACCCTGCCCACTGGAAAACCAGACCACCATTTCGCTGTCGGCATACATGCGCGAAAGGGTGGACACCACGGCGATGAACAGGCTGAGGGTGACGATGGTCGTCATCTGGCTGAGCACGCTGAAGCCCATGACCAGAAACACCTCGGACGGATTCACCGTGCCACGACTGGCCTGACCGAGCGTGCGGATCAGGATGATGGTCATCACGATCGTGACCAGTACCACCAGCGTGGCGCCGAAATTGCGCGCCAGGTCCTTGCGTAATGAAGAATGGAATAACATTGAAGGGAAGGAAAAACCGAATTATGAACTTTGAAATCCACAAACGTGCCTTGTCTCGTGTCATTCGTGACGATCTTGATGCTTTGATCGTGTTTTGGCCCACCGAGGCAGGGGCTGCCACTGATTCCAAAGACCCCATCGCCAAACTGGTGGCATCAGCGATCAAGCACGGGGATCTGGAACTCAAAGCCGGATCGGTTTTGTCGGCCTATGCCCACGAAGGTGTCAAGAGTCGGCATCTGGTGGTGGCATGCACTGCCGAGGGCACACCTGCGCAGGTCCGCAGTGCCACTGTGGCGGCTTGGGGGGCCATCAAGGCAGCCAAACCCAAGCGTTTGGGTATTCACCTGGGCGGCGCGACCACGCCCGCTGCTGTGCAGGCTGCTGCGAGCGCTTTGGCCGATGCCAGCTACAGCTACACCACGACTTTGAGCAAGCCTGCGCAACGCGCCTTGATGCAAGTGGTTTTCAGTGCAGACAACGTGTCGGCAGATTGCCAGGCTGCGTTGGCCGTGGCCCAGGCGCAAGTGGTCGGGGTGGAATTGGCCAAGGAATGGGCCAACCGTCCAGCCAACCATGCCACGCCCACTTTGCTGGCCCAGGCCGCCAAGGCCGTGGCCAAAGGTGCTAAGTTCAAATGCGAAGTGCTGGGCCCCAAAGAGGTGGCCAAACTGGGCATGGGCTCGTTCATGGCCGTCGCCAAAGGTTCCAGCGAACCATTGCGTTTCATTGTCATGCGCTACAACGGTGCGCCAGCCAGCCAGGCGCCTGTGGTACTGGTGGGTAAGGGCATCACCTTTGATACCGGGGGTATTTCCATGAAACCAGCCCCCGAGATGGACGAAATGAAATACGACATGAGCGGCGCAGCCAGTGTGCTGGGCGTGTTCAAAGCCTTGTCCGAGTTGCAACCGGCCATCAATGTGGTGGGGTTGATTCCTGCCACCGAAAACATGCCCGATGGCACGGCGATCAAGCCCGGAGATGTGGTCACCAGCATGAGCGGCCAGACGATTGAAATCCTCAACACCGATGCCGAAGGCCGCCTGGTGCTGTGCGATGCCTTGACTTATGCCGAGCGTTTCAAACCCCGTGCGGTCATCGACATCGCCACTTTGACGGGTGCTTGTGTGATCGCGCTGGGTGCCGTGCGCTCGGGCCTGTTTGCGACCGACGACGCTTTGGCCAGCGCTTTGCAGCAGGCCGGTGATGCTTCGGGTGATCTGTGCTGGCGCATGCCCATGGACGACGATTACGCCGATGGTCTCAAGACCCGTTATGCGGATGTGGCCAATGTAGCGGGGCGGGCGGCGGGTTCGGTCACTGCCGCCAAGTTCCTGCAACGGTTTGCTGGCAAATTTGCCTGGGCTCACCTGGACATCGCGGGCACCGCCTGGCGCAGTGGTGCGGCCAAGGGGGCCACGGGCCGCCCTGTGGGCTTGTTGCTGCATTACCTGCTGACACAGGCGCAATCTGCCCCCAAGGCGCCATCACGTGCCCGCCGCGCAGCCTGAACGGGTGCCCATGACCCGCATCGAGTTTCACTTCAACACCACTGAGCGCCTGCAATACGCTTGCAGGTTGCTGCGCAAGGCGCATGGGCGCAACTTGCGTGTGGGGGTGGTGGGGGCTCCCGCCACCTTGCGCCAGCTCGATGTGGCCTTGTGGACCTTTTCAGCTCAAGATTTTTTACCTCACAGCACAGTGGCTGACGCTCCCGAGGTGCAGGCCGTATCGCCGATTTTGCTGGGCGAAACCGCACAGGGCATGGGGGCACTGGATGTTTTGCTCAATCTGGGCGATGAGGTGCCTGCAGGCTTTGATCAATATGAACGACTGATCGAAATCGTGGCCACCGACGACCATGGCCGCATGACGGCGCGCCAACGCTGGAAGCATTACACAGCCAAGGGGTACTCTTTGCTGCAACACGATCTCTCCAAAGCATCCGAGCCATGACCACCCATCATTTACAGGCAGAGCAAGTACCGGCTTTGACCATTCCAGTTCTCACGAGTGCTGTGCCCATGGCAGATGTACCGCCTGCTTCTTTGGCGGCTCTGGAAAATTTGCGGGTCGACAAGGCCGCATTTTTTGCCATGGCTGATGAACTCAAGCAGAGCCTGCGACCTGAGCTGGAGCGCTTGGTTGACGAATCTGTGCAGCGATCGCTGCAGGCAGCTTGGGCCAAAAAGAGTGCTCGCTGAACGTCGCCCTTTCAGGCACAGTGCTTTCAGGGATTTTGGTTAACCCTTAGTCCAATGCCCCCAGTTTTGAAGTATCTTCATGGCTTGCTTGATTGAAGCAAATTCACACGGAGTTTCTATGAAGTTTTCTGGTAACCGCTCATCTTTGACCTTGGTTTCTGTGGCCGTTGCGGCCGTCGTCTTGGCCGCATGCGGCAAAAAAGAGTCGGCGTCTGACGCTCAGGTCATCAAAATCGGCCATGTCGGCCCTGTCAGTGGCGCGATTGCCCACTTGGGTAAAGACAATGAGAACGGTGCCCGCATGGCGATTGACGAGCTCAATGCCGCAGGCCTGAAAATTGGCGACAAGGCTGTCAAATTTGAATTGCTGGCTGAAGACGATGCCGCTGATCCCAAGCAGGGCACTGCCGCTGCACAAAAGCTGGTGGACGCCAAAGTCAACGGCGTGATCGGTCACCTGAACTCGGGCACGACCATTCCTGCTTCACAGATTTACAACACAGCGGGCATCCCCCAGATCTCTCCATCCGCCACAAACCCCAAGTACACCCGTCAGGGTTACACCGGCGCATTCCGCGTGGTGGCTGATGACGTGCACCTGGGCGGCACACTGGGCAAATACGCTGTGGAAACACTCAAAGGCAAAAATGTGGCCGTCATTGATGACCGCACCGCTTATGGCCAAGGTGTTGCCGAAGAGTTCAAAAAAGGTGCAACGGCTGCTGGTGGCACTGTCGTCGGTCACGAATTCACCACTGACAAAGCCTCTGACTTCAACGCCATCCTGACCACACTCAAGGCCAAGAAGCCTGATGTTGTGTTCTTCGGCGGCATGGATGCGGTGGCTGGCCCGATGCTTCGCCAGATGAAGGCATTGGGCATCAACGCCAAGTTCATGGGCGGTGACGGCATCTGCACCACAGAGCTGGCCAAATTGGCTGGCGATGCCATGAAAGACGAGTCCGTGTTCTGCGCGGAAGCCGGTGGCGTTGAAGGCGAACAAAAAGCGGGTATGGACAAGTTCCGCACCGACTTCAAGGCCAAGTTCAACGCTGACGTGCAGGTCTATGCACCTTACGTCTATGACGCTGTGAAGGTGATGGCCACCGCCATGGTGACCGCTGGCTCGGCTGACCCCGCCAAGTACCTGCCTGCATTGAAGGCCATCAACTACAAAGGTGTGACGGGCAACATCGCGTTTGACGAAAAAGGCGACATCAAGAACGGTGCGTTGACGCTGTACACCTACAAAGGTGGCGAGCGTTCACAAATCGCTGTGGTGCGCTGATCTTCTGATCGCATGACAAAAACCACCTTCGGGTGGTTTTTGTTTTTTCAGGGTGTCAAGGGGTCAGAGCAGGTAACGGTTTTCGAGGTGTTTTTGGTAGTAGCTCGGGTTCAATGCTTGACCACTGGCCCGTCTGACCAGCTCATGTGTGGGCCAGAAACTCGCCTGGGACCAGATGTTCGAATTCAGCCAGGTCTTGATGGCCTTGAAATCACCTCGTTGCACATCTGAGGCGTGTGCCACGTTTTGGTCTTGCATGCAGGCAAACCACTGTGCTGCATACATGGCCCCCAGCGTATAGCAAGGGAAATACCCAAAGGCTCCCAAGGACCAATGGATGTCCTGCATGGGACCGTCCTTGAAATTGCCTTGCGTGTCCAGTCCCAGCCATTGATGCATGCCTTCATTCCAAAGCCCGGGAATGTCTTCGACTTCGATTTCACCTTCAATCAGTGATTTTTCGATGCCGTAGCGGATCAGGATGTGGGCCGGGTAAGTGACTTCATCGGCGTCTACCCGGATCAGTCCCGGTTTGACCCGTGTCAGCAGTCGGCGCAGGTTGTCGGGGGCAAAAGCAGCTTGTTCGCCAAAAGCCGCTGTCAGTTGCGGGCTCAGCCATTCGGTAAATTTTGAATGTGCGCCCAGCTGCATTTCAAAAAACAAGGACTGGCTTTCGTGAATCGCCATCGAGCGCGCCTGCGCGACTGGTTGGCCCAGCCAGTCCCGGGGCAGATTTTGTTCATAAAGGGCATGACCCGTTTCATGGATGGTGCCGTAAAGGCTGGTCAGGAATTCGTCTGTGTTAAATCGCGTCGTGATTCTGACGTCTTCTGGTACACCTCCGCAAAACGGGTGCGCGCTCACGTCCAGACGGCCCGTTGAAAAGTTGAAGCCCAGCGCCTCCATGATTTGCAGACACAGCTGTTTTTGCTGTTCAACCGGAAAGGGCCCTTGTGGCAGCACCACGGCTTGAGACGCTTGCTGCGCGACACTTGTTCGGATCAGTTGGGGCAACCAGGATTGCAGGGCTCCCAGTGTCTGATCCAAGTCTGCGATGCGCAAACCTGGTTCGTATCGGTCGAGCATCGCCTCATAGGCGGTCACACCCTGGATGTTGGCCAGGTGGCGTGCTTCCTGACGCGTCAGATTCACGACTTCTTTCAGAAAAGGCACATGGCCCAGCCAGTCGTTTTGCGCGCGCTGGCTGCGCCAAGCGTGCTCGCAGCGGGCTGTGGCCAACTGTTTGTCTCTGACCAATGCCGGGGGCAGTACATGGTCTGCGGTCCACTGCCGTTTCATTTCTCGCAGATTGGCGGCTTGCTCGGTTGAGAGCGGCAGTGCATCGGCTTGCTTGAGCCATGCGCTCACATCGTCAGCCGTGATCAATGCATGCAGATGCGAGCTCAGCTCAGCCATCGCCTGGGCTCGTGCTTCGTTGCTTTGGGGCGGCATCATGGTGGCCTGATCCCAAGACACGATGGATTGCAAATGCGCAAAATGGTGCATTTGCTGCCAACGTGCCATCAGCTGGTCATAGGGGGTGGTTTTGTCGGGTGACATGGGATCTCCTTATTGGCGGAGCCAACTTCTCAGTGGCTCGGATGATTCAAACTTCGAATGGAGGGTAATGATGTCCATGCCCAGCCGCAAACGGCGGTCAGGCACGCCCCGGCACCAGCGCACAGCAGTGGGGTGATCAAGCCCAAGTGTTCGCCGGCCCAGCCACCCAGCAAGGCTCCCGGCCCGGCGGGCAGCAGTGTCAGCCAGCGCATCGTGCTGGTCATGCGTCCGAGCAAGTCGGTCGGCGTGACGGACTGGCGGATGGATAAAAAGTGGATGAACAACAAGGTGCCTCCCATGGAGTAAAGCAGCAACATCAGGGCAAACTGCCACTCAGCGCTCAGCACTGGGGCGCCGGTGGCCAGCAGCATCCAGCCCGTTCCGCCGATAAAGAAACCTGACAACAGGGTGTTGCCAAGACCCATGCGCCTGCCCAGCCAGGGCCCACACACGCCACCCGCAATGGAGCCCAAACCCAGTGCCACGTAGCTCAGCGCCATCGTTTTTTCATCCAGCCCCAGCCCGCGTATGGCATAGATCACCTGCACGGAAAGTGCCATGTGGGCAAAAAACTGCCAACTCCCCATCAGCCAGGCCAGTTGTCGCAAGGTTTGCTGGCCGCGCACAAACGCCAATCCGGCCAACAACTGTGGCATGAAGCGGGCTTTTTCTTTGGACACGGTTTCCCGAATGCGGATGCCTTTGAGCATGAGCACGGATCCCATTAACAAGCTGGCATCAACCAGCAGCGTCATGGGTGCCCCCAGCGCTTTGATCAGCAGGCCAGCAGAAGCCGGGCCCCCAATTTCGGCCACGGAATTGGCCAGAGCCGACTGCGAGTGGGCGGCCACCAGATGCGCTCGCCCGGCCACCTGTGTCATCACAATTTGCGCGGCAGAACCCACGACCGTGTGCATACAGCCCGCCCCCAGGCCCACTGCATAGAGCAAGTTCATGTTGAGCCAACCCATCGACCAGGCCAAAGGAACGGTCAGGGTCAAAAGTCCGAACAGCAATTCGCCGTACATGTAAACAGGTAGTTTGTGCATCCGGTCCAGCATGACCCCGGACGGCAGGGACAGCACCACAAACGGCAGCAGCTCAGCGGCGGTCAGTAAACCCATTTGGGAGGGGGTTGCGTGCAATAAAACCACCGCTGTCAGTGGCAATGCAATCATCGTGATCTGGGCACCGAAACTGCTCAAAAGAATGGAGGTCAGCAGGCGGCGGTAGCCGGGGACATTGAAAAGTGAGTGAGCTTGCATGCGTGCCCTCATGACATCTTGCAGAACTTTGGGAGTGAGAGGTGGCCAGCGGCACAAAATGCCTGCGCAAGACCCGCCGCGTGATGCGGTGGGCGGCAAGGCCGCTGAGATGACGCATGAAAATCACATGTTTGGATCATAAAGTGCGCAAAACAAAAAAGCCTCAGGGGTTAACCTGAGGCTTTTGCTGTTTTGGCGGAGCAGGCGGGATTCGAACCCGCGGTGGGCTATTAACCCACACACGCTTTCCAGGCGTGCGACTTAAACCACTCATCCACCGCTCCGAAGCTCACTATTGTAGCAGCGTAAAACCGTGATTTTGGCGGGGCAGGGCATCAGATTGAAGTTTGTCTGTGGCTTGTGAAACGTCAGTTTTTTTGTGAATTCTGGATGACAGGGCCTTGCAAGCTGGCTTTTGTCCTTAAACTTCGCGACTGTTTGTCTTTCTTTAGCCCATCCGTCTGAGCAAGCCCATGAAATTCCGCTTTCCCATCGTCATCATTGACGAAGACTACCGCTCCGAGAACACATCTGGCTTGGGCATCCGCGCACTGGCCGATGCCATTGTGAGCGAGGGTTTTGAGGTGTTGGGCGTGACCAGCTACGGCGACCTGTCGCAGTTTGCCCAGCAACAAAGCCGCGCCAGCGCCTTCATCTTGTCGATTGATGATGAGGAGTTCACCCCCGGTCCGGATCTGGACCCCGCCGTGGTGAGCCTGCGCGCCTTCATCGAGGAGGTGCGCCGCAAGAACGCCGATGTGCCGATTTACATCTATGGCGAAACCAAGACCAGCCAGCACTTGCCCAACGACATCCTGCGCGAGCTGCATGGCTTCATCCACATGTTCGAGGACACGCCCGAGTTCGTGGCGCGCCACATCATCCGCGAGGCCAAGCGCTACCTCGAGGGCCTGCAGCCGCCGTTCATCAAGGCGCTGCTCGACTATGCCGAGGACGGTTCGTATTCCTGGCATTGCC
>JACCEE011110047.1_pt1 | contig 10089 bp, 6 predicted proteins | sample 7449931 | NCBI WGS metagenome assembly JACCEE01 (sample SAMN15323457, study PRJNA562643) | freshwater metagenome | isolation source: river surface water | place: USA:Blue River Watershed | collected 2017-08-19
GCCTTTGGCCAGCGCTGCACGCATCGCATCGACCGAGGCCAGCGGAATGCCGTCATCCCGGCCGCCGTATAGCCCGAGTACCGGCACTTTCAGCGCCGGCGCAATGTTCACCGGATAAGCCGGTTGCAGCGCGTTCCGTTCGCCGGTCAGCCGGCCATACCAAGCGACTGCCGCCCCGAGCTTCGGATTGTGCGCGGCATACAGCCAGGTGATGCGGCCGCCCCAACAGAAGCCGGTCATGGCCAGACGCGATGTATCGCCGCCATGCTGCGCGGCCCAGTCCCGCCAGGCGTCGAGGTCGTGCATCACCTGCTCATCGGGCACTTTCGCGACCAGGTTCTTCAGCAGGTCGGGAATCGACGTGAAGGCCGACGGATCGCCCTGCCGTGCAAAGAGGTCCGGTGCGATCGCAAGGTAACCGAGCTTCGCGAAGCGGCGCGCAATGTCGGCAATATGCTGGTGCACGCCAAAAATCTCGGAGACCACCAGCACCACGGGCAGCTTCGCCTTACCCTTCGGCTGCGCGCGGTAGGCCGGCAGCGAGCGCCCGCCAATATCCGTCAGGACCGTGCCGGCCTCGAGCCCGTCGGCATCGGTGACGATGGCCGCAGACGACAGGGTCGGCAGCACGGCGGCAGCAAAACCGGTGCCCAGCGCCACCTTCATGAAACCGCGCCGATCCGGGAGCGGCTGTGCATTCGGGTTGGACAGCAGGGAATCGAGCTCATCGGCAAGGTCGTTCATCGCGTCACTCCTGAGACAGCGGGCGAGGTTTCCATGGAGGTCATGTGGCTGGATGATGCGTACCGACCGCTCGATCAGTGCGCCTCTTCCCAGTTCGCGCCCGTGCCGACTTCCGCCACCAGCGGCACCTTCAGCTGCGCGACGCCGGCCATCAGTTGCGGCAGCTTTTCCTTCACCCGCGCCAGCTCCGCCTGCGGCACGTCCAGCACCAGTTCGTCATGCACCTGCATCACCATCCGCGTGCCGAGCTGCTCGCTGTCCAGCCAGTCCTGCACGGCGACCATCGCGAGCTTGATCAGGTCGGCGGCGGTGCCCTGCATCGGCGCATTGATCGCCGCCCTTTCCGCAGCCTGCCGGCGCGGGCCGTTCGGCGAATTGATCTCAGGCAGCCACAGGCGGCGGCCGAACACGGTCTCGACATAGCCCTGCGATTTCGCCTGCTGGCGGATGTCGTCCATGAAGCGCTTCACGCCGGCAAAGCGGGTGAAGTACTTGTCCATGTACATCTGCGCAGCCGAGCGCTCGACGCCGAGGTTGCCGGCCAGCCCGAACACGCTCATCCCGTAGATCAGGCCGAAGTTGATCACCTTCGCTGCGCGCCGCTGCTCGGCCTGCACTTCGTCCAGCGGCACGCCGAAAATTTCGGCGGCAGTCGCCCGGTGGATGTCCTCGCCGGACGCGAACGCGGCCAACATCCCCTCGTCCTCCGACAGGTGCGCCATGATGCGCAGCTCGATCTGCGAATAGTCGGCCGACACGATCACGTTGCCCGGCGACGCGACGAAGGCCTCGCGAATGCGGCGGCCCTCGGCAGTGCGCACCGGGATGTTCTGCAAATTGGGCTCGTTCGACGCCAGCCGCCCGGTGACGGCGACCGCCTGCGCATAGTTCGTGTGCACGCGCCCGGTGGCCGGATTCACCATCTTCGGCAGCTTGTCGGTGTAGGTCGACTTCAGCTTGGCGAGGCTGCGGTAGTCGAGCAACAGGCGCGGCAGCGGATAGTCCTCGGCCAGCTTCTGCAGCACCTCTTCATCGGTCGACGGCGCACCGCTCGCGGTCTTCTTCACCACCGGCAGCTGCAGCTTGTCGAAAAAGATCTCGCCGATCTGTTTCGGCGAATTCAGGTTGAACGGCTGGCCGGCGAGTTCATAGGCCTGCCGCTCCAGTTCCATCAGCTTCAGGCCCAGTTCGTGTGACTGCGCGACCAGCCGCGCCGCATCGACCAGCACGCCGTTCCGTTCGATCCGCTGCAGCACGCGCGCTGTCGGCATCTCGATGCGCTCGTAAACATAGCGCAGGCCATCGTTCTTCTCGATGCGCGGCCAGATCGCCTGGTGCAGCTGAAGCGTGACATCGGCGTCCTCGGCCGCATATTCGGTCGCGCGATCGATCGCGACTTCGTCGAAGCCGATCTGCGATGCGCCCTTGCCGCAGACGTCCTGGTAACTGATGGTCTTGCGCTCGAGCCAGCGCAGCGCGAGGCTGTCCATGTCATGCGTGCGGTGCGACTCGAACACATAAGATTCCAGCAGCGTGTCATGCACGATGCCCTGCACGCTAATGCCGTAGTTCTCGAGCACGTGGCAGTCGTACTTCAGGTGCTGCCCGAGCTTGGGCCGGGACGCATCCTCGAGCCACGGGCGCAGCTTCGCCAGCACATGCTCGCGCGACAGCTGCTGCGGCGCATCCGGATAACGGTGCGCCAGCGGGATGTAGGCCGCACGGCCGGCCTCGCAGCACAGCGAGATGCCGACCAGCTCGGCGCGCATCGCGTCCAGCGACGTGGTCTCGGTGTCGAGCGCCGTCAGCGCGGCTGCATTCACCACGGCGATCCACTGGTCGAGCTGCGCGTCGGTCAGTACCGTCTCGTAATGCGTCTCGGCCGGCGGGTCGGCGGCGAACAGGCTCCCCTGCGGCTCGCCGTCGGCGGCCACCTGCGGCTGCGCATCGCGCGCCAGCTCCGCATTCAGCTCGCGCAGCCAGGTGCGGAAACCCATGCGCTCGAAGAAAGCCTTCAGCGCGAGCTTGTCCTCCGGCTGCTGGCGCAGCGATTCAAGGACGGACACATGATGGCCGGACAGGTCGCAGTCGCACTTCACCGTCACCAGCTGTCGCGACAGCGGCAGCCACTCGAGCGCACGGCGCAGGTTCTCGCCGACCACGCCGCCGATTCCGGCCGCATGCGCGATCACGCCGTCGAGGCTGCCGTACTGCGCCAGCCACTTCACCGCCGTCTTCGGGCCGACTTTGTCAACGCCGGGCACGTTGTCGACGGCATCGCCGACCAGGGTCAGGTAGTCGACGATGCCTTCCGGCGGCACGCCGAATTTTGCGATCACGCCTGCGCGGTCGAGCGTCTCGTTGCTCATCGTGTTGACCAGCGTGACCTGTTCATTGACCAGCTGCGCGAGGTCCTTGTCGCCGGTCGACACGATGGTCTTCAGGCCGCGCCCGGTGGCTTCGCAGGCCAGCGTGCCAATCACGTCATCGGCCTCGATGCCCTCGACCATCAGGATGGGCCAGCCGAGCGCGCGCACCACTTCGTGGATGGGTTCGATCTGCCGCGCCAGGTCTTCCGGCATCGACGGCCGGTGCGCCTTGTATTCGGCATACAGGTCATCGCGGAAGGTCTTGCCCTTGGCGTCGAACACGCAGGCGATGTAGGCCGCATCGTGATCCTGGCGCAAGCGGCGCAGCATGTTGATCATGCCGTAGATCGCGCCGGTGGGCGCGCCGTCCGCGTTGCGCAGGTCGGGCATCGCGTGAAATGCGCGGTACAAATAGCTGGAACCGTCAACCAGCAGCAGGGTATTGTTCATGTGAAAGCGGCCGGAAATCCCCGCTGCGGCTGCAGCCGGGCTGAAAGGGGGACGCCGCGGTGCGAAACGCGCGCGGCAAACGCGCCCGATTATGGCAGAGTTTGCTGCGCTCGCAGGCCGCGCTGGAGACGATCCGGCACGGTTTGCTAGAATGAGCGCGTCGCGCCCGATCGGGGCGCCCACCGTACGGATCACGATGAACCAGCCCATGAACCGACTGCACAATCTGCGTCTTGCCTGCCTCGGCGCGCTGCTGTCGGTCGCAGCCGGCATGGCCGTGGCGGACGAGCACGCAAGCGACGTCGCCTCGCCTGACAATCCTGTCGCGTCGACGCGCGTGCCGGACGGCACCACCACCCTCACGCAGACGCGCGAACAGAACGCGGTGACGTCAGTGCGCGTGCAGCGTGGCGACAATGTGTACCACGTGACGCCGGCCGAGCAGATCCCGTATTACCAGGAAGGCGGGCGCGCCGCGACCTGGGAGATTTTCCAGTTCCGCCCCGGCAGTACGCCGGACCGCAAGTCCTTGCCGCCGCCGCAACGTTAATTTCAACCGTCACCGGCTTCGCCGGACAACCACTACAGCTATGGCAGTTTTCACCCCGGTCACCCTGGACGAGATCATTCCCTGGGCGGCCCGATTCCCGATCGGCACGGTCAAGTCGCTGCGGGGGATCTCCTCCGGCATCGAGAACAGCAACTTCTTCCTCGGCACCGACCGCGACGAGTTCGTGCTGACCCTCTTCGAAAAGCTCAGCTTCGAACAACTGCCGTTCTACCTGAACCTGATGCGCCATCTCGCCGAGCGCGGCGTACGGGTGCCGGCGCCGATCGCCAGCGACCGCGGCGAGATCATCAATACGCTGCACGGCAAGCCGGCGGCGATCGTCACCAAGCTGCACGGCGACTGGCAGCCGTCGCCGCAGCCGGTGCACTGCCGCGAAGTCGGCGCGATGCTGGCGAAGATGCACCTCGCCGGCCGCGACTACCCGCTGTACCAGCCGAACCTGCGCGGGCTCGACTGGTGGCGCGAGACCGCGCCGGTGGTGCTGCCCTACCTGCCCGCCGACGCACAAGACCTGCTGCGCGCCGAGATGCACTTCCAGGAAGCCTTCGCCGCTTCTGCGCTGTACCGCAAACTGCCGAGCGGCCCGATTCATGCCGACCTGTTCCGCAACAACGTGATGTTCGACGGCGAACGGCTGTCGGGATTCTTCGACTTCTACTTCGCCGGTTGCGACACCTGGCTGTTCGACGTCGCCGTCACGGTGAATGACTGGTGCATCGACCTCGACAACGGCGAGACCGACCCGGACCGCGTGCGCGCCATGCTCGACGCCTACCACGACGAACGTGCGTTCACGGCCGAGGAAGAGGACGCGTGGCCGGCCATGCTGCGCGCGGCCGCGCTGCGCTTCTGGCTGTCGCGGCTGTATGACTACTACCTGCCGCGCGAGGCCGAGATGCTGACCCCGCACGACCCGACCCACTTCGAACGCATCCTGCGCCACCGGATCGGGCACGCGGTCGAGGCGCTGGCCTGATGGAGCGCCTTCCCGCCAGCGCAGGCATCGACTGGATCCGGCAGGGCTTTGGGCTGTTCCGCCGGCAGCCGGCTGAATTGTCGCTGCTGTTCCTGCTGTACATGCTGCTGATGTTCTCGCTGTCGCTGATACCGCTGGCAGGACAGGTGCTGCCGCTGCTGCTGATGCCGGCGTTCTCGATGGCCTTCATGCAGGCCTGCGTCGACATTGAAGCCGGACGCAAGGTGCGGCCCGGCCTGCTGCTGACGGCCTTCCGTTCGCCTGCGCTCGGCACGCTGCTGCGACTGGGCTCGCTGTACATGCTGGCAGCGATCGCCGCCGTCGCGCTGTCATCGCTGGTCGATGGCGGCACGTTCTGGAAGCTGATGTCCGGTCAGCTGAAAGCCGATGACGAAGGCGTTGCGGCAGCCAGCCTGCCGCTGGCGATGGTGTTCTCCGCACTGGTCTACCTGCCGTTCGCAATGGGCTTCTGGCATGCGGCGCCGCTGGCCACCTGGCAGCGGATGGGCCTGTTCAAGTCGCTCTTCTACAGCTTCTTTGCCGTGCGCCGCTGCGGCAAGGCCTTCCTTGCGTACACGCTCGGCTGGATCGTGGTCGGGATTGCCGCGCCGGCGATGCTCAGCGCACTGCTCGGCTTGCTGCTAGGCAAAACCCTCGTGACCGTCATGCTGCTCATGCCGCTGTCGGTCATCCTTACCCTCGTGATGTACTGCTCTTTCTACCCCACCTATACGGCGGTGTTCGGCCAGCCGGAACAACGGTAAACCTTGCGTTCCAGATAGATATCTATTTGTCGTTAGATCGAAAACTGCGTTTTTCGATGTTATTTCGCGACATAGTTTCTCGGAGGGAACGCATGAAAAACATCGGGAGCCGCATCTCCAGCTCGCTGGCCGAGCTTGTTTCCAAGCCGGGCCGGCAGGAAAAAGACAGCGACGTATTGATGGGCGTCGGGGTCAAGGTGCTGAAAAACGGACCGAACATCGGCAAGATGGTCGGCCTTTTTCGCGGCGTCAGTAACTCGTCGGCCGGCACCCAGGTCCGGAACTCGATGCTGGGCCGCCAGGTAGCCACCCAGCAGGACATCATCAACGTGTTCAAGTCTTGCGGGATGAGCGAAGACCAGGCCACGCGGGCAATGGACAACGTACGCGTGATCGGCAAGGGATTTTCCGCGGGCGATGTGAAGCGTGAGGTTTCGCAGTTCGAAACCCGCGAGACCCAGTTCGTCGGGGCGAGATCATTCCTCAGTTCAGAGCCGGACAAGGCCTGAGCGCAACACCAGACCGGCGACATGCGCGGAGATTCTCAGGCGGGTGATTCGCGCTCGCCCTGATAAAAAGCCGATCGATCATTTTCTGCGAGGGATCTCATGGGTGAGCTAATCCAGGGTATCTGCATTCAGAAAAGCAATCTGCCGAAAAATGCTCCCGTTGAAGAATGCGAAAAGGTGGAAGACGGCTTCGTCTACCGCTTCCAGCGCAGGACCGACGTGAGCCCCATCGAACGATTCCTTCGCATCTTTTCGGACCTGTTCGACGGTGTGACCAAGGCCAGGGGCACGCTGTGCCATGCCTCCGAAAAATTGCCTGACCTGATCTACGTCCGGGGGCACGCCATTCCCATCAAGGATCAATCGGAGCGCGGCGCGACCGGCATATCGACAGCTCATCAAAAGCCCTGGCCGAGGGCCTTTGACACGATCGATATCATTTTCAAAGCCCCATCGTCCGAGATCGCCGGTGCCGCGAAACCCGCTGAGGCCACGCGCAACAGTGCCGCCGCGGCAAAACCTGCGCCGGCACCGTCATCGCGGGAAGGACGGTCTGGGCCTGGCCATCCCGCCGATGCGCCGCAACCCTTGCCCCCGGCGAACCGGCGAACCGATGCGAATGACGTCATTCCACCGCAGCAGAACGCAGCGGCAAAACAGGCGCCGCCGCCTGTGCCGGCGCGGGACGGGCGGCGGCGCCTTGGCGACCCTGAGTCAGCTGACGCCATTCAGCCCGCACCGCCGCCTGCGCAGAATGCAGCGCCCCCGGCGGCAAACCCCGATGACGTGGTTCTCGCGCAACCCCGCCCGGACGTAGCGCCGCAAGCACAGGTGCCGCAAGACCCGATTCCGCCTGCGCCACCGCTACCCGCGGAAATCCAGATGGAGGCGCCGCCTGCACCGCCCCTGCCTGCAAAAGACGGGATCGACGAGGCACCACCTGCGCCGCCGCTGACAAAAACACTGATTGAAAAGCCTGCCACCACGCCCTCCGCGGCAGGGCCCGTCGGCGCGGAAGCGCTTCAACAGGCGCGGCAAGGCCTGAAAAAAACGGCAGATGATCCGGCATTGCGGGAAGCTGGCAGGAAGCCCCCGCCCACTGGTGCGGATGACCTGACCTCGATCATGCAGAAGAAATTCGCGTCAATGCGCATGGCCAATGGCGATCCGGATCCGGCGAAGTCCGCCAAGGACGCTGACGAGTGGGATGAGTAGGCAAGCGCGCAGGCTGACACCGGACTGCAGGGTGGCAGCGGAACGTTGCGAACACCCGGCCTGAAGACACACTGGGTTCCGGCCTGCGCCGGGACAACGACGTTGAAGCCGACGCCTTTTCAGTCGTCATCCCGGCGCAGGCCGGGATTCAGCGTCGTTGAACCCCAGACGCCATTCGTGAGGAGCACGACAACGGGCCCCGGCTTGCCATGGGATGACGTTTAACCGCCGTGAGATCGAAACTCGTCGCTCCAGCCACCGCCCCGGCGTCGCGCACGTCGTCGCACCCTTCATGGCCCCGGGTTCTTTGACCTGGCATGCCTGATTCACTGACTTCAGGCGGCGGAAGGTGCTATCCGGCTAGCCCACCCGCTCCAGCTTCGCAATGCCCAGATCCAGCAGCTTCATGCCGTTGCGCCCGAAGTTGATGTGCGCGCGCGCCTGCGTACCGCTGCCCTCGATGTTGACGATCACGCCCTCGCCAAACTTCGCATGGCGAACGCTTTCGCCAATGCGCCAGCCGACATCGCGGTTCATCTTTTGCGCGATCTGGTTGCTGCCGGCCTCCGGCGAATCGACCCACGCCGCCTTCTGCTGCGGCTGGCCAAACCAGTGCGACTGCACCTTCGGCGACAGCCACTTCAGGCTCTCCTCAGGCAGCTCATCGAAGAAGCGCGATTTCATGTTGTAGCGCGTCTGGCCGTGCAGCATGCGCGTCTGCGCAAAGCTCATGTACAGCCGCTTGCGCGCACGCGTGATCGCCACGTACATCAGGCGCCGCTCTTCCTCGACGCCGTCATCGGCCTGCTCGCTGTTCTCGTGCGGGAACAGACCTTCCTCGAGGCCGGTGATGAACACCGCATCGAATTCCAGACCTTTTGCCGAATGCACCGTCATCAGCTGGATCGCATCCTGCCCGGCCTGCGCCTGGTTGTCGCCGGCCTCCAGCGACGCATGCGACAGGAAGGCCGACAGCGGCGACATCACCGTCACCAGCGGCGCATCCGCATCGATCAGCTCGGTGCCGTCGCCAGTCACCAGCATTGCCGCCGCCGGCTGCGCCTGCGGCCCGAGCAGCGCCGGCGCGTCCATGCCGAAACCTTCTTCCGACACGAACACGGTGGCCGCGGCGACCAGCTGCTCGAGGTTCTCGATGCGGTCCGCGCCTTCCTTCTCGGTCTGGTAGTGCTGGATCAGACTGCTCTTGTCGAGCATCACCTGCACCATCTCCGGCAGCGGCAGCTGCTGCGTCTCGAAGCGCAGGCCCTCGATCAGCTTCACGAAACTGCCAAGCACCGAGCCGGCCTTGCCGGCCACATGCGGCACCGCCGCGTATAGCGAGATGCCGAACTGCCGGGCCGCGTCCTGCAGCTGCTCGATGCTGCGTGCGCCGATGCCGCGGGTCGGGAAATTCACCACGCGCAGGAAGGCCGAATCGTTATGCGGATTGTCGATCAGCTGCAGGTAGGCGATGCCGTGCTTGATCTCGGCACGCTCGAAGAAGCGCTGGCCGCCGTACACGCGATACGGCAGACCGGCCGTGAACAGCGCATGCTCGATCACGCGCGACTGCGCATTCGACCGATACAACATCGCGATCTCGCTGCGCAGCCAGCCTTCGGCAAGCAGGTTCTTGGTCTCTTCGATCAGCCACTGCGCTTCCTGCAGGTCGCTCGACGCCTCGTACACGCGCACCTGCTCGCCATGACCGGCGTCGGTGCGCAGGTTCTTGCCGAGCCGGCGCGTGTTGTGCGAGATCAGCACGTTGGCCGAGTCGAGGATGTGACCATGCGAACGATAGTTCTGCTCGAGCTTGATCAGGTTCTGCACGCGGAACTCGCGCTCGAACGCGGCCATGTTGCCGACGTTCGCGCCGCGGAATGCGTAAATGCTCTGATCATCATCGCCGACCGCGAACACCGCATTGTGCTCGCCGGCCATCAGCTTCAGCCACTTGTACTGCAGGTCGTTAGTGTCCTGAAATTCGTCGACCAGGATATGACGGAAGCGCGCCTGATAATGCTCGCGCAACGGCTGGTTGCGCGACAGCAGCTCATAGCTGCGCAACAGCAGTTCGGCGAAATCGACGACGCCCTCGCGCTGGCACTGCTCGTCATAGGCCGAATACAGCTCGACCAGCTTGCGGGTGAAGTCATCGCCGGCTTCGACTGCATCGGCGCGCAAGCCCTGGTCCTTTGCGCTGTTAATGAAGTACATCAGCTGCTTCGGCGGAAACTTTTCGTCATCGACGTTCAGCCGCTTCAGCAGCCGCTTGATCGCCGACAGCTGATCAGCCGAGTCGAGGATCTGGAAAGTCTGCGGCAAGGCGGCGTCGCGGTAGTGCGCGCGCAGCAGCCGGTTGCACAAGCCGTGGAAGGTGCCGATCCACATGCCGCGCGTATTGATGGGCAACATCGCGGAAAGGCGCGCGAGCATTTCCTTCGCCGCCTTGTTCGTGAAGGTGACGGCCAGTATGCCGGCCGGCGACACC
>JACCEE011474747.1_pt1 | contig 10084 bp, 9 predicted proteins | sample 7449931 | NCBI WGS metagenome assembly JACCEE01 (sample SAMN15323457, study PRJNA562643) | freshwater metagenome | isolation source: river surface water | place: USA:Blue River Watershed | collected 2017-08-19
GCCATTTACGACTTCTTCTGGAACGAGTACTGCGACTGGTACGTGGAGCTTTCCAAGCCCGTGCTGTGGGACGAAGAGAACCACCCCGACCACGCCCAGACCACGCGACTCACCCTGCTGAGCGTGCTCGAGGCCTCCCTGCGCCTGAGCCACCCGCTGATGCCCTTCATCACCGAAGAGATCTGGCAGCGCGTGGCCCCGCTGCTGGACATGAAGCGCGAGGACGAAGACAAGAGCCTGATGAACCAGGCCTACCCGCAGCCCGACGCCGCGCTGATTGACGCCGAGGCCGAAGCCGACATCGACTGGGTGAAAGGCATCATCGTGGGCATCCGCAACATCCGCGGCGAGATGGACATCGCGCCCGGCAAGGCGATCCCCGTGCTGCTGCGCCACCTGGACGACACCGACAAGCGCCGCCTGGAAGAAAACCGCTTGTTCCTGATGAAGCTCGCCAAGCTCGCCGAGATCACCGTGCTCGACGCCCACGCCGAAGCGCCGATGGCCGCCACGCAGCTCTACGGCCAGATCGAGATCCTGGTGCCGCTGGCCGGTCTGATCGACACCGCAGCCGAAGCCGCACGTCTGGAAAAGGAGATCGCCAAGCTGGAGAAGAATCTGGCGGGCATCGCCGCGAAGCTGAGCAATGCGAAGTTTGTGGACAACGCGCCGAAGGAAATTGTGGATGTGGAGCGCGAGCGGCAGCGCAGCAATGAGGCGGCCATTTATGCGTTGCAGGAGAAGCTGGGGAAGATTCGGGCGATGGGGTAGTGGTGTTGGCGTTTAGAAAGTAATTTGGAGAGGGGCGCTTTGGCGCCCTTTTCTTTTGAGGATTGAATAGATTGGAGCACGGCATTGCGCATTGTGGTGCTCGTGTGTAATGGGAAGAAGGGCTGTGATTCAGTGAGTTGGGAGCGAGGCGCAGAGGCTAGTGGGAAACCTGCTATTTCAGAAATACAGGCCAGCGTGCTTTGCAGGGACGCGTTGATGCAAGGGGGAAGCCGAACTGTTTGTTTTTTCGGTGTGGGCAGAGGTAGACTCCAGGCATTGTTAAAAATTATAGTGCGCTGGCGCACCATCTAAATGTTAGCGCGTACTATGAACTCCGTCGAATTCCCTGAACACTTCAATAAGAACTATGCGGATATGGTGGCAGCGGCACGTGCCTGTGTCGAAGGGCGACAACACCTACCGGCCCTGGTTCTTATCTATGCATTGGCAGATTCACTGGCATGGGCAGCCTCAACAAAAGCGAAGAACTCCGTTCGGTCCAACTTCGAGAATCTTGCCGAAACGTGGCTGATACCAAAGTTAGTGTCTGAAGTGCCGACCATTGCAGCAGTTGATCTATACGGCGCACGATGTGCAGTACTGCATACTCTTGCGAGTGATTCGGATCTCAGTAAGGCTGGTCATGCAAAGCGGGTTGTATATGCCTGGGGAAATGCAGAAGCTGAAATCCTGGGCGAGTTTATCGAACAAACAGAATTTGCAGGCACATTGGTCTCAATACATATTGAAACGTTGTTGCGTGCCGTTGAAGGGGCGCTATCCGATTTATTTCAGTCTGCCCAGCAAGATATGGATCTAAAAGAGCGGCTCCAAGAAGCAGCAAGTAGACAATACATGTCTGTACGTCATAAGCGACCGTAAGGCGCTTCTAGTGCTTCTAGTGCTTCTAGTGCTTCTAGTGCTTCTAGTGCTTCTAGTGCTTCTAGTGCTTCTAGCATACAAAGTGTTCCAAATGGAAAAAATCGCCGTGACACCTCTTGTGCAAAATGCGCAGAATCCGTGCCTAGGCAAATGCGCCCCTTAGCAGCGGCCTTAGGTTCTCTATGAGAGAGTTTCGATTTCCCAAAGCAATTACACATAGACTGGATCCAAACAAGGAGGGCGGAAGTCGCGTCTTTCCATCTAAGCCTCTCGATGAACTTGCTACAATTGAGAAAAATCGCTCCGAGATACTTACCGCGATGATCACAATTGAAGAGCGGATAATCGAGGCTGTTTCTAAATTCTTATTTTCCGATTCTAAGGAAAAGCGAGAGTTCTTTTCAGGAGAGATCATAGAGTCCTCCGAATTTTCTTTCTCACTTAAGCGGAGAGTGTTCACCCGAATGCTAGAGCAGTTTGAGCTTATGCAAGATGATAAGATTAAGCAGTTAAAGGCTAATCTAAATAAGCTAATGCTGTGGAGAAATGCATTTGCACATGGAAAGGTGTTACACGATCACCATGATGGTTACGTGCTCCAGTACTATAGTGGTGGCCACAAAGAACTGGTGTTGGATGATGAGTTCTTTGAGAAAGCTGAAGAAATCTTCAGGGAATGCTTATATGTTTGCAACGGAGTCATCCAGTCACGAACCCACGAAACCTAACAAGCGACTTCAAAGTGACGCAGCAAACCGCGCACTCGAGGCTAGCGTTGTATAATGACAGCTCGCCTGAAGCGCCAGCTAAGAGTTTAGGACAAGAGATGCTGCTTAATTTGAAGAGAGGAGATTTGGCCAGACCTGTATACAGAATTATTTCCTTGGAACGACTCGTTGACTTGTTTGAATCCAAAGAGAACGTCCTTGTCAGCCCTTCCAAGTGGGAGGATACATTCGAGAACTTCATTCTCAAGTCAAAAGTAAAGTTGGCCACTGGGAAAACTGTAGACTACAACATGCATAACTCAGTCTTCGGCCAATGCTGGACTCTTCATGATGCGTCAGATGCCATGTGGCGAATTTACTCACCCAACAAGGATGGTGTCAGAATTAAATCAACCATAGGAGACTTGCTAAGTTCAATCTATAAGGTCCATAAGCCGCACCCAGATGCGAGATGCTGTATCGGTAAGGTAGAGTACAAAACAACCACGCAATTGACGTGGCACGCAAACAACACATTCGATGAAAGTGGAATATCGGTTGATAAGCTCTTTAGAAGCCTGCTTTTGAAGCGCTTACCCTTTGAGCATGAAAAGGAAGTTCGATTGTTATATCAATCTTGGAATTCTGAACTTATTCCGGATGGAGTTTACAAATACAAGGTCGACCCAACCCAGATGGTCAAAGAGATCATGATTGACCCTAGGCGGTCATATCAGGAGTTCAAGATCCTTAAATTGATTATCCAGCGATCAACAAAATATACAGGCCCTATAAAGAGATCATTGATGTACCAATTGCCGAAGAATCTTGTTGTGAGGGCGACTGATGACTTTGGCTTTTCAGAACGCAGGTAGCGAAAATATCCTGAGAAAAAAAGTATTTCGTCATGCCTTTTGCAGTATGCGCAAAAGCTACGCCAATACACCTTAGTACCAGATCAGGGGCGTTAGGTCTAATGCCTGACTCTAAGACAGACAACTTCGAAGAAAAGTGCCTGGAGCTAATTACAAATGCCCCTGCGTGTCATTCTAGGCATTGCTTCAAGTCAGCACTGCATCACTTGGAACGTGCAGAAGTGCTTGCGCCAATTGATCCAGCAATGGCGATCTTCAGAGCCATTACTGCCGAGGAGGAGGCGGCATCGGGAATATTGCGCTGCCTGAGAGAGCTTCAATACCCGCGGTCCAACGAGATTAACATGCACGACCACCGACATAAACATGCCGTCTATCCGTTCATGGAAATTGTTGGCCTTTTCTTCGGACAAACGATTGGAAAACTTATTCATAACTACCAGCTTCACATTAAAGATGAGGACGGTGCGACTAGGCTAATGCTTGCGCTGCCGATTGAGGTATTTGGACGGCCGAAACTTGCCTACCCGATCCCACCTTTGAATATTGGTGTGTCCGGCGATGGAATGGAGCCATACCTGGATTACTCATCCCAAATGTCTGAGTTCGTAGAGACGAAAGGGAAGGAATCCATTGAGAAGCTCATTAAGGAGAAAGCTAACCTGCGAAATCGAATACTGTATGCCGGACCTGACGGTTATCCTGTAGTTCAAGAACTAAATATAAACTTTCTTCCAGAGAAAAGACGAAGGGTTCTGGCAATGGCCAAGCTATACCTTCTGATTTACCCGTATAAAGAACACCAGCCGTACGTCTGCCAAGCATTGGACGTATTTATTTCTATACTAGGCAGACTAAAGAGAGATTAGGGAACGACCTAACAAACCTATCCTGAGCAGCAAAAGTATGCCGTCATTCCTTTGCAAGAAAGTGCAAAAGCCACAACGATATACTTTCGCGCAAGATCAGGGGCGTTAGGCATCAGAATTCTGGCAGTGACCAATGATGGCGAAGCAAAAGAAGCTAAGTAATCCTTTCTCAACCGGCGGTGGTGGCGTTCATTTTGAAGCGCATGTCCAGGCGTCATTTGTCGCGCTGATGCTTACCGGCGGTAACGCACCCTGTCTTCCCTGCTGGCCAATTGCGGAAATCAAACTTCAGGGCAAGATCGACGGCTTTGAAACAGACGACCTAGTTGTATTCGTAGAAAACGCTAGTAGCAAAGAGCGGCGGAAACTTCTCGGGCAGGTAAAGCATTCCATTGCCATCACTCAGGGCAGCACCCTGTTTGGAGAGGTAATGCAGGCCGCCTGGAATGATTTCAAAGATCCCAAAGTATTCACTAAGGATAAGGACATTATTGCGCTGATCACAGGACCGCTCAGCTCGACCGATACACACAATGTGCAATGGTTGCTGAACCAGGCGAGGCACACCAAGAACGTTAATGAGTTTTACAGAAGCGTGCAGCAGACGAATTTCAGCCCTCCCAAGAGTGCCGAGAAACTGGAGGTCATTCAGCACCACCTTAAGGCAGCAAACGGGGGCAACGATGTCTCAAGGGACGAACTCTATGACTTTCTGAACAACTTCCATCTGCTCGGTTACGATCTTGGAAACGAGTTCGGTGTTGTTCTATCTCTACTTCATTCCCACATTTCCCAATTCCAGCAGCAGTATCCACAGTGGGTTTGGTCACACATTGTCAATATTGTACAAACATGGAATCAGGATGCAGGCACTATCACGCCCGATAAGCTGCCGGAAGACCTTTTGGATGCCTTTAAACAAAGGGCTGTGGCAGAGATGCCCGAGGAGTTCAAGGCGGCACAGGAGAAGCCTAGAACGGACTGGACCCGGCACCCGGACGCCGCCTATCTGACATTGGCGATTTTGATCGGCTCTTGGCAGGACAAAAGCCAATCAGATCTTGAGGCGATAACCCAACTGCTCGGCATCAGTTATGACGAATGGTTGCAGAAGGCACGGGAAATATTGCACTGCACTGACAGCCCGTTGTCTCTAAAAAACGGAATCTGGAAAGTTGTTAATCGAGCCGAGCTTTGGAAACTGCTGGGATCGCGCACTCTTGATCAGAATCTCGATACGTTTAGGTCGCTTGCTGTTTCCGTACTGAAGGAGCCAAACCCCGCTTTTGAACTGCCCGCTGAAGAACGATACGCAGCAAGCATTCACGGCAAAGTGCAGAAGTGCTCTAACGAGTTGCGAAAAGGCATTGCCGAGGGCTTGGCCAATCTTGGCAGCCAGCCGGAAGTGTGCACTAACTGCTCGCAGGGTAAAGCTGAAGCAATCTGCGTACTGGTGATACGCGAACTCCTGACTGATGCCGACTGGGTTTTGTGGGGCAGCCTGAATGGACTATTGCCCACGATTGCCGAAGCCGCCCCGGGTGAATTTCTTGATGCAGTCGAGATGGCAATGCGTCTGACGCCCTGCCCTTTTGATGAGCTCTTTTCCCAGGAAGGCAATGGCATCACCGGCGGCAATTATCTAACCGGCCTGCTCTGGGCGTTGGAAGGGCTGGCCTGGGATGAGAAATATTTGGTTCGAGTCGGTGTTGCGCTTGCTGAACTTGCCAGCCATGACCCCGGAGGCCAGTGGGCCAATCGACCAGCCAATTCGCTTGTAACCATTTTGCTGCCGTGGATGCCGCAAACGCTCGCATCTGTTGAAAAGCGCAAGGTGGCGGTGCGAACGATCTTTCAGGAATGGCCCGATATTGGCTGGAATCTAATCATTCAACTTCTACCCGGCCAGCACCAGACCACTTCCGGATCACACAAACCAAGCTGGCGAAAGACCATCCCTGATGGCTGGAAAAAAGGCGTGACGCATCAGGAATACTGGCAGCAGACATCTTTTTATGCGGAACTTGCGGTGGCTGCAGCTGATCAATATCCCGCTCGGCTTTCAGCATTAATTGATCATTTTGATGACCTGCCTGAACCCGCTTTCGATCAACTTCTCCAGGCTCTATCCTCTCAACCCATTTCAGAACTCCCGGAAGAGCAACGACTTTCGATTTGGGACCATCTCACGAAATTCACAAGCAAACACCGGAGATATTCCGATGCGAAGTGGGCATTGCCCGACGAATTGATTGCCCGCATTGAACAAGTTGCCGGGCAACTCGCACCTACCAGCCCCCTAAACTTATATCAACACCTCTTTTCAGACCGTGATTTTGATCTATACGAAGAGAACGGCGACTGGGAGGAGCAGCGAAAGAAACTCGATACTCGACGCGAAAAGGCTCTCTCGGAAATTTTTCAGCAAGATGGTATTGGGGGTGTAATCCGATTTGCCGAATCAGTTTCTTCACCCGCTCAGGTAGGACACGCTCTTGGTGTTATCGCCAATGATGTGTTTGAACATACACTATTACCGCATTTTCTGGATTCAGCGAACAACAAGCGCCAGGCCCTCGTGAGCGGTTTTATTTGGAGGCGTTACCATCTCAAAGGCTGGGAGTGGTGCGACAACCTCGATAAATCTGATTGGACGCCCGAGCAGAAAGGTCAGTTCCTGGCGTGTTTACCGTTTACTAAGGAAGCATGGGATCGCGCTTCTGATTGGCTTCAGGTCAAGGAGATTGAATATTGGACCCGCACCGGTGCCAACGCCTACCAGACTGATGGTGATCTTTCAATTGCGATTGAAAAACTGATAAAGCATGGCAGGCCACACGCGGGAATCAAATGCCTAAACAAGATGCGCCATACCAAACAGCCAATCGATAGTAACCAATGTGTCAAAGCGTTGGTTACAGCGCTTTCTTCTACTGAGCCTAGCCATGCCATGGACGGGCATCACATCGTCGAGCTGATCAAGTTTCTTCAGGCAGAGCCCACGGTGAGCCAGGAGGATCTCTTTAGGATCGAGTGGGCATATGTGCCCTTGCTTGACCGTCATAGAGGAGCCTCGCCTCAACTCCTCGAAAGCAGACTGGCCAATGATCCCGAGTTCTTTTGCGAGATCATTCGACTGATCTACCGTTCCGAGAAAGAGGATCAGCACTCGAGGGAAGCCACCGAGGTCTCGGAGGCCATTGCAATAAATGCTTGGCGACTGCTCCATGAGTGGAAGATACCGCCGGGAACACAGCAAGATGGAGAATTCAGCGAAGAGCGCTTTAATGAATGGCTGCAAAGAGTAAAGGAAGTTTGCTTGGAATCCGGCCATCTGGAAGTTGCTCTCATCACTATTGGAGAAGTATTGATTCATACCCCACCCGACCCAGACGGTTTATGGATACGCCGCGCCGTTGCATCCGCACTAAATGCCCGTGAAGGTGATGACATGCGCAACGGATACAGAACGGGTACACACAACGCACGCGGCTTTCATTGGGTAGACCCGACCGGAAAGCCGGAGCGAGATCTGGTTGAACAGTTCCGAAATAAAGCCGAGGAAATGGAGAACGCCGGATTTCAGAGATTTGCAGTTACCTTGAGAGGTTTGGCGGACGACTATGGCCGTGAGGCTAAACGAATTATTGACGATCACAATGAGCAAGAGGACAACTAGTCCAAGTTGCCTAACAAGGCAATTGCACTTGGACAGCAAAGAGCGCTGCTCGTTTGTCCTGCCTTGCTGATTTCGAGTTGCAAGCCCTCCCGAACTTTAGAGTTTCTTAGATGGATTTCTCCAGCGTCTTATAGCCGACAGTGAACACGTATATCCCCATTTCACACTACAGAATCAAGATTGCGTCCGGCGATTTAGATTAAATGAATATGGATACTCAATTGGACAAGACCATGCGAATACAGACTGATGAAAAACTACGAAAAACTCTGTATGAACTTTATGTTGCTTTGTTCCATGCAAGGCAAAATTGCCCAAATGACTTCAATTTCAGGAGACTGACAACGATACAAACTGCTTTCATGGGCATTGAGGATTTTGGATGGCGAGTTACGGGAATTACACCTGAGGCACTGAACTTGTTGGCAGAGAATAATTTCGAGATAAGGCGATTACCTCGACTGCTATGCCGGGGTCACAAGATAGCAAGAAATGAGACAACTAGACGACTTTTTGATAGAGACACTCAGGTATCTCTAGAAGAATTTTTTATGACCTTTCTTGAGAACGACCAAACAGTGATCATGCTTAACACTCAGAACATAAATGGGGCTACCTTTCCGGAATATATAGAGATTGAGAACCCCAATGCCGAGCTATTTCCGAATCATGGGCTTATCGGATGGAAACATCGAAAAGTTGAGCGTGAGCTTCTAAGGGAGCTTCACACGAGTATTTCACGAAAAGAATCATAAAAGCCGGATTTACTCTCTTAGAGAAGGCGAACCTTAACAACGCTTCAAAACCTCTTCTGCGAATTCGATAACTTACTGCATATTGCTTCTTGTTGACACTGTAACGTCATCAACTCTCTGAAATATCGGGACCTTGCACCACACCTCCCCACTATCCCTCCCCCTTCCCCGCACAAACCTGACACCCGGCACCTCCGCCCGCACCTGCTCCAGCCAGAACACGCCATCGTAGGGATAGCTGTTGCCGCGCATGCCCACGAAGTCGGCATCGCCGTCGCCGTCCATGTCGCGCGCTATGAACTTGTCGAACATGCCGCGCTTGCGGCGTGACACATCGTGGCGCGTCCAGGCTTCGCCGGTCACGCCGGGGTTCTGGAACCAGCCGAGTCGGCCCAGCAGGTCGGAGACACATCGGAGTGCTCGTCACAGAGTGATCATGTGCCACTGGTGGTGACCATCGATTCCTAACGATCTCGAGGCTGGAATCGCGCTCATGGTCTAGCCTTGGAGTACAGGCCAATTTGCATAGACATGAATTTACCCAGGCATTGGCAACTCACAACTTACTCCCCTGTTTACGGCATGAGTAGAAAAGGAGTGGTTTATACTCATGTGCGATTTCGAGTACGATGCCGACAAAAGCCAGGTGAATTTGGACAAGCACGGAATCGACTTCCTGAAGGCTCAGGCGCTCTGGCGTGATGCTCACTTGCTGGAGATTCGGGCCAGATCGGATGAAGAGCCACGCTATCTGGCCATAGGGCTTATTGGTCTCAAGCACTGGTCAGCCGTCTTCACCTACAGAAGCGGCGTGATTCGACTCATTTCCGTCAGGCGTTCTCGGCGAAGCGAGGTAGAACTCTATGAAAACGAAAGACTTTGACAAGAAATTTGACGAAGACTCCGACGACATCATCGACCATCTTGATTTGTCTTCTGCACGTCGCCCCAACCTGGACCAGAAGCGCATCAATGTCGACTTCCCCGCCTGGGTAGTGGAATCGCTGGACCGCGAAGCCGCGCGAATGGGCGTCACGCGACAGTCCATCATCAAGGTGTGGCTGGTAGAACGCTTGAACGCCGAAGCGGCCAGCAAAGCGCAGCAACGTGACTCGGCGAGCGGCGCAGATCAGTAACGCATGGCGCTGCAAGAATTGGTGCCTTGACGTGTCGCTCAATTGCGCGGCAGTTCCACCTCCCCACTATCCCTCCCCCGTCCCCGCACAAACCTGACACCGGGCACCTCCGCCCTCACCTGCTCCAGCCAGAACACGCCATCGTAGGGATAGCTGTTGCCGCGCGTGCCCACGAAGTCGGCATCGCCGTCGCTGTCCATGTCGCGCGCGATGAACTTGTCGAACATGCCGCGCTTGCGGCGTGACACATCGTGGCGCGTCCAGGCTTCGCCTGTCACGCCGGGGTTCTGGAACCAGCCCAGCCGGCCCAGCGGGTCGGTCAGTTGCGCATTGGCATCGTCGGCTTCGCGCTCGCCGCGGCTGTAGCTGCCGGCGAACACGTCGGTGTGGCCGTCGCCGTCGATGTCCGC